>Ga0307517_10004922_pt1 | contig 20357 bp, 21 predicted proteins | sample 23_EM_MG_FD_194515 | JGI IMG/M metagenome (GOLD analysis project Ga0307517, IMG submission 194515) | Populus trichocarpa ectomycorrhiza microbial communities from riparian zone in the Pacific Northwest, United States - 23_EM | ecosystem: Host-associated > Plants > Roots > Unclassified | place...
TCGCGCCTGCTGGTCAAGGTCGGCGCGCTGGTGATGCCGGGCGACCGGATCGCCGAGGTCGGCTCCACGGGACGTTCCACCGGCCCGCACCTGCACTTCGAGGTGCTGCGCAACGGCGAGGCGACCGACCCGCGACGCTACCTCGCCGGCCTATGAGCGCAGGCATCGAATGGCGATTCGACTCTGGCCCGCGGCGCCCGCCGACCTCGCTCGCATCAAGCTCGTGCTGTCGCAGGGCCGCGCCCGCCGCGGCTGGATCGTGTGGTGCGCGCTGGTCGTCGTCGCGCTGCTCGCCGGTGCGGGCGCCAGCGAGCTGGTCTGGCGTGAGCGCCTCGGCCCGTTGCAGCAGCAGGTGGCCGCGATGAAGGACCAGCCGCAACTGCTGCACGAGCTGGAGCAGTCGCGCCTGCAGATGCGCGTGTCCGAAGCGCGCAGCGAGGAGCTCGAGCGCCAGATCGGCGCGCTCAACCGGCAGCTGCGCGAATGTCAGGAAGAAGTCACGTTCTTTCGCAAGGCCGGCGGCGCCAAACACTAGCCGGCACGCCCTCAGGAGATCGAGTCCATGTTTGCGAAGCGAAAGAAGCGCCCGTTCATCGAGGTGACCAAGCTGTCCAGCCTGATCGCCGAGGACGTCGAGATCACCGGCGACGTCTGTTTCTCCAGCGGCATCCGGATCGACGGCCGCATCAAGGGCAATGTGAGCGCGCGCGCCGTCGAGGGCCAGACCCGCGCGCTGCTGGTGCTGTCCGAGAAAGGCCACATCGAGGGCCGCGTGACCTGCGGCGACGCGGTGATCAACGGCACCGTGGTCGGCGACCTGGACATCGAACACTTCCTGGAGCTGCAGTCGAACTCGCGCGTCAGCGGGACGATTCGCTACGAGCACCTGCAGATGGACGTCGGCGCCTCGGTGCGCGGGCAGTTGCTCAAGGCGGAGAACCGGGCCGCAACCGATAACGTCGTGGAACTGGCCGCGGACAAGCCGGCCAGCGCCGAGCGGCGCTGACATTGGTACGGCCGCATCACTGCACCTTCACGCCCTTCCAGAACGCGACCCGACCCTTGATCTCGGCCGCGGCCTCGCTCGGCTCCGGGTAGTACCAGACCGCGTTCTCGTTCATCTCGCCATTGACGAACAGGCTGTAGTAGTACGCCTGCCCCTTCCACGCGCAGCTCGTGCGGTGGTTGCTGAAGCTGACGTACTCGCGCTTCAGGCTGGCTTCGGGAAAGTAGTGGTTGCCTTCGACGATCACGGTGTCGTCGCTCTCGGCGATGGTCACGCCGTTCCAGGTGGCTTTCATGTCGATGTCTTGCGTGGTGGAGGACCGCCCATCATCCCGCATAGCGCGCGAGCGCGCTTCGCAAGCGGTCTTTGACGGCCGCGGCGAGCGCCTTGTCGCCGGTCACGACGACGCTGTCGCCGTGGCGCAGGATGTCCATAGCCAACTCGGTCGGGTCGCCGTACGGCACCTGCAGCTCGTAGCGGCCGTCCTCCAGCCAGCGCGCGCGCTGCTGCGGGTGCCACTCCTCGTTGGCGACCCACTGGGCCGCCTCGGCGTTGAAGACCAGCGTCGCCCACTTCAGTTTCGCGTCGCCGCCGCCGTAGATGCCGTAGCCGGCGTCGAGCTCGGTCTCGAGCTCGCGCAGCGCGACGTGCTTGGCCTTGCTGTCCAGCAGCGTCGCGTCGCGCACCGCGTCGAGCGCGAAGCGGCGCAGCGCGTTGCTGGCATGGCACCACGCGTCCAGGTACCAGGTGCTGCGGTGGTTGACTAGGCGCTGCGGCGAAACCTCGCGCTCGCTCGTCGTGCGGTCGCTGCGCTTGAAGTAGCGCAGGTGCAGACGCCGGCGCTGCATCAGCGCGCTGCCGAGCAGCTCGAAGTGCTTGCTCGGCACGCGGCGCCGCGCGGTGACGATGACCTTGACGCGCCGCATCAGCTCGCGCGCCGCACTCTCGTCGGTGCCGAGCATGCCCTGCAGCTTCTCCATCAGGGGCTGCAGGTGGCGCGCGAGCACGCCGTCGTCGTCGAGGCCGGCGAGCAACTGGTGCATCGTCAGCAGCGCGTGGATCTCGTTCTCGCTGAACCACAGGCCGGGCAGCTCATGGCGCGCGCCGGCGGTGTTCGAACTGGGCGCGGCAAAGCGGTAGCCGTTGCTGAACGCGTCGTAGACGATCGGCGCGCTGAGCCGGTCGCGCAGGTATTGCAGGTCGCGCTTCAGCGTGGCGGGCGAGACCGCGAGCTCGTCCTGCAGCGCCGCGAAGCTGACACAGCCGCGGCTGCGCAGCAGCAGTTCGATCTTGTAGAAACGTTCGGTTCGGTCCATGCATCATCCTGGTGGCTCACCACGTGAGCCAGTGGCCTCAAGCATACAGGGCCGCGGTGGCTCACGCCATGAGCCACCCGGCCGCAACACTGGCTTCCATCGCGGCAATGGTTGCGGCGAACCCGACGGAGTGAGCACCCCATGTCTGAACTGATCCGCATCGAGCAAATGCTCGGCACCCACCAGCAACTCGGCCTCATCGACACCACCACCGCGCTGACCGCGCACGAACGGGTCGGCTTCGAGCTCGGGTGGGACTACGCCCACTACCGCGTCGGCCTGCCCGCGCCGTATGCGCAGGAGGCCTCGCCGCTGCGCGACGGCCTGCGTGCCGGCGAAGCGACCTTCGGCCTGCGCACGCTGGCCGCGACCCGCCACGTGCGCAAGTGGCTGCAGCTGCGGCTGCACGCGTGGTTGCGCGGGCGCAGCGTCGAGCTGGTGCAGGTCACGCCGAACTACCTGCAGCAGATCGACGTGAGCCATTGCCCGATCACGCGCAGCGCGTTGTCGAGCGCCGCGCTGGCCGCGACCGATGCGTCGATCGACCGCGTCCGCAACGACGCCGGCTACGCGGCCGGCAACCTGGCGGTGCTCAGCACCAAGGCCAACCATGCGAAGGGCGCGCACGGGTTCCGCAGCGCGCTGCGTTGCGTGCAGCAGATCGAGGCCCAGCAGCTGCCTGGCCTCGACGGCCTGACGGCGTCGCAATGGGCGCGGGTCGCGGTGCTGTGCAGCATTGTCGAGCCGCTGTCGCACGAGGAAGCGAGCGCGCTGCCGCTGCTGGTGCTGCCGCCGAACCGCCTGCGCCTGTTCAACCCGGTGCAGGCCTTGCAGGCCTTCGTCAGCCAGCAGCTGCTGACGCCGGGCTGGAGCCAGCGGATCAGCCGCTTCGAGGACCTGCTGCCCGGCCCCTCGCTGAAGCGCGACTTCAAGAGCTTCTTCATGGCGCTGCTGCCGCGTGTGCTCGAAGGCGGGCGCCTGTACGACGCGCACACGGCACGCTGGGCGATCGAGGATGCGTGGCGCGCGGAGGGCGTGCAGCAGCGCTGGACCCGATTCGCGCGGCAGCTCGACGCGGCGCAGTGCGAGGCGCTGCTCGTGAAAGCCGCCGCGCGGCGGCTGACGACGCGCGCCGTCGTGCCGACCACCGACGCCGGCGCCACCGACGGCTGGAACCTCGCGACGCGCGGCTACGTGCCGCACACCCAGCGCGAGGCCCAACGCGAGTTCGCGTGGTAAGTGCGGCGACCCGCGACGGCCTGTCATCGTTTCCACGCGCTTGACGGGCCGGCGTCGGCACTGAATCATGATTGGCCTGACCAATTTCGACTCGGCTCCCGCCGTCCTCCACCGGAAGATCCCATGAACCGACGCCTCGCCCTCACTGCCGCCGCCAGCCTGATCACCCTGTTCGGCGCGGCGGGTGTGTCGGCCAGCGACTACCCCACCCACGCGATCGAGATCATCGTGCCCTTCGGCGCCGGTGGCGGCACAGACGCACTCGCGCGCGCGTTCGCCGACAACGCGCGCAAGCATCTCGCCCAGCCGTTCGTGATCAACAACAAGCCCGGCGCGAGCGGCGTGATCGGCTGGTCGGAGGTCGTCAACAGCAAGCCCGACGGCTACAAGCTCGCGCTGATGACGGTCGAGCTGACGATCCTGCCGCACCTGGGCCTGTCGAAGTTCGGTGTCGAGGAGTTCGTGCCGATCGCGCGCATGAACGCCGACCCGGCCGCGATCACCGTGCGAGCCGACGCGCCCTGGAACACGATCGAGGAGTTCATCGCCGCAGCGAAGAAGGCGAACGGCGAGACCAAGGTCGGCAACTCCGGCAACGGCTCGATCTGGCATCTGGCCGCCGCGTCGGTCGAGGACAAGACCGGTGCCAAGCTCAGCCACATCCCGTATCAGGGCGCGGCGCCGGCGGTGCTGAGCCTGCTCGGCGGCCACATCGACGCGGTCGCGGTCAGCCCGGCCGAGGTCGCGCCGCACCTGGCGAGCGGCAAGCTGAAGATGCTCGCGGTGATGGCCGATCAGCGCCTGAAGGCCTTCGAGAAGGTGCCGACCCTGAAGGAGCGCGGCATCGACGTCAGCATCGGCGCCTGGCGCGGCCTGGGCGCACCGAAGAACACGCCGAAGGATGTCGTCGACGTGCTCAAGGTCGTCGCGCAGAAGACGATGGCCGAGCCGCAGATGCGCGAGGCCATGGACAAGCTCGCGCTCGGCTACGCCTACGGCGACGATGCGGCGTTCCGCGCCACGATGGCGCGCGACAACGACGGGTTCAAGGCGCTGATCCCGAAGCTCAACCTGAAGCCCTGACGTCAATCCCACGAAGCCGGCCTCCGGGCGGCTTGATGGCGCGGGAGAATTTCTTTCGCTGGCGTGTCGATTTCGAGATCCGCCGTTCGTCGTAATCGCAGAGGCTGCACCGTGTATTGCGCCGCCGCTGTCCGGGCGCGAGCGATGCGGCATCGATGCCGTCATCGTTCATGCCTGTGTCGCGAGGGGCGTTGTTATATTCACGCCCGGCCGACCACGCCAACTCTTGTGTCCCGAACATGCCAGTCACCCTGCAACGGTTCAACCTGCTGTCTGCCACCCTGGCCGCAGCACTCTTCACCGGCTGCGCCAGCGCGCCACCGGCCGCACCGCCAGCCACGAGCGAGTTGCCCGCGCAATGGCAGGCGCCGCTGCCGCATACCGGCGAGCTCACGGTGATGAGTCGGTGGTGGCAGCAGTTCGACGACCCGGTGCTCGTGCAGCTGATCGACGCCGCGCAGGCGGTGAGCCCGAGCATCGCCTCGGCGGCCTCGCGCATCGAACAGTCGCGGGCGGCGCGTGTCGCCGCCGGTGCCGCGCTGCTGCCCGCGCTCGATGCGAACGCCAGCGCGGTGCGCGGCCGCCAGGATTTCGTCAGCGGGCTGGCCACGACCGCCAGCGCCGGCGTGCAGGCGAGCTGGGAGCTCGACCTGTTCGGAAGCCGGCGCGCCGCTCGCGATGCGGCGCAGGCGCGCGCCGAGGGCGCACAGGTCGCCTGGCACGACGCGCGTGTCGCGGTCGCTGCCGAGGTCGCGACCAGCTACACCGCGCTGCGCGCCTGCGAAGCGCAGGTCGAACAGACCCAGATCGACGCACGCTCACGCAGCGAGACCGCGCGCCTGACCGAGCTCAGCCGCCAGGCCGGGTTCGAGGCGCCGGCCAGCGCCGCGCTCGCGCGCGCCAGCGCGGCGCAGGGCAACAGCCTGCTGATCGAGCGCCGCGCGCAATGCGAGGTGCTGGTCAAGGGGCTGGTCGCGCTCACCGGTCTGGGCGAGCCGGCCTTGCGCAGCCAGCTCGCCGGCGGTGCGGCTCGCGTGCCGCAACCGGCCCAGCTCGTGATCGCGAGCGTGCCGGCGCAGGCGCTCGCGCAGCGGCCCGATCTGCTCGGCGCCGAGCGCGAGCTGATCGCGGCCGCGGCCGAAGTCTCGCAGGCGCGAGCCGCGCGGCTGCCGCGCATCTCGCTGGCTGGCAGCCTGAGCGCGGCGCGCTTCGAATCCAGCCTCGGCTCGGACACCGGCACGCTCTGGTCGATCGGCCCGGTGACGGTTTCGCTGCCCTTGTTCGATGGAGGCACACGCCGCGCCAATGTCGATGCTGCGCAGGCGCGTTATGTCGAGGCCGATGCGGTCTACCGGGGCAAGCTGCGCACCGCAGTGCGCGAGGTCGAGGAGGCGCTGGTCGCGTTGCGCAGCACGGCCGATCGCAGCACCGATGCGCAGATCGCGACCGAAGGCTTCGCGACCTCGTTCCGCGCCACCGAAGCGCGTTTCAAGGGCGGGCTGGCGAGCCTGTTCGAGCTCGAGGACGCGCGCCGTTCGGCGCTGCAGTCGCAGGTCGCGTTGATCGATCTGCAGCGCGAGCGAAGCAGCGCGTGGATCTCGCTCTACCGCGCCCTCGGCGGGGGCTGGTCCGAGATCGACGTCCCCGTGGCGGCGCGGCAATGATCATGACGATGAACGACAACAAGAAATCACCGATGCCCACCCAACCGATCTTCCGTCTCGCCGCTGTCGCGATCGCGGCGCTGTTCGTGATCGGCGTCAGCGCTGTTGCTGCTGCCGACGACAAGAAGGCCGCCTCCGCGCCGGCCAAGGCCGCGCTCACCGTCACGGTTGCGCAGCCGCTGCAGTCTGCGTTGACGCGCGGCATCAGCGCCAACGGCAGCATCGCCGCGTGGCAGGAGGCCAGCGTCGGCACCGAGGCCAACGGCCTGCGGCTGGCCGACGTGAAGGTCAACGTCGGCGACGTGGTCAAGCGCGGCCAGGTGCTCGCGACCTTCGCGCCCGACACGATGCATGCCGACGTGGCGCAAATCCGCGCCGCGGTGGCCGAGGCCGAGGCGACGCTGGCCGAAGCCTCGGCGAACGCGCAGCGCGCGCGCAGTCTGCAGGCGACCGGTGCGCTCAGCGACGCGGCGATCAACCAGTACCTGACGGCCGAGCGCACCGCGCAGGCACGTCTCGAGGCGCAGCGGGCGATGGCGAACATGCAGCAGCTGCGCTTGCGCATGACGCAGGTGCTCGCCCCCGACAACGGCGTGATCTCGGCGCGCAGCGCGACGGTGGGCGCAGTGTTGCCGGCCGGCCAGGAGCTGTTCCGCATGATCCGCCAGGGCCGGCTCGAATGGCGCGCCGAAGTCGCCGCGAACGACATGGCCTCGCTGAAGCCCGGCATGGTCGCGCTGGTCACGGCCGGCAATGCGGCGCCGATCAAGGGCACGGTGCGCATGGTCGCGCCGACCGTCGATCCGCAGACGCGCAACGGCCTGGTCTATGTCGACCTGCCTGCCTCGGCCTCGGCGCGCGCTGGCATGTTCGCGCGCGGCGAGTTCGAGATCGGCAGCGGCTCCGGGCTGACCTTGCCGCAGAGCGCGGTGCTGCTGCGCGACGGCTTCAGCACGGTGCTGCGGGTCGGCACGGACCTGAAGGTCTCGCAGGTCAAGGTCAGCGTCGGCCGGCGTGTCGGCGACCGCATCGAGATCGTCAACGGGCTCGATGCGGGCAGCCGTGTTGTCGCGTCGGGGGGTGGTTTCCTGGCTGACGGCGACACGGTGCGCGTCGTCGCGGCGCCGGCCGCCGCGTCGGCGGCAAAGTGAGGCGCACGCGATGAATGTTTCCGCCTGGTCGATCCGCAACCCGATTCCGGGGATGCTGCTCTTCATCATGCTCACGCTGATGGGCTTGTTGGCCTTCAAGGCCATGAAGATCCAGAACTTTCCCGACATCGACCTGCCCACCGTCACGGTCACGGCGTCGCTGCCGGGCGCGTCACCATCGCAGCTCGAGACCGAGGTCGCGCGCAAGCTCGAGAACTCGATCGCGACGCTGCAGGGCGTCAAGCACATCTACACCACGGTGCAGGACGGCTCCGCGATCGTCACGACCGAGTTCCGCCTCGAGAAGCCGACCCAGGAGGCGGTCGACGATGTGCGCGCCGCGGTCGCGAAGGTGCGCTCCGACCTGCCCGGCGACCTGCGCGACCCGGTCGTCACGAAGATGGAGCTGGCCGGCTCGCCGATCCTGACCTACACGATCGCCTCATCGCGCATGGACGACGAAGCCTTGAGCTGGTTCGTCGACAACACCGTGACGAAGAGCCTGCTCAGCGTGCGTGGTGTCGGTGCTGTGTCGCGCGTCGGCGGTGCGACGCGCGAGGTGCGCCTCGAGCTCGATCCGGGCCGGCTGCAGGCGCTCAACGCGACCGCGGCCGACATCTCGCGCCAGCTGCGCCTGACGCAGCAGGAGGCGTCGGGCGGCCGCACCGACGTGGGTGGTGCTGAACAGTCGGTGCGCACGATCGCGACGGTCAAGTCGGCCGACGAGCTCGCGCGCATGGAAGTCACCTTGGGCGACGGCCGGCGCATCCGCCTCGACCAGGTCGCGAACGTGATCGACACGGTCGCCGAACAGCGCTCGGCCGCATTGCTGAACGGCAAGCCGGTGGTCGGCTTCGAGATCACGCGCACGCGCGGTGCCGGCGAGACCGAGGTGGCGGCCGGCGTGCGCGCCCAGCTCGAGGTGCTGAAGGCGGCGCATCCCGAGATCGTCATCACCGAGGCCTTCAACTTCGTCGATCCGGTGCAGGAGAACTACGACGGCTCGATGGTGCTGATGTACGAAGGTGCGGCGCTCGCGGTGCTGGTCGTGTTCCTGTTCCTGCGCGACTGGCGCGCGACCTTGGTCTCGGCCACCGCGCTGCCACTGTCGATCATCCCGGCGTTCGGCGCGATGTACCTGTTCGGCTTCACGCTCAACGGCGTGACCCTGCTGTCGCTGTCGCTGGTGGTCGGCATCCTCGTCGACGACGCGATCGTCGAGATCGAGAACATCATGCGCCACCTGCGCATGGGCAAGACGCCGTTCAAGGCCGCGATGGAGGCGGCCGACGAGATCGGCCTGGCAGTGATCGCGACCACCTTCACCTTGATTGCGGTGTTCCTGCCGACCGCGTTCATGGCCGGCGTACCGGGCAAGTTCTTCGTGCAGTTCGGCTGGACCGCGGCGATCGCGGTGTTCATGTCGCTCGTCGTCGCACGCATGCTGACGCCGATGATGTCGGCCTACATCCTGAAGCTGCCGAAGAAGCCGCATGTCGAGGGCCGCTGGGTCGCGATCTACATGCGCTGGGTCAAGGGCGCGCTGAGGCACCGGGTCTGGACCAGCATCGCGGCCACCATCTTCCTGGTCGGCTCGTTCATGCTGGTGCCGCTGCTGCCGACCGGCTTCATCCCGCCGGACGACCTGTCGCAGACCCAGGTGTCGATCTCGCTGGCGCCGGGCGCGACTTTCGCGCAGACGCTCGCGACCGCCGAGGCCGCGCGCGAGATCGTGCAGAAGAACAAGGACGTGAAGCTGGTCTACACCGCGGTCGGCGGCGGCAACACCGGCGCCGACCCGTTCGCACCGAGCGGCGCGGCCGAGGTGCGCAAGGCGACGCTGACGATCAACATGACGCCGCGCGACGAGCGCCATGGCGTGAAGAAGCAGGTCGTCGAGCAGCAGCTGCGCGATGCGCTCGCGGTGCTGCCGGGGGCGCGCATCAAGGTCGGCTTCGGCGGCTCGAACGAGAAGTATGTGCTGGTGCTGGCCGGCGAAGACGGCGACGCACTGGCCGCGCATGCACGCAACGTCGAGCAGGATCTGCGCACGATCCCCGGCATCGGCAACGTCGTCTCGACCTCCAGCCTGGTGCGGCCCGAGCTGATCGTGCGGCCCGACTCGGCACGTGCCGCCGACCTGGGCGTGACCTCCGCAGCGATCGCCGACACGCTGCGCATCGCCACCGCCGGCGACTACGACCAGGCGCTGCCCAAGCTGAACCTGAGCCAGCGCCAGGTGCCCATCGTCGTCAAGCTCAAGGCCGATGCGCGCACCGATATCGACCTGCTGTCGCGCCTGGCGGTGCCCGGCGCGCGCGGCCCGGTGATGCTCGGCAACGTCGCCACGCTGACGATCGACAGCGGCCCGGCGCAGATCGACCGCTACGACCGCCAGCGCAACATCAACTTCGAGATCGAGCTGAACCAGCAACCGCTCGGCGAGGTCGAGAAGCAGGTGCTCGCGCTGCCCACCATCAAGGAGCTGCCGCCCGGCATCACGCAGCAGACCGTGGGCGACGCGGAGGCGATGGGCGAGCTGTTCGCGAGCTTCGGCCTGGCGATGCTGACCGGCGTGCTGTGCATCTACATCGTGCTGGTGCTGCTGTTCCACGACTTCGTGCAGCCGGTGAGCATCCTCGGCGCGCTGCTGCTCGCGATCCCGGGGGCGTTCCTGGCCCTCTTCATCACGCACACCGCGCTGTCGATGCCGTCGATGATCGGCCTGATCATGCTGATGGGCGTGGCCTCGAAGAACTCGATCCTGCTGATCGAGTACGCGATCATGGCGCGCCGCGACATGGGCATGAACCGCATGGAGGCGCTGCTCGACGCCTGCCACAAGCGCGCGCGCCCGATCGTGATGACGACGATCGCGATGGGCGCCGGCATGATGCCGATCGCGCTCGGCCTCGGCACCGACCCGAGTTTCCGTGCGCCGATGGCGATCGTCGTGATCGGCGGCCTGATCACCTCGACCTTCATCAGCCTGCTGGTGATCCCGGTGATCTTCAGCGTGGTCGACGACGTGGTGCAGTGGACCCGCAAGTTCACGCACCGCAAGCACGCGGCCGACAGCGCTGCTGCCGCCGCCGTTCCCGACGCGCCCTGAGCGAGGCCGCGCCGTCGTCAGCTCGTGCCGCGCCGGTACAGCACCAATGAGCCGGCCAGCACCAGCAACGCGCCGCCGCACAGGCGGTCCAGCCACAGCACGGCGCGCCGCCGCAGCAGCCGGATCGCGCGCGCGCCGACGCTCGCGTAGCCCAGCATCACGGCGAAGTCGATGGCGCAGAACACCACGCCGATCGCGAGGTATTGCGGCCACTGCGGCGCCGCGGGGTCGATGAACTGCGGCAGCAGCGCCGAGCAGAACAGATAGCCTTTCGGATTGGTCACCGCGACCAGAAAGGACTTCGCGAAGATGACCCGCGGTGCCGCGTCGTTGCGCTCCGGATCGAGCGCCGACGACACGTCCAGCCCGCCCTGCGAGCGCAGCAGCCGCACGCCGAGCCACGCGAGGTAGGCGGCGCCAACCCACTTCAGCACCGAGAACCAGAACTCCGAGGCCGCGAGCAACGCGCCCAGACCGAGGGCCACCGCGCCGACCAGCACGACGTCCGACGCGACGGCACCCAGCATGCCGGGCACCGAGCGGCGCACGCCGAAGCGCGAACCGTTGGCCAACGCGAGCAGGACCGTGGGCCCGGGTGTGACGATGGCCAGCAACGCGACCAGCGAGAAGACCAGCAAGGTGGAGAAGCTCATGCGCCAGTCTCGCATTTTTTCGACCCGTGGTACCGAGGCCGCTACGACATCTCGAACGCGCCGACGCTCAGCTCCAGGGTCTCGATCAACACGGCGTTGCCGAGCGCGTCGAGCGGGGACAGCAGGTAGGCGACCGGCTCGCAGCCGCCGAAGCTCCAGCGCTGGACGTCGCGGCCGCCCGAGTCCAGCAGGACGACGGCGACGCTGCGCCCAGCCTCGCGCGACGAGCGCCGCGCCCGATCCCACCAGTCGTACCACGCGCGCGAGTCGGTCATGCCGCGGCGCAGGATCAGCGGTCCGCAGTGCTCCCTGCGGGATTGGTCCTCGGCCGCGACGATGCGCGCCTCCGGGAAGATCACCTCGACCGCGCGTGTTTCGTGCAGGCCGTCGATCTCGACGCGGAAGTGCATGTTGCCGAACGGCTCGGGTCGCTTCGCTGGCATGGCCATGCTGCGCGCTTCGGATCGAGGGGCGGCCCGCTCACGCGACGCGCTCGATGCCTTCGTTCGCGAGTTCGAGCAGCTCGATGAATACCTCGTTGCCCTTCGCGACCAGGTCACCGGGATCGTATTTGACCGGCCACGCGTCGGTCACGACGAAGCGCACCTTGTCCTGCCCGGTTTCGTCCTGCACGACGATGATGACCCTCTTTCGGCCGTTGTCGAGGCCGCCCTGGACGATCTGCTGGTGCCAGCCGAAGAGCTCGAGTGAATCGGTGATGCCGCGCTTCAGCGTGATGTTGCCGTACTTGGTCAGGCCCGAGAGCTTGCGCACGAGGGGCGGATCAGTGCCCTCGCGGTAGTCGATCGTCTCGGTGATCGTCGCGCCGATCGCGACGTCGCTGAAGCCGGCGAGTTGCAGGCCGTCGATCTCCAGACGAAAGCGAAAATTGCGCAGCGGATCCCGGCGTGCCATGACGTGCTCCTCCGAACCGAAGGCCTGTATGTAGCACACGCGGGCGGATGTCGGCCACCCCCAAGGCCGTGAGCGCGCGCGGCGGTCGCTAGCCGCGCACCGCGTCCGGCAGCTCGATCTTGACCTCCAGCACCTCGAGGTTGTCCTGGCGCTCGAGGTGCACCTTGATGTCCTCGGCCTTGATCGACACGTATTTCGAGATCACCGCGACCAGCTCGCGCTGCAGCGCGGGCAGGTAGTCGGGCCGGCTCGCGCCGCGGCCGCTTCGCTCGTGCGCGAGGATGATCTGCAGACGCTCCTTGGCGACGCTCGCGGTCTTCTTCTTTTCGCCCAGCAGAAAGGAAAGGAAGGACATGCGCTTACCTCCCACCGAACACGCGCTTGAAGAAGCCGGGCTTCGGGGCCTCGGTGAAGCGCATCGTCCGGGTCTCGCCGAGGAAGCGCGCGACGACGTCCTTGTAGGCTTCGGACACGTCGGTGCCCTTCATGTGCACCGCCGGCACGCCCTGGTTCGACGCATCGAGCACGGTCTCGGATTCGGGCACCACGCCGATCAGCTCGATGCGCAGGATCTCCTTGATGTCCTCGAGCGACAGCATCTGCCCGCCCTGCACCCGGTTCGGGTTGTAGCGCGTGATCAGCAGGTGCTCCTTGATCGGCTCCTTGCCGTCGATCGCACGCTTGGTCTTCGAGGCCAGCATGCCGAGGATGCGGTCTGAGTCGCGCACCGACGAGACCTCGGGGTTGGTGACGACCAGCGCCTCGTCGGCGAAGTGCATCGCCATCAGCGCGCCGGTCTCGATGCCGGCCGGCGAGTCGCACACGATGTACTCGAAGCCCATCGCCGCGAGGTCGGTCAGCACCTTCTCGACGCCCTCTTGCGTCAGCGCATCCTTGTCGCGCGTCTGCGAGGCGGCGAGCACGAACAGGTTGTCGCACTGCTTGTCCTTGATCAGCGCCTGGTTCAGGTTCGCCTCGCCTTGAATGACGTTGATCAGGTCGTACACGACGCGGCGCTCGCAACCCATGATGAGGTCGAGGTTGCGCAGGCCGACATCGAAGTCGATCACGGCGGTCTTGTGACCGGCCAGTGCGAGGCCGGACGCGAAGCTGGCGCTGGTCGTGGTCTTGCCCACGCCGCCCTTGCCTGAAGTCACCACGACGATCTTGGCCATTGGTTCGGAATCCTTCTGTTGAACAGGTGCTAGTCGATGGTCAGCGGCTGGACGACGAGCTTCTCGCCATCGAGCCTCACCTGCCCCGGGCGGCCCAGCACGCTGGCGGGCAACTCGGTTTCGGTGGTGCGGTAGATGCCGGCGATGGACAGCAGCTGCGGCTCCATGCAGGTCGCGAAGATGCGCGCGCCGGTGTCGCCCATCGCGCCGGCGAGCGCGCGGCCGCGCAGCGGTGCATAAACGTGGATGCTGCCGTCGGCGATGACCTCGGCACCGTGGCTCACGACGGCCAGCACGACGAGGTCGGCGCCTTTCGCGTACACGCGCTGGCCCGAACGCAGCGGCTTGTCGATGATCATCGAGGTGCGCGCGGACGATGCCGGCTCGGTCGGTGCCGGTACGGCCGCCGCCGGCGCATCCTCGGGCGTGAACGTGCGCACCGGCAAGGCCGGTGCGGCGCTGCCATGCGATTCGCTGAGGCCGGCCGCGAGCGCATCTTCCATCTGCTGCGAATTGCCCGATCGGACGGCGACCGGCAACATCTTGTGGCCGCGCAGCAGCTGCGTCAGCACGACGAAGTCGATCGGCTCGAGCGAGTCGCGCACCTGCGACAGGTCGATCACGACCGGATCCTGGTCGAACAGGCCGGGTGCGTCGCCGAAGCGCTCGTCCAGCGCATGCGACACCTGCGCCATGTCAGTCGTCTTCAGGACCACCGCCACCAGCGACAAGGTAGCGCTCTTCAGTTCGAAAGCTTGCGGAGCGGTGGGAGCAACAACCATGGGCGCGGACGGCGTCAAAGGCTGCCAGTTTACCGGCAGCGCGCCCCGCACCCGTTTTCGATTGCAAGCAGTTGCCTCGTGCGTGCGCTCACTGGCTCAGCAGAATCGACGCGATGATCCCGGTGGCGATCGCGACGAGGACGTAATCGGTCCCGGTCTGAACCCAGTGATAGCCGCGTGGGGGCTGGCGCAGATGATGACCGCGCCAGTCGTCGACGACGTACACGCGGTCGCGGTAGTAGGGCGGAAGTCGGCCGCCGCGATAGAAGTTGTGATCAGGCCCGGCACCCCGTCCGCGATCCCATTGGCGCGCCGGCGGGCGGTCATGGTCGTGGCGGCCGCGATCCCAGCGCTGACCTTGGCCCTGCGCCTGTCGGAGCTCCTGCCGCTGCAGTTGCTGCTGCTGGCGCGCCGGAAGATGTTCGATGCGGTTGGCTTCATCGGCGCGCCTGTCCTTGTCCTGCTGGGCGCCGGCGAATCCACTCAGGCCCAATGACAACGCCGCGATGGCGCAGACGATCGGTTTGCTGTTGTTCATGTGACGCTCCTGAGAGTGGTCGACCAGACAGTTTGGCACTCGCCGGGCCGCGCCTCATGTAGGCGGGCGCCGCCTTTGCGGGCAGGACGCCGCCAGCGCGGCGCTGGCTAACATCGGGGATGCCCCATCAGCCACCCCGCCGCCGTGACAGCGCCCTCGGCCGGATCCGATTGCGTCATCTGCAGTGCTTCCTCGCCGTCGCCCAGTTCGGCAACCTGCGGCGCGCGGCGCAGGCCCTGGCGATCACGCAGCCGGCCGTCACGAAAACGCTGAACGAACTCGAGGACCTGCTCGCGAAACCCTTGTTCGTGCGCGGCCGACACGGCGCGACGCTGACGCCGGAGGGCGAGGCCTTCATGCGCCACGCGAGCGACAGCGTCAATGCGCTCGGCGCGGCGGTCGACAGCGTGCTGCGCGAGCCCGACGCCGCGCCGCTGCGCATCGGCGTGCTGCCGACCGCGGCGGCCGCGTTCCTGCCCGGCGTGCTGCAGGCCTTCGCGGCACGCTGGCCGCTCTTGAGCGTGCACGTCAGCACCGGCCGCAACGCGCCGCTGATCGAACAACTGCGCCATCGCGAGCTCGACGCGGTGATCGGCCGCCTCGCCGATGCCGAACTGATGGCGGGCCTGAGCTTCGAGCCGCTGTATGCCGAGCCGATGGTGATCGTGCTGCGGCCCGGGCACGCGTTCGCACCGCGCACGACGCGGGCGGCGCCTGCGCTTGCCGCGATCGGCGCGCATCCGCTGGTGCTGCCGCCGGCCGGTACGCTGATCCGGCAGGTCGCCGATGGTTTCCTGCGGCGCCACGGCATCAGCGCGCAGGCCGGGCTGGTCGAGACGCTGGACAGCGCGCTGGCGCGTGCGCTGGTGCTGCAAGCCGATAACCTGTGGTTCACGCCCCGCGGTGCGGTGCAGGCCGACCTGGCCGCCGGCACGCTGTGCCGGCTGAGCCCGGACCTGACCCCCGAGGAACCGGTCGGCCTGATGCTGCGCATCGAGCCGGTCACGAGTGCCACGGTGCAGACCTTCATCGCCGCGGTGCGCAGCCGCGCCACGGCGTTGCGGCGCCAGGACAAGCGCCGCATTCGATAACCTGCAGTGATGAAAGGCGCGCCGACAAATCAATTGCCGCGCGCGCCGTCCGCCTCTAGAGTGTCGGCCACACGATCAACGGAGACCCCGATGGGACGACCGCCCGCCGCCGACGCGGAATACCTGATGCGCGACACCACGTCGCACCCGAGCGCGCTGGCGCCGGCCTACAAGACGAGCGTGCTGCGCAGCCCACGCCTGGCGCTGATCTCGCTGCAGCAATCGCTCTCCGAGGTCACGGCGCCGGTGTTCCGCGCCGATGAACTCGGGCCGCTCGACAACGACCTGATCATGAACGCCGCGAAGGACGGCCTGCCGATCGGCGAGCGCATCGTCGTGCACGGTTATGTGCACGACCAGCTCGGCCGGCCGGTGAAGAACGCGCTGGTCGAGGTTTGGCAGTGCAACGCCAGCGGCCGCTACCGCCACAAGAAGGACCAGTACATCGGCGCGCTCGACCCGAACTTCGGCGGCTGCGGCCGCATGCTGACCGACGAGAACGGCTACTACGCCTACCGCACGATCCGCCCCGGCCCGTATCCATGGCGCAACCGCGTCAACGACTGGCGCCCGGCGCACATCCACTACGCGATCTCGGGCAACGGCTGGGTGCAGCGCCTGGTCACGCAGATGTACTTCGAGGGCGATCCGCTGATCGACGATTGCCCGATCCTCGGCATCGTGCCGAGCGAGGAGCAGATCCGCGGCCTGATCGCGCTGCAGGACCGAAGCGCCTTCGTGCAGCTCGACAGCCGCGCCTACCGCTTCGACATCGTGCTGCGCGGCCAGCGCGCGACGCTGTTCGAGAACGCCGTGCAGGGAGCAGCAAAATGAGCCAGCAGCAGATGAAACCACTCCTGCGCGAAACCGCGTCGCAGACCGCTGGCCCCTACGTCCACATCGGCCTCGCGCCGCAGCAGGCCGGCTTCGACATCTTCGAGAACAACTTCGGCAGCGTGCTGACCAACGAGCGCACGAAGGGCGAGCGCATCCGCATCGAGGGCCGCGTGTTCGACGGCATCGGCACCGTGCTGAAGGACGTGCTGATCGAGTGCTGGCAGGCCAATGCCGAAGGCAAGTACGCCCATCCGGCCGACCGTCAACCAGGCAAGTCGGTGGACGAGAACTTCCGCGGCTGGGGCCGCAGCTGCACCGACTTCGACACCGGCGTCTACAGCTTCGACACGATCAAGCCCGGGGGCGTCACCGGCCGCACCGGGCGCTTCATGGCGCCGCACATCAACCTGTGGATCGTTGCGCGCGGCATCAACCTCGGGCTGAACACGCGGCTGTATTTCAGCGACGAGGCCGAGGCCAACGCGAAGGACGCGGTGCTCAACCTCATCGAGTGGGAGGCGCGCCGCGCGACGCTGGTCGCGCAGCGCGACGACAAGGGCGGCCAGGTCGTCTACCGCTTCGACATCCGGCTGCAGGGCGACGGCGAGACGGTGTTCTTCGACATCTAGAAATGGGGCACCCGGTGCGGCGTACCGCACCACCCGCCGCGCGGGTGCCGGGCCGCTTGGGAGCGGCCCGGCGCTGGCCCCGCTGGCCTCACGGGCACGCCGGCGTGGTCGCGGCGATGATCTGCCGCAGGCCCAGCGTGCCGGCGCTGTCGTCCGGCCCCGGCGTGTTGTTCGTGAACGTGCAACCGTAGGTCGTGGCGGCCACGGTCGCCGCGGTCACGACGTCGTCGCCCGCGGGTTTGGCGCCCCCCGCTTCCCACTTGACCATGTCATCGAACGCGGCCACCTGCTCGGCATTGGTGAAATCGCAATGGCTGATGCCACGGATCGCGCGCTGCACCAGCCACGCGCTGTTGCCCTTGGCGGCGACGCGTTTCTGGTAGACCTGCTCCATGCTGAACGGCACGAACAGATCGCCCAGCGTGTGAATCGAGACGACCGGGATCTTGAACTCGCCGTTCGCCTTCGGAATCCAGCGCAGACCGTCGGTGCGCAGCCGGTTGGCGTCCGCCGCGGGCGTGATCTTCTGCGCCGAGGCGTTCAGCGCGGTCGAGGCGGCGGCGTCGCCATCGATCGTGTACGTGAAGCCGGTGGTGTCGAGCACGTTCTTGTTCAGGATGCCGCTCACCGAGCCGACCGGCGTGGTCGGGTCGGCGACGAAGGTGCCGTAGGCCGACGGGAAGGACTGTCCGTAGGCCAGGCCCTGCGCAAACATCGGCCGCGGTCCGCCGGTGATGTTCTGCAGCACCGACACGTATTTGGCGCCCGCGCCCGGCGTGGCCACGATCGACGGGGTCGGGAACGCCGGCGTCGTGTTGAACGTCGAGAACAGCGTGCTCGTCACCAGCGCCTGGATGTCGATCCACTTGTCGGTCGGGTAGGCCGGCACGCCGGCCAGCGCCTGCGCGGTGACCTGCATCGCCCCGAACTCGTTGAACAGCTCGGTGTCGCTGACCACGCCGCACATCGGCACCGCACCGTTGTACTTGACCTTGTGGATCGCGGTGGCGGTGGCTTCGGCCTCGATCGCGGCCGCGGTGATGTGGCCGCCCATCGAGTGGCCGGTGATGAAGTACTTGGTCGGCGTCGCGAGCGTGCGGCCGTTCGCCGCGGCGATCTTGTTGAATTCGAGCGCGAGGGCGTTGGTGTCCTCGACACCGGCGCGCACGTCGTAGTAGTTCTTGGTGTAGCTCGATGCCGCCCAGGCATAGCCGTTCTGGATCAGGTAGCGGCGGATCGACGGGTTCGAGACGCCGAGCACGTTGCCGCTGCCGGCGTAGCCGTGCGCGTACATCACGAGCTGGCCGTTCCAGTTGGCCGGCACCTCGACGTGGTACAGCGCGCCGTTCAGCACGCCCTGCCAGCGGCTGGTCGTGCTCATGTCCACGACATCGCCGGCCGCCGCTGCCTGTGCGGCGAAGGTGGTCGCTGCGGCGTCGGTGGGGCTGGGCGCGAAGCTGTTGCGCGAATCCTGTGCGCGCGTTTCCTCGGGAACGACGTCGTCGTCGTCGCTGCCGCCACAAGCCGTCAGCGAAGAAAGGGCGACGAGCGCGAGGGCGGTCAACCGCCAGGAGGAGGGAAGGTTCATGGGCATGTCTCCGTGCGTTGGATGGTTGCGCTCTGAGGCGCATCGGTCTGGCAGGCGAGCACGAGAATAGCCCGCATCCGCGCAGCGCTGCGAGGCGACTAACCCTCGCACGCTGTCACGTGCGTGACAGGCGGGTGCTCAGCGCGCCGGTGGCGACAGCAGCCGGTCGCGCTCGAGCCGATCCTCGAGCTGCGCGATGTGCGCCGCGGTGGCGTTGGTGCTCTGGTCGATGCGGGCCAGCAGGTCGGCGCGCAACTCGGTGAAGCGCGAGGCCTCGGCTCGGTCGGCGAGGTCGCGCTGGGCCTGCAGTTCCTTGGTCTGACGGCGTGCGTCCCTCAGCGAGCCCGCCTGCAGCACGATCACCCACACGGTGAACAGCACGCACAGAAAGCCGATCGTCCCGAGCATGATCAGGCCCAGCGGAGCCTGCACCGTGGTGAAGCCGAGCGAGATCGGCGTGAGCGCGCTGAACACATCCCAGTTGATGACGGCGAACAGGCCGACGAGCACGAGAACCACGAAGAAGATCAGGGCGCGCGTCATCATGAAGTGCTCCTCTTCGCTAGCGGCCGAGGTCGAGCGCGCCGCTCAGGTCGCCCATCGGTTTGCTGCCATTTCGCGCCAGGCCCTGGTCACGCATCTGCACGCCGGGCAGTGGCGCCAGCGACCAGCGCCGCGTGATGAAGCGCAGGATCGAGGCGGTGTCGTAAGGCGTCTTGTCGACGAAGCCCTTCTTCGCGAACGGCGACACGATGATCGCCGGGATGCGCGTGCCCGGCCCCCAGCGGTCGCCGGCGGGCACCGCGGCGTGGTCGTAGAAGCCGCCGTTCTCGTCGTAGGTGACGACGATCATCATGTGCGCCCACTGCGGGCTCTGCTGCAGCTTCGCGATCACTTCGGCGATGTGCGCGTCGCCGTCGGACACGTTCGCATAGCCGGCGTGCTGGTTCAGGTTGCCTTGCGGCTTGTAGAACGCGACCGCGGGCAGCTTGCCGGCGGCGGCGTCGGCCAGAAAGCTGGTGTCGAAATCCTTCAGGTGCTCGGCGCGCGCTGCGGCGTGCGTGGCCGGGTCGAACGCGGCGTAGTAGTTGAATGGCTGGTGGTGCGGTTGGAAGTTCACGCTGCCGCTGTAGATCTGCTTGCGCGCTTCGGGGGTGCCGGCGTTGACCGTGTTCCAGCCACCGGCGTACCAGGCCCAGCTCACGCCTTTGGCATCCAACGTGTCGCCGATGGTCGGCTGGGTCTGCGGCGGCAGCGTGGTCGGCTTGCTCGGGTCCGCGTAGCGTGCGTCGCCGTTGGCCGCGACGGCCACATAGCTCGGCTGGTAGGCCGGCTGCATCGTGTTGACGGCGTGGAACATGCCGGTCTCGTCCTTCGGCGTCAGCGTGCTGTCGCGCTTGTAGCGCGGCGCGCCGGCGAGCACGGTGGCGGGCATGTTGTCGGCCGGCACGAAGCGCTTGAAGCGGCCTTGCGCGTCGAGCTCGATCTGCGTGATCGAGTCCTTCGCCGGCGAATCGGCCGCGTCGGCATTCGGGTAGGTCGGTGCACAGGCGCAGATCAGGTACTGGTGGTTCAGGA
>Ga0307517_10004923_pt1 | contig 20355 bp, 22 predicted proteins | sample 23_EM_MG_FD_194515 | JGI IMG/M metagenome (GOLD analysis project Ga0307517, IMG submission 194515) | Populus trichocarpa ectomycorrhiza microbial communities from riparian zone in the Pacific Northwest, United States - 23_EM | ecosystem: Host-associated > Plants > Roots > Unclassified | place...
GGATGGGGTGTCCAAATGGTAGAATGGTAGTCCATAAACCAACCAAATACTACTGAGGAACCGTTGAGATTTGATCGTGATCTCCCAGCCGCTGCAATCGTGGGAAACTCGCGAGCAAGGCCAACCAACGCCAACAATCTCACCGAAGTCCATTGGTCTGACTTCCCACCCTGTCCATCTCTCTCTCTCTCTCTCTCTCTCCTCCCTCTCAGTTCTGCACCGTTTGCCCCCGGTATGACTGTTGACCGTTGTACGGCCAGTCCGATTCAATGAACGACGACGGCTGGTCGTATGCCAAGATGGATGGAGGGAACTGCAATGGGACAAGGAGGTCATGACAGGTGTGTGTACTAAGCAGTATTCGTGGGCTCAGCTGACATGTCTTTCTAAAGATGACTTGACGGCTTCTGGCACTCTATCGTGGTACGTCAGGAAAGTGAGGATACGGACTGAAGATGACTTTGCTGATGACAAAAGGGTCTCATTCTCGTGGCCGAAAATGCATTCGATCACACACCTTCTCGAAAGCATCAAAGGGAAGGGTGTGATGGCAAACACGTCTACGGATGGTGGTGAGGCCCTGCACCCTCAGACGAGAAAGCACTGGCAGCGATCCAACCGCCAGGCTGATACAGCAGAGGACCAAGTGCGCCGCTTCTATCCGCTGGTTGCTCGGTGTACTAATGCTCCCTAGATGCTTCGGATGGAGTACGGAAAAGAGGTTGTCCTCAGCATCCATCATTGTATTGAGATCCATGAGCAACGGCAGCTGCCTACTGAGAACGATGCTGATGAGGATTGCACAGAGGAAACATCCGAGCACTCGCACGTCCACCTCGGTTCACGCCGGCGCGGTCTCAAGGTTCCATCGTATGAGAAAGTCCTTGAGGAAACAGTAGGGCTCCATGGATTCAGTGATGCTCTTGCGAGATTCCTTCGCGACTACGCTCGTGTGGAGGTATACGGCTCAGACTTTGAAGGGGATGGTTTATAAGGCCACCGGTATTGCATATACTGGTGCAAGGTCATTTCCACTCCCGTCGACGTCACACTTTAAGTTCACTCGCTGACAATAGGTCTTCCCTCACCATTCGTGTAAAGTTACGTTCGATTGCCAAGAAACAGCCGTCCGGAAGACAGAGATCTTCCATGTTTCACCAACATGGCGCAGATCAGGGCCACGACACGATTCGGTCATTGTTCAGGGATCAACACCATCCAGCATCAAATTTGTTGAGGTTTGCGCCATATTTAGTATCTGTCTAGCACAACGAACCTTTCAGATCATTGTTGCGCGAACATACAAGAAGTGGGGTAGGAATCTGGTCACCAGGTATATTGAGCTCAATGGTCCACCCGATGGAAGTTTCGACTTTTACTTCCTGGAGAGTGTGATTCGTAGTGTCCACATACTCCCGCCCACCAACAGTAACAGTAGATATGTCGCCCAGGACCTCTACGATGGTGATATGTATCTACGTTTAATTAGGTTCTGATTACCCAAACGTTCACTCGAGTTGTTCTTTCTATTCAGCGTGCGCATTTAGTTTTGAAATCTCAACGGCACGTCGTGGGTCCCCAGGAAAAAAATGTTGTCCCAGCCGGGGTTAGGTTTTTTGGTATCACGCGCTACGCCGTCTCTCTTCAACGTGCCCATCCCACCACCAGTTGTCGCACTCATGGTCTCAACATTGTGGCGTCAGAGGACAACATCCTACGTGAGGACCAGGCCAGGATGTACGACGACGGCGGCGGACTTCAAGAACTTTGGGAGAGTAGTCTCATGACGCGTGATGTGCGTCGGAGTTTCGTCGATTTCATCTTCAAACGGATCGCCGTCCTCTGTCCCACCTACCGCCGCCATAATGCGCGCCCTCACCCTCGAGGCGGCGACGTGTGGTGGGTTTCGCCGAACCTTTAGGACGCCCGCCGCTGCACCTAGTCTTGGGTCCCCCTCTTCATTTGTTGAACGGGTTGAACGCTGATGGGAGGATAGAGGTCAACAGTCGGGTCTATTCCCCCACCAGATTCTCCCCCCTCTACTCTATTGCCCAAAGACTCACCCCCCCTGACCATTGGACCGACAACCCGCGCGCGTCGGAACAATTCCTGCAACCCGGAGTTACTGAGGTATGTGTCATGTGATCCTGCACGGTTTCTTGACAAAAATGTCAATTTTGCCCGCAAAGCGTGCGCACAGGCACTCCTGCCCATACGTCAACATTCGGGAGCTCACCCCGATAACAAAGACAAATCCCCACATCGTCTATCAAAACCTACAATTAGGTCAGAGCGACCATCTCCCGGACAAACTCATCTCCTTCATCTACGAAAACGACGACGCGGTTTCCCCGGGGACCGGTTATGTCGCTCCCCCAGAATCCATGGAGAATTTCCCATCTCACCTCGGGATGAATCACCGCGGAGGACCCCCAGACTTCATCCGCATCAGACCAAGCGACGGTCGGACGGTAGTTCTACCGGATTTCTCAGGTAATTTTTTTCAACTCACTTTGAGCTCGATCTTTCTAAGCGCTTGGTTGTTCAAAGGGAATCGTTCCATGACCTCTCTGGGCAACGTCGAAGTGACACCCCTCACTTCTCTCACCTTCATAAACTTCGTCACGGGAGACATCATCAGGAAGTTTCCTTCCCCCACACTCCTCCCACCTCCGAACAGGTCTTCAACACCGTCCGTTCAGGGTTTGGCCATTGCGGAAACGAGGAATATCGCTCCACCTCCAAGCACCCTGTTGGCGAGCCCGTCCCGCATCACGAGGAACAGGACCCGCCTTATTACATTCTAAGGTTGAGAGTAGAATGTAATATGATCCTCGTCTGCCTGGGCATTTGTCAATCTTTCGATACCCCCATATCCCGACCCATCGCCCCCATCGCGGTTGGAGCTAACGATTTGCTTCCGTCAGACCCCTAAAGGGGCCAAAGTGGAAATATACCGCAATCGCGACATGAAAGTTCCCAATGGACCGCCGAGGTTGGCCATCCCCCTATTCTCTACGTATTTACTGGTAAGGGTTCTTGGGAGCCCGGTATGGGAATGAAATTCTACAATGACTCCCCCTCCTCCCGCACCATCTGGGATACTTCCGACGCTCACCTTCCCCATCTCCAAATCCACCAAAGGCCCCGTTCAGAGTTGAAAAGCAAGGGCTGGCTGGTGGTGAGCGCCCCCAGTTGGATAGCTCACGAGTTTCATGGGCTCACGAGCGATGCAGACGTACCCTCCGGGTGATGCAAAAATATCGCCTCGGTGCCAACCTCACTGAATTCGCGCATGGGGCCCCTCCAAAAAAGAAAATCAGAGGGTGTGTTCAAACATAGCCCCCAATATAGTGTTTGTCGTTCACTGCGAACAACAGCCGGGGACCCTCAGTGAAAACGTATCAGATCATGAAGGCACTGGTGACAATCCCCATGATGAAATCCAACCGAACCTTGCTTTCCTGCATCTCACGATCCACTCAGCTTCCTTAACATGGCTCAGGCTGCCTTTCGGCCCCAGTGCCCAATCCATATCGCTCGCGCCGGCTAAAACCACAATAATATCCACTTTGGTCTTTTCCTATTGCACCCTCGACTTTGTCAAAAGAACCTCAAGCTCATCAGAATTCCAACCGCCCATGGGCCATGCCTCATTTTCACTGCCCTTTGCCGCCGGGTTACATGTGTTGACTACCGGTCTGACTCTAGCCGCAGACACTTGACAAGGGAATGGGACAAAAGGTGCGAAACACGTAGACATATATTGTTCCCTGGGTCTCCTGTAATCCACTAGAAGCCTCGACTTAGAAGTCAAGGGATCGGCTCCCCGCTTCGCGCAATGAACACACAACCTTGCCATCGTTCCCCGCTCGCCTACAGCTACCGTGAGAGTCACCGCTCGTAACCCAGTTTATCTCCCACCAACGCCCCCTTGCTCCCAAGGTCTTGGGTCCACCACTTTCGAGCCACCGACTTTGGATGGCTCCGTCCCGTCTCCTGGATTCTACGACTGGCAGTACCATCATTGCCCCGATCATTTCGATCCGCCACCTTCAGAACCGAATAACATTCGCGTCTATCGTTGGAAGACCGTAATTCTTGTCGTTCATCGAACTGGGCGGCGCATTCTTTCGCTTTTCAATTTGACGTTACCTCTGAACCCCCGAACACCCACCAGCGATTGCTCGCGATTGCAGGTATTTACGCGTTCACCCAGTCTATAACCTGAAATTGATGACGACTGGTATCCTCAGATACATTTACCTACCTCACGGTCAACCTCAGTATTCTCCGCACTGGAGCCACTCTTTTTCCCAGCTCCCCCAGAAACTCCGCCCCGGCCATTACTCACTTGTTGCAAATGGCTGGAGTTACGGCCTTGTCAGCAGCGACCCAGCGTTCAACAAGTTAGCGCCCGCCGCATTTAATATCATTCGAAATTCAGGAGGAACCCCTCCAGGCAAGGCCCAGATGCCTACCTTTGATGAGACACCCCCGCCTCGTTCGGCATCGAAAATTGACACCGAGGAGTTTTTGCCTCCGTTGGGATGGAGACGGCAAGACTGAGCGGGATTGATCATCCATTCTTCAGGTCCCCCTCTCCCCTTCCGTTATTTACCAGATTCGGATTCGATTGGCTGACAAACCGCCCAACCTAGGTTCGACTGAATGGCCCAAGCCAGTCTACTGGTCTTATCATGGGCTCACTCTCATGGCAGCGTTTCCTTGTAAGCCCCATCCTCTGATGTCTTGGCACGGACATCCGTAACGTTTGCTTTCGGGAACTAGAGATTATAGCGAACAAGATTTCTGTGGAATGTGGTGTTCGTTTCATTGTGTGCCAATGTTTCACGGACTGGGAATGACAGCTGCATTGCGGTCGGCATGTAGCACTCTCTCATTATTTGCTCAACCTCCGGTCACTATACAATATACTGAACTGATTCGCGCGTAGATGTCATGCGGAATGGTAGTCACTTCTTTCCAACCCCAGACACCTGCCGTTCTTCCCACACCACCGAACATCCTAGAGGGCTTCTCCAAGACTAAAAGGTACGCCTCCCTATCCCCCGGATTGTGGTTTTCCCCACTGCTGACCTGGGCTATCTCCGAACAGCATCGTTGCGTTCGTACCCGCGTTAATCAATGCTTGCGTTACTTGATGTTTTTCCCACGCACTGCGGAGCTGCTGGCGGTGCTTAAGGCTTGGTCACAGTCGCCCCGATCCGTGAGGGAGTTGGCAACTCATATGCCTTTATGCAAGGTGCGGCATTACATAGCGACTCAGGCCCATATCGGATTTACGGATGGTGTTACCACCAGTTCTGAACTTGCGGTTGTGTCGACCATTCTGAGTGCGTGTCCCCTAAGCATTTATCCCTGCACGCATTCATATCTTTGTGGCAGGGCAGGGATATACCGATTGGGAGTACTTCACTCTCGCTCCGTACATACGTTCTTAGTCAGCGAACGTATTTCTTTTTTTGGTAACATGCGTTGCTTATCTAATTTCCGCGGGGCCAGCACACCGCGGTCACACTTGGAACACTGGCCATACGAATTCTGATCATGAGTGAATCAGATTTAACATGGGAGGAATTTTGGAATAGGCAAACTTGACATTGCCATGAGGGACACCCTTATAAATATCATTTTAGATATGGCTTGTTCGTGAAAGAGACATGAGGTCGCGAGGAGCCGCGCCAAAAAAAGTTGTCGAGGATAAGGTTCCCGGAACAGCTGTACATAAGGCGATCTGATGCTGACTTCCGCGCGCGCTTATTAGTAGTGTCTTATTAGCGCTTGTCTGCCAGTCCCCGCCTTCCCTCTGCATCCCACCAATGGGAGGCGGTTGTGAAATGGCCGTCTGCCAGCTCCGTCCCCAATTGCACGCGGCGATTGCATGCGATTTACTCTCCTTCGACGCGGACCAAGCCCCTCCTTACTGCAACCTTCCACCCAGGGGATATGGACTTGGGACACACAATCAAACCCGATATGTCCAGCTACCTCGGAATAGATATCACCCCTGTACTTGGGCCGTTTTTCTGGGGTAAGGTCTCGCACTGGAGTTCTTAGGGTTTACTCAATGTTTCGGTAGGGACCATTGTTTCCGTGGTGTAGGTCTTGGTGTCCGACCCATAAACCGTGGCTGGCACTAATCGCGACATCCAGGTTGACGGGCACCACAATTATACAGGCCTATCATTATTTCCCAAACAAAGACCGACCCATCGTCCAGTTAATCGTACGTTGGCTCGAATGCAAGTTGATCCCAACGAGGAACGGCTGACACGAGACATTTGGTCCACTTTAGGCTCTCTCCATGTTACTCTTAGACCTCGTTTCTTCTGCCCTTGTCACTCAGGGCCTCTATCACTACTTGGTGGGTTTGTTTCCTTGCAGCCGCTGGTGCCTGACTAAATTATATCATAGCTCCCTAATTTCGGTTCAATGATACCCCTCGGCCATCTCATCCCGTATGTACCCTCACCATCACATCAATGAGTTCGCTCACCTGGATCCCAAGGACACTTGCGGCAGAGTGTGTTGCTGCGACCTGCATCATTGCCATGTAAGAATTTGACACCGTTGGTTGTTCGCATCATGTTCAACATTCTGTAGTTCGCAGTTCTACTTCGCCTGGCAACTATACACGCTGGCTGAGAGACCCTTCGTCAAGTATACTTTATCTGGGGTGGTTTTCGTTCTTAGCCTTCTCGCGTTTGGTAAGCATCCCGCTTGGGGAGAACTACCGTCAGCTGATGGTCTTTTTTGTACCTTCGATAGCTGGTGGTCTCGGTAAGTTTGAAGTGAGGTCTTGCTCAGGGTTATCTCTTAACATTTTACTATGACCAGGATGCTCCATTGTGATGTTCGTTCGCGCCGCCCACATATTAGCTGCACGTAATGACACTTTCAATGTAAGGTTAATTATTGCAACTTCCGCGATCCTAGATGCCTAACCAAATCACGTCAACAGAAAATGGCAGTCATTGCAAGGGCGCCGGCGGCACTAGCTGACCTCATCGCCACCTGTTCTTTGTGCCTCAGTCTTGGGTATGCAAGAACAGGTATAAGGGCGTGCGTGATCTAAATTCCCTGGTTGTTTCGTTGATCACTGAGAACCACTTACTCCAGCACGGACTCGGTCATCAAGACTCTGGTCAGATTTGTGATCCGACGCGGTGTTTTGGTGACTTTGATCCAGACTGCGCTCCTGATCATGTTCTGCACGTCTCCTTCGCACTTGTATTGGTAAGTCGAATCTGGGGATATGCCTACCGCACAGTTAACTCGATGATGACGCCGATCGGACAGGCTCGGACTTCACGCCAATGTGACCAGAGTGTACGCGAACACGTTCTGTGAGTCGGGCGTTTCTTTTCGATGTTCTATCGCATTCATCGGCGCCGGTTCTCTACATAGTTGCCATGCTCAATGGACGTGAAGTGCTCAAGGGTCAACTTCAGATGGGGTCCTTTTCTACCATGTCCAGCTTCGGGGCGCGAGGCCCTGCTCGCCCGGACGACGCCTTCCGCACATTGGGGAATGGGACTGGTGGGGAGGGTGAGATCAGGGTCCCACAAAATGTGTGGATTCAGGGGGGAAACCCGGGTGTCGCACAAGTCTGAGCTGGCCAGAAAGGGGTTGTGATGTCTGATATGCGCTGCTACGGAGACTCCAACTCTCAGAATTGGCTCGTGTCCTCATCATGCATTTCATTTTCCGATAGTTGGCACATTATTTATATATCCCGGCCACACACGCTCGTTCCTTGTACATTTTGCAGCTATCCTTTGCATTACAGTCTTTCTATTGCCCTGTCTCACAGAAAGTACAGGAGGTGTACTAGCTCCGTCGTCGCAATGGTCGGCGGCAGAGCGGAGTCCCGATTAATTGCCCCGTGGTTGATTTTGGGCGCTCCGAAGAGACCCTTCATCAGCAAAACCGTCCCGCTGCTGTGAGGCTCTGTGGGTGCTGTGGCAATCGATTGCCACAGACATACCCCCCTAGTCCACAGTTCTAGCCACAGTTACCACAGTAGCTCGGTTAGCGAGGTTTCCTCTGGTTTACTGCGCTCCTGTAGAGTCTGTGGTCCTGTGCTGTATGATTGGTTTGGGGTGGTTTGTATGGTGGGTGGGCTGGGTAACCAGCACAAATAACTGAAAAACATTATCTGGTATTCGGAGGGATAAGTAACATAGTGTAACGAGCGTGGTATCGAAGTTCTGGTGTAATTAGGGGGGTAGAGAGCGTAGCGGTAAAATTCAGAAGTGATTAAGGGAGGTTGGTGGGCAAACTCGTCCTTATTCGTCCCTGCTGGTGTTGTTGAAGAGTTCCTGGATAAACGCACTGATAGATGCTGTTAAAAAGCGAGTACCATTGGAGAGGCGGGAGGAATGACGTACCTCTCCTCCGCCCAGGCCCTGAAACGATCAACCACCTGCTCAGTCTGGGGATCATGTCCAAGGCAATCTGTGATATAGGTAAGGATGTCAGCATATGCTCCCGGAAACCTTTCCGTTTCGAATGGCCCCCAAACGACATGACCAGATCGCCACTCTGGCAGACAATATTTCGAACGAGCCCAACCACCCGCATCCATGCATGCGACGGCGACAACCGGGAGACCACAAAAGGAGAGTGTGCGCATGGTGAGTGGGAGAGCTGGGAAGGTCGGGGGGCTTGCTCTACCGTTCTGAGGTGAGGAGACCACCGTGGGCGGGCGGGTGTCTTCTGGTTGACGGGGCACATAATTTGGAGACAATATACCAAGCAGTTAAGGAGCGGGGAGCGGGGACAAAGGAGGACTCGGGGACACACGCCAACGGTCCGGGAGAGTTCCCAGTGAAACAAAGGCGGGCACGCGTCGAACAATCGGGGAACCTAAGATTAGGTCGAGGGTGGTCGGCGCATCCGTAACGTATGTTGTCGACGCGGCGAAGTGGTAGGGATGGCGTGGGGGGTGGGCAGGTCTCCGGCGTTTGCTTGGGGACTTAGTGGGATGGGACGAAAAGGACGTCACATTTCACAAGTCCGAATTCCCAGGTATCGGTAACTTCCGAATGGCTCTGTCCCAGCGGACAAAAATAGAACGTTACAGTGCCCCAGCATCCCGGACACCCAGTAGACGTCACAGCACACAAGCGCGACAGACGTTCGAGAAACAATTAAACGCCCGCAACAGTGTCACAGCGACGCGATCGTTTTGCTGATGAAGGCGAGCAGGGAGAGGTTGAGAAGGAATAGACATTCCCCTGTATGGCCGATGCTGTCTGGAGCAGACAAACACTCAACCTCTGCCAGCGTGCCCATTGAGGTAAATCCGACCTCCCATATCGTGTCAGATCCTGGCTTTACGGTAACAAATCGGAGACGTTGACCATGAGTCTAAATGGGGGCCGCAATACGTCCTTCTGAGATAGGGTGGGAATATGTGTCCGTCCCAGAGGGGAGGTTAGGTAGATAAAACTGCGGGGGAGCCCTTATATGCAGCCGCAATCATCCTTCCATCCATAGAGTTTGTGGGGCACGAGCGGCTCCGAGTGGGCAGCACTGACTTGATCATCTGTTTGGAGGTCCCAACTGATGACTTCCCCCCGTCCTCCGAGAAGTATTAGCGAGCAACTGTCTGGGGAGAAACTAAGCCACGGAGTTCCATGCAGGCTAAACTTGCCGATGTGAAGTCGTTCAAGAGTCACTCCATCCAGAATTCCCACCATCGCGGAGGTACTGTAGTCGCACGACCACTCCGGCAACGGCAATTGCCGAGCGTGATGACAGGCGCCAGCAGTGCCAGCGATGACTGATGACCTGCCGGTTTGACCGGCAGACCTGCCGATGACATGTCCGCCGGCCTGGCAGGTTTGCTGGTGACGCGGCCCCCCCCCCCCACCTGGCAGTTTCATCGGCGGCATGGCCCCTCCCCTGCAGCCACTTTCGTGGTCACTTCTGGCCATGTTTACTGGTAGAATAGAGAAAATGATTGTACAAATAGAGTAGAATACAAAAGAATACAGTGAAAACTGCTGCCTGGCTGTGTGGCTGAGATCTTGATAATGTTGCTCCTGCTCGGCACTTGGATGGGCCACTGTTCTATCGCTTCCCCCACCTGGCACCAGTGCAATTTGTAATCCCTTGGCTTGGTACCCACCCATTGTCCTGTTCTCATGCTTACTGGCCTATACTCATCACTTGTGCTCAATAGGCTTGGGTTTTATACCTTCACTCGCTGTTTGTTTGCTGAATACTTGTGATCACTGCTTTCTCCATCCACACCTCATCTACTCTGGTTTATTAATCTGGCTTTGACCCTTGTGTCATCTTGGTGACATTGTGAGTCATCTTCCATTCATTCCATGAGCAGGATATCTGATCTATTAACTGTCTTCCAGCTTATCTTGCTCTCCACTTCTCTGCACCATCCCAACCACCCTTATCTCATCCTCCTACACATACACCATGTCCTCTGAAGTTATTGATCTCACCATTGAGATCCCCTTACCAGAGAACATCAGACAAGACTGGATACCCCTTGATGGGCAATCTGTTCCCCACCTCTTCCACTTCACTCGGTATCCTCCCCAACACATGCTCTACCATATCCAGCATGACTTCAGCCAGCTATTGCATGAAGAAGTCATCAGCTTTGACCCACAGGCTCTCCTTGAACTTGGTCCCCCACCCCTGGAGATTTCTGACAGCTACCAAACTGCAATCAAATCTGCCCTACATCCTGTTTATTCTTTCACTTTGGATCCAATCTCTGGTCATTCAGTCAGACTCCCTACCTGGGTGTTGGACTATTGGAGAGAGATCAGGCGTGCAATGGGATATCGGCGTGATTGGAAAAAGGCACTGGTATGGTTGAGGGAAGTTTCAAGGTAAGAGCTAATAATTGAGGTCTTTGGAGGGGGGACTAATGTGGTTGAGGGGATTTCTAGGTCAGAGTCAATGGGTGAAATCTGTGGCCAAATCATGGCAGGCCTGTCATGTTTTCCATGGAATGGTGCCAACTGCTCAGTTCATGACATGGTATCACTTCTCTCAGACTCATGGCTAAGTGACTTCCATATCGACTATGTCCTCACCAACATCTTCCATCACTATTGCAGCTACCATGGAACTGAGGCCTCTACCCACCATACATTCCTTCCTGTTTTCGACACCAGTTCTATCACTACAGCATATGCGGGTGGTGTATATCGTGGACGTGCAGTGGACAAAAGCCAGAGGCTCTTGGACATTGAGAACAGAATTATTTCTGGCCACATCAATAGCGTTGGGGGGGTCCTACATCTTCACAATCACTGGACCTCTCTGGTCATCACATTCAAACCCCCCAAAATATTCTATGGCGACTCTCTGAACAATCCAATGCCACACAAGAAAGCCTCTGCATATCGGCGATGGATACACCACATGCTTAGTCGTTCTGGATATGACATCCCAGAATCTGATATCTCCATATACCCACTGGAGATAACAATTCAAAAAGATCCTATCTCATGTGGCCTCTTTGCACTCAACGCTATTAGTCATCATTATCTCCAACAAAACTCTCCCCTTCTGGAATCCAGTGTCCTTTCACTGGCTCGTTATCGAATGGAAATTGCATTGGAACTCCTTCAAGAGGGTGCTGTAAGTTGATTTCTGTTTGTACTTGTGACATTACTCATAACTAATAATATATTCCAGACTGCAGACAATGACACAAGCCTCCCATTTACACTCTCCAACATCTCTCCCCCTGTCTTTGTTCAGCCACTCCCAGATAAACCTCCACTCCCTCCTGCGCAACAAGAAAAAGTTGAATCCATTCCCCCTACCCCTGTATTTGTCCAACCATTCCCAGAGACACTTCCATTTCCTCCTGTACAACAAACAGAATTTGAACCCTCCCCCCCTGCCCCTGTATTTGTCCAGCCACCTCCAGTCTCCCCTGTACAACAAGCAAGGGTTGATTCCCTCCCCCTTTCTGACTCTTCCATGGATGAAGACATCCCTGAACACCCTGTCTCTAATCACAGTCTCCTCACTGGAGACTTCTTGATGGATTTCTCTGTTGATCCTGAGCTCTGTGATTCACCAATTGATCGGCCCCCATCATCCACTTTCACATCAGAAACTAGTTCTGCATGGGCTTCAGAGCCTGATCTCCCACTTCTCTCTTCAGTCAAGGCAACAAAACAAACTGGTCTACTTGATTTCTTCTCAAAAGTGCCATCTGAGGAACCTCATGCAAGGTGGCGGAAGAGGAAGCGTGAAAATCAAGAGAAGGATCAAGAGGAGTATGCAGAACGCAAAAAAAGGGATGAGGCTGAAAAATTGCGGAAGCAGAATCATAGGCGTGAAAAGAACAAGATTTCACAGAAGAGGCGGCGGGAAAGACTCAAGAAGGAAAAAGATAGGGCTAAATTGCAAGATTCCTCTGTGAGTTTCTTCTGTTATGCTCTATGATGTTAGTAATATACTTATGACCCACCAGGAAGCATCCACACCTGATCTCCAAATCTCATCTGCACCTGACCTCCCTATTCCAACACGTATGGAAGTTGCTGCTTCCTCACGCCCTAAGCGGCTAATTGAGTCAACAATCAAACGGAGGAAAAAGGAGAAGACTGGTCAACCATACAAACCCTCAAAACGTGATTCCATGCAAAGCCACAACATCAATTGGAAATCTCCAACATTCTGGCCAGTGATTAACCAAGTGGTTAGGGAGCAGATTGGGAAACCAAACCTCAGTGAAATCATTCGGACACTTCAGGGTCGGGATGTGCGGTTCCAGCACCTCAATCATCAGCGGCTCAGTGACTGGCGGGACAAGACCCACAAAGACAAAATTGTCTGGTCCAAGGAAACACTTCAGGATGTTCAGAAAGAATTTCTCCCAGGTGGTGATCATACACGTCACAATGTATTTGTGAGTTTATATGTATATAAGATATCCTGCTATGACTAATGCCAGAAATAGGAAAACCATCCTGATTTGCTCTCTGAGATCAAGACTACCTTAACATCGCTTCGAGCATCCTCTGTCCGGCTTGATCTTGCATCAATTCGTGGTACTATGATTGGGATCATCAAAGTGAGGGCCCCCCAACTTTTCAAAATCTCAGTTATTCGCAAGGTCCATGGTCGCTACATTTGGGATCACTTCCACTGCAGAGAATCCTTTGTGCGGAAGTTCCTTCGAGAAACTATGAACTGGTCACTCCGACGCGCTACTCGCCCTGGAAAAAAGGTCCCAGATGGTGTTACATATATCCTCACCAATGCCTTTTTCTGTCTTGTCCATACAATCTCAGAGAATGGTGTAATCATTCAAATCATTGTCAACACTGACCAAACTCTGGTCATATATGCTGCTGGTGCCCTAGAAACCTATGCACCCAAAGGTTCAAAGCAGGTTGAGGTTGTTGGAAAGGATGAGAAGCGAGGATTTACAGTTGTGGTTGGGATCTCAATGAGTGGAGATGTTCTCCCATTCCAAGTCATCTATGCTGGGAGTACCCCCCGTTCATTACCAACACCAAATGCCCCTGACTATCAGAAAGCCACAGAGACATTGGGGTTCTGCATTGAGTCTGGGGGCAAAAACCACTGGTCAAATCTGTCTACCATGAAGAAATATGTCCAGCACATCCTTGTACCCTACTTTAAAGAGCATAGGCAGGATCAGAATCAGATCTGCATTTGGCAGATTGATTGTTGGTCTATCCATCGGTCAGCAGGGTTCCGCGATTGGATGTACAAGACCTACCCATGGATCCGGATTCATTACGTTCCAGCAAATTGCACTGGCCTTTTCCAGCCATGTGATGTTGGGATCCAGAGGGTTCTTAAGCTTGCGATAAGGCGTAGTGCCCTCCAGGACATCATCAATGACTGTCAGGCGGACCTAACAGCACACCCTGAGCCGCTACTGGCGAGCGCTGAGGGGATCAGGTGACAAGTGATGGGAGGGACGGATAAAGGGGAGCAGAGTAAGGGGACAGACAGGAGATGCTAAGAGAGGATCAGGCTACCAGGTTCAGCTGGTGAGGCTGCTAGGGAGACTCTGATGATATCAAATCTAAGGAATACAGCGCTATACTACTAGTCCTTATATACTACTGAGATACGCACAGACCATGCTGTGTAGCGCACAGACCATGGGCTGCGCATCGCGCACAGACCAAGTCTGACAAAGCGAATGACAAAGGTGCTGACTCGTTAGATTTGACAAATGAATGTGAGCCACCGGAGTCCCGGTGGGTCGTGAGAAGAAACTGTCCAAAATAGGAAAGGTCCAAAGGGAATGATGTGGGTCATGGGAAAGGGATGAATAATCACCAATATAGTCCTGACAAAGCACCAGTCATCAAGGATGAGTCACCGGAGGCCGGGCTCGGGCCGAGGGGAGGACTTGAGATGGATATAAGCGAAGAAGGGACTGTCGGGGTTTCTCAGCAGTCCTCGACTAGCTTCCCCCATCATTCCTCGACACTTCGCTCTGCCATGCCTCGCGTTCTCCACACCTACCCACACATATCTCGTGGTACCACTGCCACATTCTCCTCCTCCACTCCCTCTACCGATTACCCAACCAGCGACGAGATCATCCGTCGTGCGAAGAGTGTGGGATCGTATTCGTTGGAAACCTTCAAGGATCTCCATTGGGGAGACTTCTGTTATGCCCTTGCCGTCAGTACGGATGCTGACGCCGGAAGAGTTCCTCGCGTTGCAGGAGATCGATATAGGGTCCTTCTCCGACGTATCATCCGTGATGATATTCCCGGAACGGACACGCGTACTGTTTGGGAGAAGAGATGCCTCAGGGCGTCCACTGGTCTCAACCACGAGCTCTTGAAGGTAGTGGATGAGCAACAAAACGAGGTACATCAGCAACACAGCGGCGAACTTATCTCAACTTTCTTGCTTTTTTCTACTTATTTTCAATTTTTCTCTCGACAAACGACCTCAATTTTTTCTAACTTATTTGTGACACTAGTGGCCAAAGGAAGACACAGGAAGACGTGTCAAAATGCTATTTCGAATGCGTGATGATCGACAAACTTGTTTACATAGAAGGAGGTATAGACATCAAGGACGTTCATGTAATTAATTTCCCGGTACACCGGTGCATCTGACGGAAATCTTGGGAGCAGATGTGCCCCGCGAACAATGGAGTCAACGTGAACGACGCTCATGTGGCGCATACCCCGACGGGTGAGTTCTGGCTGCACGACCCACAAACCAGTACCGGGATCTGGTTCGTTGTTCGTCGAGTACCAACGAACGAGCGCACATGGGTAATCAACATTGTTGTATGAGAATCTGAAGAAGAGATAGACACGTGCCACAAGTAGCCCCCTCATTCCAAGGCCCTCTGCATTCCCAACATCAACAAAAACACAATCACGGCGTGGACCCAGGATGTCGCCCCTCGGCCAGAAGGGTGTTGAACGGATGACCTCTCAATACATTCCCCCAGGACCAGATGGGTTGCTTGGCGCGCGAAACGTTGCCGTGGCTGAATGGTAGACAGAGACCTTCGAATCCCATATCATTGGGCATGCGACAAGTGTCAGTTGATCAGGTTTGATTGTTGATGTGGGGTTGAGTTGATAGAAGAGGAAATGCCGAGTGAGGTCGAGAAGGTTATGTTGACCAATCTTTAAACCGAGTGCGGTAAACGATGTGGGGTATTCCCGCGTGGATGCTGTAAATGGTATTAGAGGCCTGCGTACCCCCCAGGATGGAAATTTCTAACCTTTCCTACCCACGAAGCGTACCTCATTCATAAGGGGACCTGATTCGACGGGTCCGTGGTCATCATCTTCTGCATCGTCGGGGAGCGTTGGCAAGCGATCGTCGCTGCCAAGGGCGTCGGCGTTGTCAAGGGTGTCAGTGCCTTCAAGGGAATCTATGTTATCGAGGGTGTTGGTGTCATCAGGCATGTCGGTGTTGGCGTTGGTGGGGCCGGGTGTGCCAGTATCGTTCATGGTGAAAGGATAGATCTCGCCAGAGATGTCACTGTCGGTTTCGCTGGAATCACTTGCATCTTCATCCATGGGGTCTTCTTTACCAGTCGCGTTGCACTCCATGATGGCATGTACGAGGCACGAGTCTGCCATCATACCGCGAGCCGTAAAGTCAGCTCGTGCGGCAGCCAACTTGTCAAGTCTCTCGTTGACCTTTAGCATTTGCGGCAGAGCCATATGTTTGTTTGACCGGCGCCACGGACGCTTCACCGCAGCGATATGCTTCGACTCGGTAATTGATGAACAAAGACCATTGGGGGAGCCAAAGTCCTTGATATGCTCGTAATAGTGTACCATGGAATGCTGCCGAGGAAGCGAAAACCCTGAGGGGCCATCCTCCCGGACTGTTCCTGAAAAAACTTGACGTGATTCGTGGAACTTGTGAAGTGCAATGTTGAGTTGTTCGAGTGAGTCGCTAGTGATAACATTGCGGCGTGCGATATAGCAGAATTCAAGAAATGCAGCAAACGTCTTGACGATATCGAGAGGGACGAAAGCCTGGATTGCGTTCACATAAACCTATCATTCAAACACGTTAATGTTGGTTTGATCACATCGCAAGCACGTATTCCAGATACCTTCATCAGGGCTTTCGAATCATCACCGGTCCATTGGTTAAAGTTCCGGCCTTGCTTGAATCTTCGTAGCCCAGGGAAGGGAGGTGCAAGTGCGATCCTATTTTGGGGTGGTGAGACATGAGATACTTGCAATTGGGATTAAACTACTTACCGGCGGTCAATCTCATCGATTACTCGGGCCCCACCTGCAGCGCCGTGGAGGTACTCAAGGTACTTTCCAACCCAGTCAACAAGATGATCCTTATAGACTCCCTTGATTAGTTGGTGTAATAGGTCTGGGGTGATTAGTTCGTATATATCTGCCCTGGGGAAGTATGCTGTGTATGGCTGGCGAACCTCAGCACCGGCACGTTCGCGTGGCAGGAAATACATACCGTAGCGTTGGGCGCGATGCCGTATAGCTTTCGTAATATCTCTTCATCATGCATTCCAGCCAGTATGTCGATGCGGGCTGCAGACCGGTGGCGGCAGGGGGTGTCAAGGGAACTTGGGTGAGCGAAACAGCTGGAAAGGAATTGCGTGTAAGGGCGTATCTGTAACAACAAAGCACAATGAGAAGCACAACTTACGTTGGACACCAGCCATAGATAATCCACGTGAGGGACGCCTGTTCGGGGTAATCGGAAATATGCGGCCCAAGGCCATAGATTGCACGACGAAAGTGACCATCAGGGCACAGAACAATATCAGGGGTAGTCATGAAGGGCCTTAATGGGAGTAAAATTGTAGCGATCGACCTGTGCGTTAGGTCCTTCTTGAAGTGCCGAAACTCATCTGTATCGGTGTCTTTCCTGGCACCTATTGTGGCCCGTTAAGGTGAAGTTGGGGAAGAGTTTAATCGAGTAGCACCAACCTTTGGGTATTGGGAGAAATCCAATTAATACCAGAGCATTCTTGTGTGCACGCCGAATGTGATTTTGAACGTTTCCGATTGAAAGATATAAGGGGTAGAAGTCGTTCTGACCGGTGGCGACGGAGACTGTTGTTTTGTCAGACCCCAAGATGATCGGGATGAACATAGAACCATGGGTTGCTGGGTCCTGCGCAATAGCGTCCTGTGTTGGATGTTATAAAATCAGCGAAAGCACGAAGTGTAAGAAGCGTACGGATTGCCGCCATGACCAATTTCCAGACATCATGTTGCTGTACTGACGTTTCTCCCCATTGAATTCCCGATATGCCACGTAGTCAACATGACCTTCAAGGTCCGGACTGGCCAGGATATTCTTAATCACTTCGTGGGGTTCCGGTACCAAACGTCATATTCCGCAGTCTTCCACTCCGGGGGACGTGTTGTTTCGGGAAGAGGGCCTTCGTACCTGAGGCATGCATTCTCCCATTGAACATTACCGAGCTCAATTGCGTCAATCTGTTGATGAAGGTTTTTATGGTTGGCGATTGGCGGGGAGTCGTCATGGGGAACAAGCGTGGCGGCCCACAACTCGAGGAGCTTGTTGATCTTTTTTTGTGAGAGTTCGGCGTCGGTAAACATAAATTCTGCAAGTTCGAAACCTGCGCGAGATGTGAAAGGTGTCCAATCATCATCTGCCCTAATAGTCGGCGCATCTGGTGGCGTGTTCGGGGAGACAGGTGTTCCATGCCTATCACAGCGTTGACCTGCGAAGGATGAGAGTGGAGTAGTATTGTGGGTACTGTACGTACCATTCAGATTGGGATGGTAGATCTTCCGTAGTTCGGTGACAGGGATGCAGAGTCCAGGATCATCCCTGTGGATGGAATTCTGATGTTGCTTTAGCCCGCTGAGACTTTTACACCTCCGGTCACACTGGGGGCACATGAACGACGCCATTAGAGAGAGGGCGCACTGAGAGGGGATTAGGATTCAGAGTATAGGTGGTTTTTGTAGAGGGGCCACGGGTCATTGTTGAAGCATTGGGTGACCAAGCAGGCGAGCGACACGTGTGGTTCGCCAAAGACGCACGGAGAAAGGCCGCGTGGCTTGACTCGTGCCACCACCGACCGTCCGTCTCACCTCTGGTGGAGCCATCACACATCCGAATGTTTCTATCTTTACACCGAACGTGAACCTTTCAACCCAACCACCGTAATCTGTGCTCCACTCCGCAACAATGTTCACCGTATCGGACCACATTTTCTCATCCCAAGAGCACATAAATACAACCCAGGCATTATCCGTGTCTGCTCAGTATCATCTCCTATTTATCGCTCTCGCACTCTCAGCCACTCCTTTGATGAATACTCGCAAGAAGAACAAGTCTGCGCACCCTGGTATCCCCGACATGACGCCATTACAGCTGTCTTCAGCTGGCCTCTCACGCGGTCCAAATGCACGCCATCCATCAAACAAGAAGCCAACAAAGGTCCAGCAAATCGAGGACCTCAAGGAAGAGCTCCGCGTTGCTTATGAACGTCTTTCAAGCGTAATGTGTTTTACTTGTAACGTCTCAATATACTGACAAGTTCTCCCACCTCCCAGAGCCGTTCCGACCAGTACACAGCACCTAGTGATCAAACCCAAGCAGGACCGGACACGGGCGGTGACACCGACCCCGCAACCGACGCCGAGGAAACCCAGACCGTTGTGGTGGGCAGAAAGCGCAAGGCTACAGGACCAGTTCATTCGGTATCAACGTACGTCTCAAACATTTCATGCCCTGCTATCACTTTAATGATACGCTACTAGGTTGAAGCGATCACGGGCAATAGATCCCTTCAAGTCATCATTGATGGTCCATTCCGGTGCTACCGGACTTGTTGATGACTGGCGAACAATAGTTTCGCCATACAGCACAGTCTCTCCACAATCCTCAGGCTTAACTCTTGATCTCCAAACCCCAGACCATAGCGCGTTGCCATACTCTCCGATGAGTTCGACATCAATAGCCCTTATGTCAACTCCAAGCCCATTGAGTGTATGCTGTTGTGCTTCTCGTTTCTTGTCCACCAGCTTACGATTTGTGTTCTAGTTTGAGGAGACGCCATTCCTAACCTTTACCCTCCCAAAAATCATGGGCAAGTCAAGGATTTATCCTGGGATCAAAGATCTCCCGGTCCACATTCGCCAGAACTTCCGCAATGAATTCATCCGTTTCGTTTTCAAACAGGTTGCCAATTCGCAGTCCCCTTGGACCAATCCAGATGTGCACTCCCTTCAGGCGATGTATCAGCTTGTCTATCCAATTTTTCCTGCACGACTTCGGCACAACAACGCGGTTTACCACCCGGTGCGTGATCTCCCAGCCACATTGTTTCAAGACTCTGACATTGCCGGAAGACTATCACAGCACTCGGGGTCCTCCGTAACCATCTCGCTGCCGCCGCCATCACTGCTGTCCAACGATACTTGCCCAGTGTTTTCCGCATGAAAAGGCTCAAAAACATCGAAGCAAGGGCTAAATATGTGGTGGGACTCTTTAAAACAGATGACGACCACCCGATCATCTGGCGGGAGCACGTTGAAGGTAACATCGAAGAACATCATGAGGTTGGTGGATACAAGACGGTATGCTATTTCATTACCGGTACCACCCGGTTACCACATCTCTCTAACGCTTTGTACAGACGAGGCGTGGTGTTTTCCAGTCGGACCCGATTCTGGAAACGTTCCTAAGTTATTACAGCTCATCCGGTATCATGGAGCCCCCCCCACAGGGTACATAGAAGGGTTTTTTAAAGCAGAAAACTGTAAAGAAAATGTATTAGAAAGTATAAATACTATCAGCATATTTTGTATTCCAGAAAGTGTAATTAAATTAAGACTT
>Ga0307517_10004924_pt1 | contig 20353 bp, 14 predicted proteins | sample 23_EM_MG_FD_194515 | JGI IMG/M metagenome (GOLD analysis project Ga0307517, IMG submission 194515) | Populus trichocarpa ectomycorrhiza microbial communities from riparian zone in the Pacific Northwest, United States - 23_EM | ecosystem: Host-associated > Plants > Roots > Unclassified | place...
AGATTTTTTTTTTTTTTTCTCTCGAGAGCGATGACAATTGAGAAACAGAGTTGTGCTTATATATACATGATACATCATAACCACAATTCTGAATCGCGGTTATCTTATGAAACTGTTATTTTGAATTGTGGTTGTTAAAGAATTGTTATTGTAAATAGTGGTTCTTTAACAACCGCGATTCAAAATAATGGTTTTTATTTAAACTGTTTTTTTAAATAACAATTTTTTAACAATTGGGATTCAAAATAGCTGTTATATAAAGAAATTATACTATTTCTTCAAAAAATTTAAAAATATGCCATTTCCTCTTTACTTTTTTGAAACTGTGTTAGATTTATACCACGTTTGTTTTATGAAAAGTAGTTTTCTGAAAATTATTTTTAATTTTTTTTTTGTATTTGTTTGCTATTAAAAAAATTAATTAATAAAAAATACTTTTCAATTAAATAAAAACTTAACTTAATTTTCAGAAAAATATTTTTTTTAATTTTGAACTAAAGATATTTCGGTTAAATGTTTTTGAAAAACTTCATTTTCAAACACTACCCTGAACTAACAAGAAGGCAACGTCAACCAGATAAAAGTCACCGTAAGGAGTGGCTGTGGCTCTCTCTGAAACTGGGAAAAATAAAGGACGTCCTCCTTGGTTTCACGTGCACGAAAAGGTTAAACATCAAATTTCTTGACGAAAATACCCCTATGCCCCCATGTGCACTGCGCATTATAAAAATCACTTTTATCCGCACCCTCTAACAGCATCAGTGTCTCTACGTGGACGGCTCTCGAGAACCCATATTACTTTCTCCGATTGGATGCACATCACATCACATCACAGACTCCTACCCAATCATGTTGGTCCACGTATTCGTAGACAGCTGGCCCACTAAACAATTATTAAGTTTTCTTTACCCAAATATTTTTTCGAACCCGATTATTAAATCCTGGTTTTGTTCAGCTCTTCAGTTCTTTTTATTTTAGTTTATATTCGGATGGATCGAAAATAACAGTAAATTGGCTACTGGTACAAAGCGCGTTAATTTGTTCTTTTACGTAACATAAAAAAATATATAAAATAAACTAAAAAGTTATAGAATTATAATTAAAATTTTCTAGCTAATTATATATTAACATTTTCATTTAAATACTAAATAATAATATAATATAATTAAAATAAAAATAAAATAAGTAATGAAAAATTTCAAGACTTTAAAATATATTGAAAACTAAAATTAGTAAGGTAATTGATCGACTAGTTATTAATATAAAATCAAGAAAATTATTTATTTTATAAACTTGTAAACTCGATCTGATTTTATTAATTTTACTGATTTTGTAATAATCAAGTTCAATTTTATTGATTTTAAAATTTTTAATTTAATTTTACATGTTAAATATAATTTATTTGTAAAATTATATAATTTTATGAATAAACTAGTGATTTTGACAATAATCCATTATTGTTACATGTTTGAAAAATTTAAAATTATGAAATTGATTATAAATAATAAGCTCAATTTCAAATATAGAAGAAATTAGTTGGATGTAAGAAAAAAATGATTTTAAAATAGAGATGAATCATCTCAAAATTTAGATAATTGTTTTTTTTCTTTTTTAATAAATGCACTGATAAATAAATAGTTTACCTACATTTTTGCTAATTAGTTTCTATGTGGGGGACTACCCTTTAAGAAAATATATTAAACTCATCCATGACTTTAAGAGCTAGAAAAAGAAAAAAACAGAGAGAAAAAACAGTCGACACTTGGCGCGTCCATGGAGCCCTAAAAAAGCGAAGAAGAAGGAAAGAAAAGAAAAAATTGGAAACGCAAGACACGAAAACAAGAGGAGAGGGTGAATTCCAAAAAAAGAGCAGAGCATAACAGATAGAAATACAAGCGCAAAACAGAGGTATGTTATTTATTATTCATTTGCTCTCCAGTCTCCTCCCCCTCCTCTCTCTCTTATTACTTCACTTGTATTTATTTTGTGTTAATTACAGATATAATTGACAAGGCAAGGCAGTATCAATTTCTTCTGCTTTAACATTTTTTATTTTATTTTTATGAAGCAGCTTTCATTTTGCATGGTTTAGAGTTTTTTTGTTTTCTTTTTGCTACTTTTGTATCATTATTTTTTAAAAAAATAAAAAATTCTTGAAGTTTTTTTTTGGTTCATAAATATCATCATGGGATTGGAAATGCAATGAAGTTAGGGTTCTGAACTTTTTTTTTCGGATTTAGTTATCAAATTCTTTAGCTGTTTTGACACTGTTTTATCCAGAAATTTAGAGAATGGGGACGAATTTCAACTTCAAGAACTTCCCAAATGACCCGTCAGATGCCGTTGGTTGCCGGCCACCGGGGAATTCTCCGCTGACCAGACAGTCATCGATCTATTCGTTAACTTTTGACGAACTTCAAAACACAATGGGAGGATCATTAGGCAAGGACTTTGGGTCAATGAACATGGATGAGCTGTTGAAGAATATATGGAGTGCAGAGGAGACACAGACCATGGCAACAGCCACCTCTACTGTGGTCGAAGAGGGTGGTGGTCTCCAGCGTCAGGGTTCGCTGACGCTGCCGCGGACGCTGAGTCAGAGGACGGTGGATGAGGTCTGGAAAGACATGTCAAAGGAATATGTTATTAATGGGACTAGTGCTGGAGCTGCTAATAATGTGCCCCAGAGGCAGCCCACTTTAGGAGAGATGACTTTGGAGGAGTTTTTGTTGAGAGCTGGGGTGGCGAGAGAGGATACTCAAGTGGCTCCAAAGGTTAATACTAATGGTGGGTTTTTTGGTGATTTATCACGGTCGGCCAATAATAGTTTAGCGATTGGTTTTCAGCAGAATAGGGGTGTAGGATTGAATAACGATAATACTAATCAGATCTCTTTGCAATCGTCTAATTTGCCTTTGAATGTTAACGGGGTTAGATCAAATCAGGCACAGGTGCAGCAGCAGCAGCAAATATTTCCTAAGCAGCCTAATATGGGATATGTGACGCAGCCTAATAACGATAATACTAATCAGATATCTTTGCAATCTTCTAATTTGCCTTTGAATGTTAATGGGGTTAGATCAAATCAGGCACAGGTGCAGCAGCAGCAGCAGCAGCAAATATTTCCCAAGCAGCCTAATATGGGATATGTGACGCAGATGCCTTTACAAAGTGGTCCTGGAATTAGAGGTGGAATGTTGGGGATTGGAGATCAAGGAATCGATAGCGGTTTGATGCAGGGTGGAGGGATGGGAGTGGTTGGATTGGGAGGTATTGCAACGGGGTCACCTGCGAACCAGCTGTCATCAGATGGGATTGGGAAGAGTAATGGGGATACATCTTCTGTATCTCCAGTGCCTTATGTATTCAGAGAAAGTGTAAGGGGAAGGAGACCGGGTGGTGCTGTTGAGAAGGTGGTTGAGAGGAGGCAAAGGAGAATGATTAAGAACAGAGAGTCAGCTGCAAGGTCTCGTGCTCGCAAGCAGGTGATTATCTTGTTTGATATTTTATATATCATCTATTGATTTATACATTTAGTTCTTGATTTTAAGTTTGCTGCAAATTCGATTTCAGTATATTGGTTTGAAATCTGTTCTTGAATTGAAACTTTGCATTAATTTAGAAGCAAGTTTGATATCTTTAAGATAAAAAGAATGTGTGGAAGCATGTACTATCCGTGCATTTGATGTAACCAATCCCATGGTTTATTTCCTATTTTCCGTACAATTGCACAATGGTTCTTTTACACTGCACCAAACTAGAGGAAAGCCGATAATAGGTTATTAGCAATGTTTTATTGACTGAAGTTCTTAGACACTTGATAAGTGCCCATATAGACAAACTTGCTGTGCAAAAGAGAAGAAAGAACAACGGTTCATTTACAATGAACCAAACTAGAGGAAAACCAGTAATAGGTTATTGGCCATGTTTTATTGAGTGAAGTTCCTAGACACTTGATAAGTATCCATATAGACAAACTTTCTGTGCAAAAGAGAAAAAAGAAGAATGACTGTGATATTTAGGTTTTCATATCAGTAAGTTGTTTTGAAATATTCCATCTTGACACTTGTTGTATGTCACCAAAAATTAAGAAAGAAAAAACAATCACAAGTTTCTTCTTCTTGTGGTTCATGAATTTTGCTGGCCATTAACCTTCTACTTTTATCATCTATGGCCTCTGCGCTTGCCAAAACACCATGAAAGATTATGGGGCAGAATGGTAATGTGATAGCGATCTGACATGACAAGAGATGAAAGTTTTTGAGAAGTCAAGGTCATGAGAAGTTATAAAGATCCAGTTTGTTACAAGGTAATGGAACATTTGTTTTAAGGATCACAACATGAATTTGAACTTGTATTGGGCCAAATTCAACAAACGTTAATTAAGAGCTGAACACTTTTGACTTATTTTGAATCAAAATATTATACAGGAACATAAGTAGATATTTTTAAAATAGAGTGTGTTGGATTATTACTTTTTAGCATGTGCTCAATATATACTCTTTTTTCTCATTTTGGTTTTTACCAGGCTTATACCATGGAATTGGAAGCAGAAGTGGCAAAGTTAAAAGAGGAAAACGAAGAATTGCGGAAGAAACAGGTATTTTAGCTTTTGTCACACCCAATTATTTGTTCCTGCCATATCACACCCACCCACTCAAGGTATCAGTGTCTGTTACAAATTCAAAACCTTTGTATTTACCACTCATTGATTGTGGGTTGGTTACTGCAGGCGGAAATGATGGAAATACAGAAAAATCAGGTGCTAAATCTATCTAGTGCTCTTTCCATTGAGCGGAAAATAACGAATAATCTTGCCTGTTTGCTCATAGCATGTCTAATGACTATTCAATGCTCCTATAAAGTCTCCATGTATTTTCCCACTTTTTTCTTTATTACAAAAAAATGTCTGTGCTTAATGTCAATAAAAGGAGGTACATCTTGTGTGCGTCTGTGTGTACAAACTCTATATTTGCTTGTTCTATGGTTACTTGAAAGCATTGCAAATATAGTGCCTTCAAGTTATGGGCCATTAATTGTCTTTACTTATTTTGTGGTTAAAAAAATTTCATCACTTTGTAAGTTGACTAATTATAGTTCCATGGCAATTCAATAAATATCATTACCTTGAAAAGAGAAAAGAATATTATTTAATTTATTATATTACAAACTGTTAAATATATTTACATATTATATCGTAATAATTTGTTTTATCATTTTGTAATTTAACTAATTTCACCATGATTGTGATAATTACAAATGATCAATTATACTCTTGACAAAAAGAGTATCCTGTTATCTTAGAGAAGAAAATAATACTATTTATTTCCTAAAAGGTTATTTTTAAGTGATTATAAGTTAATGAGTACTTGTATTTAATGTATTGTAAATCTTATCTTAGTACTTTGTAAATTTTAAGATGCTATAATTAAAGTTCCTTTAGATAACAATAGCAAGCATATTTGTAAATGATGGTCTCCTGAGATATTTTCTCCTTGCTTGAACAAAATGGGAGAAGTGGAATGCCTGAAATAAGGATCATTGATGCAAGTGCGCTTCTTACCTTTTTTTTCAAATAGGAGCGATGATCAGGAGTATCACTTTTGACTGTGCTTTCTACTTGCTAATTTTCTGTGACTACGTCAATTGTCAACTTTTATTTGTGTGCCACAAATCTTGATGCAATACTGATATATAACGTTGTGGTCTTATGAAATCTCTAGTGTTTATAATGCTACATTCATATGAATATGACAAACCAGCGCTGCAGCTTATCAATGAAATAACTATGATCAAGCATGCACCATCTGATTTGCCTTATACTTTTCCTACATAAGCTGGACACTGTACATTGCTGGGCATTTCAGTTGTGGAAATCATTGCTTCCTACTGCGATAGCATTTAGCGTTTCTTGTGTTTCTGTTCAGCAGTGTGTCTCTCCAATTGACATTTATAATTGTGGCATAATGTACTTTTTGACAGTAACCACGCAGACACTGAGGTCTTCTTGATTTTTCTCCATTTGGTGGTGTTACAGGTTGCGGAGATGATGAATATGCAGCAGGGTGGTAAGAAACGGTGCTTGAGACGAACTCAGACAGGTCCATGGTGAATTGAAAGTGTTTTGTGATTATCCCCGTTGAAAATCATGTATGGTATTGGTAGGTGACTGTACATATTTAATGGAATTGTGTTTTCTTCTGTAAATGGAGAAGATACGAATTTTACAGTGAGAAGATCCGGAGGTTTACTGTGATGTAAATCAAACCTTCCAATATGTACTAACTGTGCTTGCATCTCTTCTGAACTTCTTTGATAAGTAATTAGATTGGCAAATGCATTTTGTGTTGGTGACCATTTTATCTATGTTTCCCGCAGTGTTGTATTTCGGTTCTCCTCTCATAATGATCCCTTTTTATTGTTCTTTGTATTGATTTTGAATCATTGAGGAGGAGAAGTATACATAAAGCCTCACTCAGTCACTTGTTTTCTTCATCGATGTGGATAACAATGGACTTCTGAGATATTAGCAAGTATTTACATCATTGAAGTCAAGTCAGCGAGCACAATTGTACATGGCAAACAAATGAAAATTAGAGTAGCATGATGGGGCCTGTCAGTCTGATTGCTTTTTGCGTTCTAGGCAAAGCTCTGTACCATCTGAGCCCTGATTCTAGGGTTAGAACTGGAAATGCAAAGCCAACTGGGAAGTAATCGATCTGGGAAGCATGCCTCAGATGGCCTTGGTGACAATTATCATAATCCCAGTCTCATGGAAGTTCGGCTAATCTCGTGTTTCATGAGATGCATGAGTAAACTAATAATCCTCAAGCCTCGCCATGCCATTCAAAGACACCATTCATAATCCGAGCCACACGAAATCATTTGCAGAACTGGCCTGGTTCAGAACTAAACCTTCCAGATTTTCTTGAAGCGACGAGGTTGCACAGATATTTGCATGTTTATATCAAGTTTATACCAAGAAATTCTCGACTCTTCAGTATCTGGGAAATCACAACATTCAGCTCCTCAGTTTGAAATTAATCATCTGCAGACAGTACATGCAACGCCGTGAAATTCCTACTCCGGTGCCCCTAGATCGACAATGAATACTATACAACAACCCCTTGCAGGGAAAAGTAACTCCAAAATTCCTGGATATGCGCGGATAGCATATCCATCAATTTAAGCAGAATGGGCACCCCAAACAGTCCTTTGCATGAACGTAGTCTATTCACATCCCCTATAGGCAAAGGTAATATCACCTCCCTCAAATACTTAATCCTACCCCCAGCAGAGAGGTAGCAGCAATAGTTTCTGGTAATCATTTCATCTGCATGCCCTGAGATTCTATTGCTAGTATGGGTAGCCAGAGGTGCATGCCATGTCCTTCCAGGATATCATCTTCCTGCGATCCCTCCCTCTAAATGATCTAGCAAGAAGACTACCACTAACAGGTTTTACACAAACCAACATCAACAGCAGAAGAACACTTTGCACTTGGAGATGCCTCATTGATGAAATACTCAAACAACACTGCAAGACAGTGCGCACTTGATGAGCTAAGACATGATTTTCTTGATCCAAAGGTAGCAGCTTTAATATATAAAGATTGACCTGCAGAACACCAACGGGAAACATGAATTTGTAGTCCTTCAGCAAGGAAACTAGCACCACATTTGAGACAAACAACACAATAAGAACACTGAAAATAAAGACAATTAGGAGGCTTAACATGAGCATGATAAATCACCAGGATGCAACTCTTTCTTACATTAATAGTGAATTGGTTGCAGTTGACTTTCCAAGTAGATTAGCATTCAAATACCCTAACAACTCGTAAGGTAGATGCACCATACGAAGGTGTTCTTTAAACAATGCTGGACAACCACTAAATGTCTGCAACAATAATCTACCAGTGGTAATATTCTGTATTATAATTCTGATGTCTTAGTTTATTTTGTCTCGATCTGTCTCCAAGATAAAAGCTAACTATTTATTTTGAAGGAGTAAGCTTAACATCATTCACAGCAGACGCAGCTGCGATTAGAGACCCCATCTTCCCCAACATTCTCTGATCTTCCGTCCATATTGACATGTATTGGTTCCTGAAGTTGATTTGTATCAATGACGGGCAAAGTTGAAGCCTGATTAGGTGGGGGGCCTGTAGGTGACCGGCCATGTAAATCGCATAAAGGTGTAAACCCACAGAAAACTTTCACAATTCAGAGCAGGCCATTCAAGCTTTGTAAGTGATTCAAGCTGTTCCCTGTAAGCCAATCAAAGAATTCCGACTTTTCAACCCAAAGCATACCTTACCACAATGACAAACAAGACAACAAGGGAGCCACAGAATGAGAATTAATACCCAAAATAAGAGGCAATAAGCACGCATCACTAGTCAGAAGAGGTAAAACGATTAGGACTATAAAAATTCCGCAACATGAGCCACTACATTATCTTATAATAGAGGCCATTGTAGTCCTAGCTGAAAGAACAAAAATATGAAAGCTTATACTCAGATTTGATCATATTTGGGCACCCATCCCCAACTCAAATGTCTAGCCTTCCCCTAATGGTCCAAGACTTCAAACAGACAGATCAGTCTTCAAACAGACAGATCAGTGACTCACACAAGAGCCTGCTGTGCCCTTTTCTGAGAGCGAATTCTTTGCACAACTGTCTGCAACCGATTCAGCTGGCGATACAGAGACAATCCAGATAAAACAATCTCATTTATAGCTGTTTCACTGCTTGCAGGTTCAAGGTCACTGAGTAATGGGGCTGTCTCTAGTGAGAAACCAATCCCTGCCAAAGGCTGGGCCCACTTATATGGACGTGAAGTTCTCCTTTCATCAAATGCAAGGGAGAACAAACGTCCATACCTGGTGAGGCAGCTCAGTGCCAGTGTCACTGTGAAACAAGTTGCACAAGATGTTATTTTCTGGTCCTTCAAGCGATCCTTCAACCCCAACACATACAACATTCAACTTTAGAAAGTATTCGAACTTCAAAGTGAGGAGCTTTGGAGATTTTGTGATTAGAAACCTCATCATCAAATATATGGAGAATAGTCTTGAGTGAATGAGCTTGATACAATCCTGCTTGATCAATGCCCTCTTTGCTTTGAACCCTCTTTCCCCTCCTTTGACCATCATCTTCCTCGTCAGGTGCATCATCCACCAACCTGGAAGTCTCTTCATTGGTGGATATACCTGGTCTATTCAACAAACATCACTTTAGTACTCTCCGACCATGTTAAATCACAAACGCAGGTTTTGCAAAGCACATACCGCTGTCCTTATTTCCTTGCTGGCGAGTTGAAGATTGAGCTTCTTTAACATTTCCCGCCAGCTCCAAATCAATACATTCTCCAAAAGCTTCCTTTTGCGCCAACAACTGCGAGTAAATCACATTAGGTGGAGGCGTAAGCAGCTCCGCTGAGTTGTGCTGCTTTAATTTCTTCGTATGCAGAACTCCTAATTGATTCTGTACAGGCAATAAAGCTTTCTTAAGCGATTTAAGATGTGACGGCAAACTCAGACAAGAACTTCCTGTCCGCAATAGTACTCTCCAAACAGGGCTTCCTTTTGCTGCCCCAGTTTGTCACACAACGTACACAGCTCTTTTCTCTAAATTCCAAAAACATTAAAAAAGAAGAAAGAGTAAACACCAACACAAATTATTTTTCAAAATATCAAGTTACCCGGTGAAGCTCATAATGAAGCATCAAATTATGCGAAGCATGAGTAGACTAATTCGAACCTTTAATGTGCTGCGAAGCATGCAAAAACTCAACTCCTCTCGTACATCAAATTATACAGCTGTCGTAAAATACACTGGAGCTTTTGCCTTTTCTGTCTAATTCTTTTTTTATATTAATATATTAAAACAGTTTAAAAATATAAAAAAATATTTTTAATAAAAAAATATTTAATTTTTTTTAAACGGTTTAAACCGCCTTTCCAACTACTGCTTCCATTTACAGCTTTGTAAACAGTTTGGTAAAATCTTTTATTTTAAAATATATTAAAATAATATTTTTATAACTTTTTTTATTTCTAATTATATTAAAACAATTAAAAAATAGTGTAAAAATAATTTGAATCGACCTATTGACCAAAAAGAAAGAAAACAAGTACACAAAACTCATAGATTTTAATGTCAATTTGAATAATAATTTTAATTAAATATATATTTTAATTCAACTAGCAATAATTAAAAATACTTTTTCAATTTTTTAAAAAAAAAATATAATTCTATAACCGCAAAACCGACTACTATGTTCTTTTGTCTTATATGAATGGTAGATGTATTCTTCTTTTCTTTTCTTTTTTTTTCTCCAAACCCTTTTTTTTTTCTTACTATACTTTTCACTCTCTCCTGCTTTCCAAATCATGCATCTCTTGACGGTAAAAATTTTACATCACAAACACGTGATCGGCTCGAAGATATACGGTCGATACATGCTTTCATTAAGAAAAAACAAACACGTGATCGAAAGTCATCGTTGCCCAGAACGTATGAATAAGACAATAAATAAGATGGCCCCCACTGTCATTTCACTCCTAGTCAAATTTCAAATTTCCAGTAAAAGGCAATGAATGACATGACGAAGACCCTTCAACCACAACATTGATAAAAAGAAGTAAGAAACCGCATTAATAGCTTGCTCAGTGGTGAAAATTATTTTTTATTTAAAAATATATTAAAATAATATATTTTTTATTTTTTATATTATAATATTAAAATATCCAAAAATATATATAAAAAATAATTTAAAACTAAAAAAATTTAAAAACATAGTTAGACCTAAAAACTAAACACAATCTAACACTTATAACTACATTAATAAAACAAAAATCATATCGAATCATAATAAAAAAAAACCCAAACCTAAAATTAGCTCAAATTATTGTCTCCTTTTCAGTTTTTTTATTGCCTCCCAGATAAATCTTAGTTGATTAACTCGTGATTAGTTGTTGGTCGAATAATTTATTTAAGTAAAAAAAATTTAATAGGCATAAATGCATTTTGTAAAGGGAAAAAAAATCAATATTGAATAAAAAAAAGCTATAAAAAACAAAGTCAACCTTTTTTTAACTTATTATGCTCGTGACTCGAGTCATTTGACCTGAAGCACCAAAATTAAAAAAAAAAAAACTTCAAAGCTCAATTTTCAACTAATTAAATATTAAAGGATAATTTATTTAAAAAAATCAATCATATAAAGGATATAAAAATAACAATTATAAGCTAAAAGAAAGGCTCTAGCTCACCCGGGGCAACCCGCCAAGCCCACGGGTTAGGTTATGAGATCAGGATAACCTGATAGAAAGAAAAACGAAGAAAATCACAAAACTTAATTAAAAAAAAAAACCATTGTCATGTTATAAAACCTGTGACTTGAGACATTTGATCGAAAACACCGAATATAAAAAAAATCATGAAACCCAATTCTTAACAAACTAAATATTGAAGGATGATTTTTTTTTTTAAAAAAATCAACTACACAAAAAGATCCAAAAGAAGAGTAATAAAAGGTGAAAAAAGGTGCTAGCTCACCTAGGTTAACACGCTAACCCACGGACCAGGTCATGAGATTATGATAATCCCGATCTAAATACGAATGAAGAAAACCATGAAGCCTATTTCGTTAAAAAATCAACGTCGAGTAATGAGGTCAGAAAGGAAAACAAGTAAAAAAAAAACAATGTTGATCCGCGTTGGATTATTAAGCTCGTGACTAGACCATTTGATTGGAAGCAACAAACATGAAAAAACCATGAATCTCAATTTTTAATAAATCAAAAGTAAAGGGATAAAATTGAGAAAAAATTCAATTATTCAAAATGATTCAAAAGAAAAATAGCAATTAAAAATAAAGATTAAATTTGATAAAAAAAAAACAGAGAGGATGAATGATTTTGTATTAGAGGGTTAAATTGAAAAGAAAAATAAAAAAATCAATCTCACAAAAGAATTAAATGAAGAAACTACAAAAAGAACGAGGACTAAATATAAAAACAAATTATTTTTTTTTATGAAATGATGAAACTAGAAATAATTGAAAATTTACAAAAAAAAAAGGCAAGAAAACAAATTAAGGAAATAAAAAGAATCAAGATCGAAATTGAAAAAAACAAAAAAATGATATATTTAGATTAAAGGATGAAATTGAGAAAAAAATTAAAAACCTACAAAAGGGTTAGGGACACAAATTACAAATCAAAAGAATAAATATGAATACTCAAATATGTGCAACTAAGAGGACTACCTTGGAATTTTAAATGTTGAGCACAAATTCTGAGAGTAGAAAGAGAAAAGAAAAGAAAAAACATTGCCGATGATAATCCGTTAAGAACCAACCAATAGGTGCCGCCACTAAAAAAAGAGGATGCTGCGAGGAATCCAATGATATAAATAAAGAAAGTTTTTCATTGCTAAAGTCAGCTGCACGTGCCACTGAAAGATGACAAAGCAACTGACGTGTGCAATGCATATGTCAGCAACTTTTTATTCATTTATCAAATTATCAAATTACCCTTAGGATCAAATAATTACTACAAAAATATTATTTATGAAATTCTGTAAAAGCCTTTCAAGCGTTGCTGCTTTGAGAATTTTAATTTTATGAGCAATTAAAAAACGATGAAATAATTTTTTTTAAGATTGTTTAAGTAATTTTACTTTTCAATTTTTTTTTAAAAAACCGAGTTACCATTTAATAACTATAGAATGAAAAATGAACCAGTAAAAAGTTTATCTTACCGTCCAAGACTTCGTTCATCCAATATTTGTTTTTTTATAAACAACAAAGACATAAATTTATTATTCTAATCGATATTGAATCACGCATTTGATACAATAATTTTACCGCACAGCTTAGGTTTTTGTTAGTTAAAAAGAATACCCATACCCTTCTCCCCCACAAACAAACAAACTGATCATGACATTAAAATTAGAAAAACTCCTCCTTTTTTAATACCCGCCATTGAGCGAGCACACAACACACACATGCCACTGCATTGCCATTGAAAAGCGCGAATCTCTCTCTCTTGACTCACTATAATGTGGAGAGGCAGAGAGTTGCCACAGGCAATACATAGCGAAACTTCCAGAATGCCGGAGCTGGTGCGCCACCGCGACCAGATTTCGTCGAGATCAGGATTCAGAGCTCGGGATGCAAGTCCTGACTCTGTAATTTTCACTTTAGAATCCAACTTCAGTCTCTTCTCTTCTACTTCTGCTAGCGTCGATCGCTGCTCTTTTGCTTCCGATGCTTATGATCATGAATATCTCGCCTCTGAAATCTCTCTGGTAAACTCCTAGCATGCTGTTTTTCTCACTAGAGCGGCGGTTTTTGAGATTTAGAGGCGATGTAATGAGGTTTGTTCTTTTTTTTTTTTTGGAGTGTGCAATGCAGCATTTGGCTGCACATGATCAACAAGAGAGCTATTGGAGTGGTCCAGATCCAAACAAACTGAATACAGTAGGGAATAACAACAAGCAGCACACTCACACTCACACTCGTCCCTCCAGAAAAGCAGAAAAAGCGAAAGGTACGTCCAGCTAAGCCAACCATTATTATTGTTGTTGTTATTATAATTTTCCAGTGCAAAAGCTAACAAGTAAAAACAGAAATACAAAATTTAAAATTAACCGTTTCCTTTGTTTCATTCAATTAAAAAGCAGTTCAAAAAGAAGAAGACGATAATAATCTCCTAGATTCAGCAAGAAGCTCCTTCTCTCTCGCTCTCAAAGGTAACAACCAAATCAAATTATAAGTCCAACCTTTTCATTTTTCTCAATTTGATTTAATTAATTAATTTAATGTAGAGTGTCAGGAGAGCAGATCCAGATCTGATGCAATTACAAAGAAACCGGATAGGCGGAGACCTGCATCACTAGATCTTAATAATGTCGTTACATCTCCTTCGCCGCGATTGGGTAACATGAAAAAGAGTATAGTTTATTCATCTCGAAAATCCGGAACATTTCCTAGTCCTGGAACTCCAAATTATCATTCTAGTGCTGGGATGCAGAAAGGTTGGAGTTCAGAGCGAGTACCATTGCCAAATAATAGTAATAGGCGCCAAGTCATGAATGCTACTGCGGCTGCTGTTTCCCCTTTTAATAATAATACTAATAACAATAACAACGGGAGACCATTGCCGTCCAAATGGGAGGATGCTGAGAGGTGGATATTTAGTCCTGTTTCGGGAGATGGGTTTGTTAGGAGTTCGATTCAGCCTGCTCAGAGGAGGCCTAAGTCAAAGAGCGGACCACTTGGACCACCGGGGGTTGCGTATTATTCCTTGTATTCGCCTGCGATTCAGGTGTTTGATGGCAGGAATATGGGGAATTTCATTGCTGGTTCTCCGTTTTCCGCCAGTGTTATAGCTGCCGATGGGTTGGCTGTTAAATCAAACGGGAGCCATGGTGTTGCATTTCCTATGCGGACAGAGCCTTGCATGGCTCGTTCGGTTAGCGTGCATGGTTGCTCTGAGATGCTAGCTCAGTCTTCTTTGCCATCCCAAGGTACGAGTTTGTAAACTTCAGCCTGGTTTCTTGGATCTGTTTTTTTTTTCTTTCAATTTTTATTTTCTGTTTTGGAGGGCTGAATTATGCTGTATCTATAGAAGTTACTCAGGTTGTTGAAACTATAACACTTTAAACAAAGAATTAGACAGTGCAAATCGCATGGGTGGTTTGATTCAAAATGCCTGATATGTTCATCTCACTAAAATCGTTTTCAGAATCTCTTCAAAGAATCCTATTTTAATGGCAAGCATCCTTTGGCATGCGATTTAATTATTTTGTTCTTGTTGCTTGAAAGGTAGCTGAAATGGTTTCGATGAATAACTCAATATGACAATATTATATAATTATGGGAACAATGCTCTAATATATATATATAATTTTTTTCCCTCCAACTGTTGATCCATTCTTATCTTGCAGTATCTAACTTTCCATGTCACCGTTAACTAAAAATCAGATGAAAAGCTTGATGGTGTCAAGGATGCAGCAACTGATATATCTCGCGCTGTTTCAAGAAGGGACATGGCCACCCAAATGAGCCCTGAAGGTAGCAATCATTCATCTCCCACCAGGCAGCCATCATTCTCCGTCTCCACTCCCTCTTCCCTAGCTATTGTGGAACTGCAGGGTTTCAATTCCTCTAAATCTGAGGTCAGGGATGTACAGGTGGATGAAAGGGTTACGGTCACAAGGTGGTCTAAGAAACACAGAGCCCGCAACCATGGAAAAAGTTCAGAAATTGTTGATGACTGGAGAAAGGAAGCTGCTGATGCTCTGTCATCAGGTTTGGATGTTTCGGAGGCTGGAGAGAGCATTTCAAAGTAAGTCTTTCTATTGAATTTTCGTAATCCTTCAGTTTTATTAGGCCAGATTATGATTTTGTTATGAATGTAATGCAATTGAGTACTAAAACTAAGACTCTACTAGGATAATTAAGAAGGACTAAATTACAATCAAACACCAGATCCTTTGAACCGAAACCATAATTTCATTGATGGATAAATAGAGCTTTTGTATTTTTTTTAGGGTCAAAAGAGAGGAAGCCAAAATCACAGCATGGGAGAACCTGCAGAAGGCAAAAGCTGAGGCAGAACTAAGGAAACTTGAGGTTCTTTTCTTCCCCACGTGTTTTGTCCTCTAATTTTGATTAAAGTTGAAGGATTAATTCACTTAATGATCAGCCTGGGTGCAGGAGAGAAGATATTTTTTCTACTATTTCCTTTATGATCTTTTGAAAGCTTTGCCTCTACGTAATAAGATATTGGTGTTAGATAGAATATCAGAAAGTCACAACCTTTATTAGTTGCAGGACATATATCAGCACTGTAGAATATTGCGCTCAGATGTCTAAAATGAGAAGCTTGGCTACATTAATTGTACATCCTTGCAGTTTGATAACTAGGAAGGGGATACAACACATGATATGGAACATATGTTTTCTAAGTTTTGGAGTTTTGATGAACAAAACTTCCATGTAGAATTGATAGCCTTTTAGCCGTGCCTGAGTATTTGATTAACTGAGCAATGAACTTTTTACCTGGATTCTAAACTTTTTCTTCCTCAAAACTATTCAGTTAATATAATATTGTATCATGAAAAATACAAAAAGAAATCTATATTGATTGGTCACTGAGATTCAAGATTAATAGGTTCCAGCTTTAACCACTCATCTTTGTTTCTATGTTTTGTAAATTTAGAGGCTTGTGCATTTTGTGGCCTTAACTGACTCAATTTCAGATGAAACTTGAGAAAAAGAGATCATCGTCTATGGATAGAATTATGAATAAACTGAGATCAGCTCAAAAGAGAGCCCAAGAAATGAGGAGCTCGGTACTAGCAAACCAGGCACATCAAGTTTCCACAAACTCTCGTAAAGCTATATCATTCCGTAGAACCTGTCAAAAGGGTTCCCTGAGTGGTTGTTTCACGTGCCATGCTTTCTAATATCTCATCCAGCTATATGTTCCTACGCTTTGATCGACATAATACCTGGTAATTACTTGGAAACTGCCTTTTGTTTCAGATTATTTTTTATTTTTCTCACTTGCGCAAAATTTGGTTTCTTGTGAAAGGTTTTACCGAAAACCCCTGGCATACCTGCTGGCTCTGTCTAGAGTCTGAAGAGCTTTGCTACTTTAGGTCAAATATTGAAAAAATATGTTGCCAATTAGTTTGTTTCCATTATTTAATTTGTCCATATAAACTGTACACATAAATAGAGGCAGGAAGGTAGAGTGCTCTTGAGTTTAAAATGCTTCAAGTCTCATACAGAACGCATTTGGACATCCCATGATTTGTTTTCGTTGTAGCTTTTAAGGTATATGTTTTTCCTTAAAACTACCTGGCGGAAAAGTTAGGGCTGGCATAAAACGTTTTGCCGTTCCTAAAAGGTGAATCTGTATTTATAGAATACTAAGTCTGTATATGATCCTAGCAACTATCTTGTAATTTGTTGAAGGTTTCTTATATCCCTGTCCAGGTCAAAGTGGAGGAAAACTGTTGGCGCATGAAGAACAATTACTAGGATTAAGTTTTCAGATGGGACGCAAGACCCTGGATGTGACAGTCCTGGTATCAGAATTTTCATGAAATTTGACTTATAATGATGATTTTTCAGAGAATACACAAACAAGTTTTTCTGAAAGATGTATTTGTTTTAGATTTCAGCAGACACCCTATAATTGTTGTAGATACATGATATATACAAGAGTATAAACTTTTCTAGGAAGGAAAGCTTAAATTAAGCATGGCATTTACAACACATTTAAGGAGGCATGATTCTCCTGTTAAGACCATGATTACGTTGCTATTATGGCCAAGACTTCAGCGTGAGAATAAGTCTTTAATCATGTGCTTTGATTCTTGGAATTTGATGCTTGATTGCTTATCACTTTAAATTACTTCCCTTATATGCCCCCGTAAGATGGAGGAGCCATTGACTAATCCAATATTGTTCCTGAGGGAGTCAAGGCGTTGTTGCGAAAGTGGTTTTGTTAAGAGGTTTGCAAGCTGATCTGCAGTGTTAACATGGTGCACATTGAGGATCTTCTTGCTAACCAGATCACGGATGAAATGGAGATCAATCTGAATGTGTTTCATTCTTGAGTGCTGAATGGGATTAAAGCTAAGATTTATGGCGCCCAAATTATCACACAATAGTGCCAGTGAAGCATTGATAAAAAGTCTTTGTTCATTAAATAGCGATATCAGCCATACTGTTTCAGAGGCTGCACTTGCAAGGGAGCGATATTTAGCCTCTGTTGACGAACGAGCGACAACTCTTTGTTTTTTGGAACTCCAAGAAATGGGATTGGATCTAAGAAAAAAAATATAAGACGTCGAAGTACGATCATCCATCGGAGTATGTCGTAAGTGTAAAGATTAATCGTTTCTGAATCTGAATCCCATGGAAAATCATGTGTTTCAGTTAACAAAGTAACCTCTTAGCAGCAGACCAGTGATTTGTCGTGGGGTTGTGCATGAATTGGGACAATTTGTTCACTGAAAAAGATATGTCCGTTCTTGTAAGAGACAAATATCGAAGACCCCCAATTACTCTTCGAAACTGTGTGCTGTCAAACGAGGCCGTGCCATCATTGAGCTTCAAAGTCATGCTTGTAGACAGTGGTGTAGAGATTTCCTTAGCACCTAACATATTCGTTTTTGAGTGCAGCTCCTACATGTATTTACGTTGGGAGAGAAAGAGACCAGACTTTGTGGGAATCACCTCTATGCCCATGAAGTAACGAAGGTCGCCCATGTCTTTCAAGGAGAATTGAGTACCTAGATGATTAATGACATCACGTGCAAAAGATTGATCACTTCCCGTGAGCACCAGATCATCGACATACACTTGAAGGCAGCACAGAATATCGTTGTTGATGTAGATAAACAAGGAGTCTGTCCTGGAATTTTTGAACCCAAGTTTCAGAATGTCTTTCTTTAAGGCAGAATACCAGGTACGAGGGGCCTATTTTAGACTATATATTGCCTTCTTTAACTTGTAGACATGCTGAGAATTTGTGTTATCCGTAAAGCCTGGTGGTTGAGGCATAAAAACGATTTTAGTTAGCTTGCCATGTAAGAATGCATTGTTGACATCATTCAAGGACCAGCCCTACATAACAGCAGCTGTCAGAACTGTCCTAACGGTGGCAGGCTTTACAACAGGACTAAAAGTTTCTTTGTAGTCCAACCTAGGCCGCTGATCATATCCCATGGCCACAAGCCTTGCTTTGAAACGGTCTACTGTCTCATCTGGTTTCCTCTTCACTCGAAACATCCATTTACAGCCTATTGGTTTACAATTAGCTGGTTATGGCACCAGGTTCCATGTGTCATGTTTCACAAGTGCTGTAAATTCCTCTGACATTGCAATTCTCCATTGAGGCTCATGGAGAATAATTTTCCAAACCTTGAAACTACACTTTGAAAACCTCGGCGGATGAAGTGCTAGCTAGGGTTATTATAACTTATTTTGTCATATTGGTGTAAAACCTCGGTAGTTGCTTCTAACTTCTTTGAAGTAATTGCTTTTCTGGAGTCCTGAAGATGGAAGGGCTATGACTAGTACGCCATCCGAGTAGAATTGGTATAATCTTGAGGACACTGCTGACAATCCTGGAATTACCAACCCTACCACCCTTAGCAGTGTGTAAACCAGCCTTCTCTATAATCTGGACCCTTTATGCAGGGGATCATAAAACTTCTAATCAGCTCCCAAACAGCATTCAAGAATTTGGGTATGGCGAAAAACAAAGAGAAGTAGTTCTTGTTCGGCTCTTCTGGCATAACCTGTGTCCCAATTACCATTCACAATTCATTAGTGGCTCATCGAAAGCATACCTAATTGTGCTAAGATAAGTTTTGGTTAAGTAATTTTGTTGTGAAGGGGGAGAGAGATGGAACACTGATCTTCTTCTTTATACCAGCTAGTGTAGTACCTGCGTTCCCAAAAACACTTGTAAAAGAAAACTTTGTCATCGAAAGGCAATCTAGGAACCGTGTCATTGCAATAGACGAATCTCACTTTATACCTTTTTCAGCTCATCTATCATATATTCCCCAAATTGATCGTCCCCAACCCTAGGTTGCCCAAACGTGTAGACCCCTTCCAATCTCTCCAACAACCTAGCCTCCTCGTGTATAATCAACACAGCCATAAACAATATGGCCAATGCCCCACCCAAACTGTGCCCTGTCACTATAAATTTTGTTCTCTCATTGTTGTACAGTGTCCCTCAGCTTTTGTCTAATTTCATAGAACGCAAACAAGTGGTCATGATGAAGGTTGTTAAAATCGAGTTTTGACTCGTAAAATCGTACGATTTTACGAGTCAAAACATGCATTACGGGTTGAATCGCTTGAAAAAATCAAAAATGGGTAAAATCGGGTTGAAATTGGGTGAAATCGCAAAAATCGGATGAAATCGCGCAAAATCGCGATTTCAGGATCGATTTTGCGATTTTGACAAAATGAGGCTCTGAAACAAAATCCCCCCCTCCTGAACAGCTGTCAGATGCCTATTGGATTATTCCTGCACAGTCACGGACTCACGTGACTGTCTTCACTCTGCTCTTTCCAATTGAGGCGAAAAACTCTTTCACGAATCACAATTCACAAATACTCTTTCCAATTCCAACAGAACAAATCCCTAATCGGGCGGCGACAACGATCTATTCTCCATCCTCCACAAAAGCGGCCATTACGCAAACTATTACCCCTCATTTTATACCCAAAAAAGAAAGAAAGAAAAAGACAGAGAGAGACTGGCAGAAAGAGAGGGGCTTGATGAATTTACCGAGATCGGAG
>Ga0307517_10004925_pt1 | contig 20350 bp, 20 predicted proteins | sample 23_EM_MG_FD_194515 | JGI IMG/M metagenome (GOLD analysis project Ga0307517, IMG submission 194515) | Populus trichocarpa ectomycorrhiza microbial communities from riparian zone in the Pacific Northwest, United States - 23_EM | ecosystem: Host-associated > Plants > Roots > Unclassified | place...
CATTCCTGTTTTGACGGTCACCGACCAAGGAAAATGACGCACACTGCTTTTCTTGTGCTTTTAACTACTGTTTCAGGTTCCCATATCCCAAAAGCCACCCTCGAAGCTTGACAAAGATTAAAAAAAAAGGAAAAAGAAAACCTCTTCACTTCCACCTTAGCCTCGTCTTCAAGCTAGCTTAACGAAATTACCACTTCTCTTAAAAACAAGTAAAGAACTAAACAACCCCACCTGTCTTTTGAGCTACATAAATGGCAGACTGGGGGCCAGTGGTAATTGGGGTGGTGCTGTTTGTGTTGCTACAACCTGGTCTTTTGTTTCAGTTACCAGGAAACAACAAGCATGTGGATTTTGGGAGTTTGAAGACGAATGGAAAGGCTATAGCTGTTCATACTCTCATCTTTTTCACTGCCTATGCCATTCTCATCTTGGCTGTTCATGTTCACATCTATACTGGCTGATTACTCGAGTACTTGGTATGTTTGTTTGACGACGTTGTTGATGGATGGGCAAGATCTATGTGTCTTTCTATGTTTTTTCTTCCTTTTTTCGCTAAAGAAGAGATAGTCTCTTATAGTTAATGATCATGATCTATTAGAATCTTGGCTGCGAGATAGTCTCTTATAGTTAATGATCATGATCTATTAGAATCTTGGCTGCTAATCTCAGTAATTTGAATAAGAAGCATGAAGCACTGATCTTCTAGTGCTGGGTTGATTAAATGAGTGCTTGAAATTGAATGTGTGGTGTGTTTTTCCATTGATACACGATGCATACATACCATCATTGATATTATTGGGATCCATTGAATGTTTAAAGACTTGTTAATCCTAGTCAGTGTAATCCTTTTAATTTTGTTGTTGTGGAAATTTAGTTAGAAGGCCCATTGAAAAATAAATGCTAAAGGGTTCTTGTTTAAAAGAAAGAAATAAAACAAAAACACAAGGAAATGCCATAGAGTTCCATTGCATCTGTAGGCCGATTAGAATAAAGAGATACTGAAGATCTCTTGTTCGGTCACCATCATTGTCCCAACCTGTGTTTTAGGACCAATTGGCTAAATGATGTAAGATTTTTATTCAGTCTGATCATTTAAGTAGTCAAAATGATATCTTATCTACGGAGTAAAGTAGTCAAAATGAAAATAAATAAATAAAAAACTATAGACTCCAGACCTCAGTTTTGGTGGTAGTTGCACTCAGTCAGCAGTCTCATACCAAATTATAGAGATAAATTGTTCATTAGCAGGATCAATCACTTTATTATATTAATTGAGACAGAGATAATCAATAGGACAAAGAGGGAGATTGCCAGTATCAAGCATCATTTTTAACGAGTTTTGAATCAAAAGAGAGTTTTAGGAAGTGGCAAATCTATTCCCTCTATCCTAGCATGTTGATGCAAAACAGTCCAGACCAAGCAAAGAAGATTTGGTAACACGGAGGAAAAGAGAGAAGAAACTCATGCATAAGAATAAAATGAAAGCAAGCAATGATAATGATAAAGAAGTGGCCTTCGCCTAGAGTGTTTCTGATTGATTACTCATCCCCGCGAAAGAAAGGAATTCTACAATCAGTGGACATGTATGTGAACACCTACTGCAATGATCAAGATGGTGATTATGCAAAAGTATATAACAGCATGAACAAGAATGGCAATCCCACTAGTGTACATGTTCCCAAATTCTACCACTCTTGTTCTTGCTGGTAGCTGGAACAATAGCCCTGGTGATAAGAGGATGAACAAAACCACTGCAACAACAACCGGCCCCCAATCGGCACTCATCTCGTTTTTGTTTTCTCTCTACTCTGATGGAGGTTTAAGCTTTCTGAGTATTGCTTCAAGGTTTGATAAGAAAAGACAACCAAGAGGGTTTAAATATGGAGGAGGGCGAATAGGACTAATTTTCTTGGTGACTAAGGAGGCGGGGATGCGAAACTTAGTGAGAAAGAAGAGGGTTGGGTTATAAAGGGAGGGAAGGTATGCTTTGGTAGTGGGTTTTCTTTATGAAAGCTGAAAGGAAACAACTTTTCTTTCACTAACATCTAATAATTGTTCACTTATAGGCTTCTTTTTGCCTGCTTTAGAGATTAATGGAGGTGGAGCCTTTATAAAAGAAATCATAAAAGAAACAAATGGCTAGGCAGGTGCATGTGTAAAGGGCCAGTTAACTCTGGCGCCATTTTAAATGTTTGCCTGTCTCATTTGTCTTTCTTAGGCAAGGTGAGCAACAGTCTCCTTGATCTATATGTTGAAGCCGTTACTCTTGCCGTTCGGGTTATGGCTTTTTTGACCCTTCGCGTAGGCAGAGACAGAAGGAGTATGTGCTAGTAGATCCTCAAGTACATATTCTAGTAACTAGAAGTCTGGCCGCGACACTTTAACAAGGGCGGGCTTCTATAAACTGACTCTAGAAATTAGTGATCGATCATAATTCTAGTCAGTGGTTAATAATTAGCAAGATGGTTGACAGTAACTCAGCTTCGATGGCTAAGAGAGTCAGCATACGAAAACAGGGCAAGTTCCTATGATTTATGTGTTGGGAGCTGATGAGCATGCTTAGGCCTGAAATCAGTTTGTTGATTACAGCTCTAGAACCATGGTGTAGTGCCCTTAGAGGCGTTGTTCAAACTCGAATTCAAGCCTTCTCCAGAAAAAATTGCACCTTGCACGTTTCAAAAAGGTGTCTTTCTACAAGAATCCCACTGTGTGCCTTTGTGGATAGTTGATAGAATTTGAATTCAACCTGAGGTTGTATTTCCATTTATGTTCCTATTATTAATTCCTTTTATATTCAAGATTCACTAATTAACCTTAATATCTACTCAACTGGAAGAAACTATGCACTGAAAATCGGAAGATGAGAAAATGCTTCCTTAAACTCTCTGTAACATTACATTTTGTATCTTCCTCGATCTTGCTCTTCCGAATTGAATATGTAAATGAATACCAGACCTATCTTCTAGTTGGACCCCAAGTTGCCAAACAGCAAGAATCAACCAATCACCTACTGCTGAAGAAAAAGCCATGATGTTTACTCTTACTAGGAAATCAAACACCTACAGAATGAAATAGTCAAGCCTCACAAAAAGATCTAAACGTTTCTCAGAGACATCCAGAGGAAAGAGAACTGCCACATCCTGTGCCGTCCATGGGGATGCAGCTAACAAAGCAGAGTCAAATCCAATGCCCCCTTCCGGATATTGACCTTTTCTTTGTCCTTCAGATTTCCATTCCTCCTAAGTTATTTCCCTCATGTCTTTCTCCAGGTAACTCTTTCGCCCCCTGTCTTTATAGTCCCATCCATCTTCTCTGGATTCCGTAACTCCTCACATATCTTCAGCACTTCTCCTCAATCCTCATTGCTCCTAGTGGGTAAGTAATAGAAGGCTCAGACAAAGGAAGGAAGCAAGAAGACTCTGGCAAATGGCACATTGGGGAGCAGTGGTAATAGCTTTGATTCTGTTCACACTGCTGACGTCGGATAGCCGAGTTGTGGATTTCTGCATGGACAAACCAGTGGACTCTCTATGTTTGTTGAAAACGTCATCTTCTTTTGCCTCAACCATTTTTCTCATCGCACTTGGCGTTCATATTTACACAGGATAATATCTTTTCCATTCACCACAACCACGTCAAAACCCTCCTCCGCTTCCGATGCCAACAGCCTTTAGGGTTCATTTAGTAGTTTAGTAGTGTAGTATACAGGCATGGTTGAAACTGTTTTTGCTGATTAATTAGTACACATTACTGTTTGTATAGGTCCACTAAAAACTCTTTTTAAACCTTGGTTATGAAAAACTACAATTTAAAACTTTTCTTAAACCTATTTTTCAAACTATAACATCAAAAGCCACACACACCAAGTCAAATTTCACTCAGAAAAACAACAGCATCTCTCTTAGCTATAGTCAACAGAAAAAAAAACTCTCCTTTCATAAGCTTCTACTCTTTTCCATACTCATAATGTGTTTTCTTTTTAGTCAATTGTTTACATATTTTCTGGTCAGTGATTTATTAAAAGGATGCTATGTTTGTTGAAGAATGATTAAGTAATGGGATTGGATTTGTTGTGAGTTCTTAAAGTTGAACTCCAAGTCCCACTAGCACACAAGATATCCCTTAAATGGTTGTCATCGTGATGCAGAGAGTTCAGAGAATCAGAGGTACTCACGCAAGCATCCACACAAAACCACGCATAACTTTTGGAAGGTACATAAATGAAAACACTCATTCGAGGTTTTCTGTTTTGAAAAAATACCAAGTAAATGAAACAACGAACAATGTTCTTCTTTTCTTTCAGTTTTCTTACAAAAGAAAGCACGCTATCAATACAAAAGTCATTTAAGCACTCTAAATTTACCTCAAAATTTTCATTCTCCACATGCTAAATTTTTAGACTTCAACAATCTGTAAGTACGCCCCAGCTCATGATTTTTCAAAGCTCGACAAATAATAGAATGGCAAAAGAGTGTTCAGCTTTCCTATCAGGGACATGATGCAGTGGAACAGGGCAAAAGATGGACTTTCCAAATTCAGACAGATGAGAAACAATAGCAGCAAAATGAAACAACAAAACTAAACAGAAAACCCAAGGCATCAATAAAAAAGCCAATGACAAACGTGACAGACCCAAAAAGCCAGGGAAATTCCAATGAACAATGACGCAAAAGCTGTTGGAGAGACCTGAGCCAGAGCCAATGTGGCCAAGAAGGGGATTTCAGGATTTCAACTATCATAGAACAGAGCTGGGAGAGTGCTCTTGATTGATCATGATCATCTTGTGCTCCCATGTTTCCTTTTCCTTTCTTTCTTGAAGCTAGAGAATGAAAGATAAGGGTGGTTTTTTGTGGTGGGAGAAGTCGCCGGAAAGGTAATTACGCCTGCATGGGTGAATCTTAAAATTCGTAGATGTTCTACTGTACTTTTAAATTAAAGCCACTTTTAGTATTTATTTTATTTAAAATTAGTATTTAGTTAATATTCATTTTGCTTTGAAACTAAATCAATTATTTGCATTTGAAACGAAGGTGTATCCCCATCTTTAATGAAAATCATAATTGTTTATAGTATAGTTTTGTTTTTAGTTAAAATGCAACTTTCTCTATATTTTTTTTAATTACATATTAGTATTTTATGTAACTCCATTTCAAATTTCTTTTTATATCAATGATTTTATTGAATGATGCACGTGTATGTATAATCATCATATTAAAGTTTTTTTTTTTTTAGTTTTCTGAGCTTAAGAACTATTCTCGTAAGAAATATGGATATCTCATGCAAGTTTAATGAGTTATAAATCATTTAATATACACAAAATTAATGTATTTGTTACAATTTTTAAGTATATTAGAATCTTTATTGATAATTTTATATCTCAAAAGCATGATAATTTTATTAATCATTATTTAATTGTTTTAAACATTCATTAGCACAGCATAGTAACCAGTTGCCAACACTATGTTTACTCCACATCACAACACTTAGCAATAAGTCACACCCTAATACTTTTTTGACATATCCATTGTCATACTTTTTTTTTTCTTAAGGATATTTCTAAGCTAGCTTGCATGTTAATCGAGTTCAATAAATTCTTTTTTAGATGATCTTTTAAAGGCTTAACTGCTGGCCCCACTACCAGAAAATTAACAAATACAAATAGAAACATCGATGAAAAAATTATGTCGGTATATTACGATAACCTTTACCGATATAATTTTTCATCTCTGTATTCATTGGTAAACACCAACAGATAGAAAAATTCAATCGGTATATACCGATGACGGAGGATATTATAGTGGGATTCAAAACGACAAATCGTATAGTGACGTGACATTTTTATCGATAGAATGATTAATGAAGTTACTGACGGAATAATTTTGTTGGTAATGTCGTCGGTTATATTTAATTTATGACCTGACGATCGACCCTCCTCTCCCCCTTCTCTATTTTTTCTTCTTCCTTATGTATTTTTTCTGCAACAAACAACCACCCCCTATTCTCAACACAATTCAACCTCCCACAACAAATTCGGTCACCACAATACTCAGTTTGTCAGCATTCGTGTTTTGATTCAAATTTTATTGAGGATTCTCCACTTTAAGCAAGCAAATATACCTCTTTTTTTTTATTATTATTTGAACTCAATTTTAAAATGTTGATTTTTTTGCATATTTTTTGTAGTATATGTATTTTGTTTGGGTGCTTATTTGTTTTATAGTTTTTTCTCATACAAATTTGTTGTATGGATTTATGATTTGTACATGTTAGGGTTTGTTTTAGATTTTGTAAAATTATATTAATTTGTAAATTGATGAAACTTATGTTGAACTTTTGACTTAGGTGTTTTGTGATGAAATAAATTATAACTTATTTAACCGGTCTGTTTTATATTGTCAATTTTAATGTCGAGTTGAAATTTTGGTAGATGTGTAGAAATTTAAATTTATATAATTGATAATGAATTAAGAGTACTATTAAAATAGATTGAATAAGTTTGAGCTAAATCAATATTTTTGTAAATTATTTAGTTAACATAGTTAATTAATACATGTTGTCATCATTATTTTATATAGGTTTGATATAAGCAATAGATGATCATTCATGGATGTATAGAGATTTACCCTAAGGGTTGCGGAGGATGAATTATTGTAATGTGGTTCGGAGTTTTATTAATTACGCATTATCTAATCTGAGAAATATTAGTGGAAGGGGTATTAAATGTTCATGCAAGAGGTGTAAAAATAAAAAAAATTCTCGATCCAGATATTGTAACGATGCATCTTCTACAAAAAAAGGTTTATGGAAAAATACTTGTGTTGGTATGAACACAGAGAACCATATGTTCCTCACGATACCATGGTAGAAAGAATGGTTGGGTCAACTTCTAGTTCTAGCAACATGCATGAAGTTGTAGATGACAATAGTAATCCTTATAAGAATATGATTATGGATGCGATGAGAATGAATCATGTTTATGCCAGTCAATGTCCAATCGTAGATGAAGAACCTAATATAGACGCGACCAGGTTTTTTGATCTTTTAAAAGATTCTAATGATTCGTTATGGGATGGTTACACAAATCACAGTAAATTATCGGTTGTTGCACATGTGTTCAACATCAAGTCAGATCATGAGTTGAGTAAGGCCGGTTGTAACAGAATTGTCAAATGGACGAGAAACATTTTACCTGAAAGGAACAGACGGAAAGAGAACTTCTATGCTGCTAAATCCATGATGAAACCCCTCGGTTTTGGATACCAGAAAATTAACACGTGTCAAAACTTCTGCATGTTATATTACCTTGAAAATACAGAGTTAACCGAGTGTAGAACATGTGAACATTCTCGTTATAAACCCATGATTGGCAGGGAAAGACTTTTATCGAACATAGAAAACTTAGATACTTCCCAATCACACCTAGATTATTCATGTCACCAATGACTGTTGAGCACATGACATGACACCAATCATATGATGTGGTAGATAAAGTGATAGAGCACCCTTCTGATGGTGAAGCTTGGAAACACTTCAACATTGTGCATCCTCAGTTTTCAGTGGAGAGAAGGAACATGCGTCTTGGGTTATGTACATACGAATTCAATCCATTCGAGTAATTTACTGCTCCTTATTTTTATTGGCTGGTGATACTCATGGTTTACAACTTGCCACCGGGGATGTATATGAGACCAAAGTTCATGTTTTTATCTATAATCATACCTTGTCTTAATAGTCCAGGTCGAAATATAAATGTTTGTCTTCGACCGTTGATTAATGAATTGAAGCAGTTGTGTTCATCCGAGGGTTTGACTTATGATGCATCGGGGAAACAAAATTTTCTAACGAAAGCAGCTTTGATGTGGACTATCAATGATTTTTCAGCTTATAAAATGGTTTATGGTTGGAGCATGCATGTAAAACTAGCATGTCCATACTGTATATAAAATAATAAGGCATTCACATTAACAAATAGTGGTAAAACGTCTTTTTTTGACTGTCATCGACGATTATTGCTAACGAATCACAAGTTTAGAAAAAGCAAAAAGGACTTTTTTGTTGGTAGAGTTGAAAGAGATGTTGCACCACCGTTTTTTTAGGTGAAGAATTATATAATGTGGTGTCGGAGTACGGTGACATTGTGTTTGGTTTTTAATCTGGTAAACAGAAATTTCATGGTTTTTAATACTTTACAAGCTGAGCTTAAAACAGAAGAAGAACTGATAGTGTCTTTGGAACAACAATTAGCTGAAGAAAAGGCTGTAAGGAAATTACTACAAATATCACTGCTACTGTTAACGCACCGATAAAATTATAGATGTTATTATTTTGATGATATGTTATATTTACCGATAGATATACCGACAAAATAAAAAGAGTAAATTTTGTTGACACGTTTTGTCCGTCTATAAATCCATCGGTATATTTATTACCAACGGACTTACTGATAATTTATAAATTACCGACGAGAGTATCTTTGATGAATTGTTTCTATTCGTGAATTTATAGGTAACATAAATACCGATAAACTACCGGTATAAATACCGACAAAAATTACAAAAGTACACACATCCGGAGTATTGAGCGTTGTCTCAATGCTTTTTACTGTATGTTAGACAACTAAAAAAGAGATTTTAACACACAAACTCTTATTTTACAAGTATGAAGAAGAGGTTTATAGAGTTCACAGATAATTGCTTGCTTTGAGAATAGAGTATTCTTATTATTAAAAAATAACCTGTCAAATGTACACTTTTTGTCTAACCACAACCTTTATCTCAGGTGGGGGTCCCGAGAGTCGAACCCAACAAGTCAATAAAGAGAATCAATCCCCTTAGTCCTTACCCATTAAGACAACTCGTTCGGATTGTCATAATTATTTTATAAGAATAAATCCAACATAACCACTGACCTTTTTATTCTTCTGATTTTGGCCCCTCGAGATATTAGGTCAAAGCAATTGCAAAAAGCAAACGGCTGTAAAGCCGAGTTAAGAGCAAAATTGATATGATCGTGATGGTAGTTTTGGCAACCAATGACCCATCTCCATCAAGGAGTAAGCGCACAGCACCATTTGGTATACAAGGAAAACTACCTTGCCTAGGTGTATATATATATGATCCTCTAGCTAGGTCACCTTTCCAGGGTATATTATCTATCACCTTGTATAGATATCATCAAGGCAAATGCCCTTTGAAAATAGGGAAAAAATATCTTTATACCCATGAAAAAAAGGTTGCAGCCCCTCCGAATACTAGGAGTCCACATTTCTCCCTCTGCTTTGTTCTTTCTACTTTGCCGAGACACAAAAGCACACCTTGACCAAGTATTAAAATACCAGGAGCCACTTACACTTGTCTGAGAAAAAGACAACACGTTGCCTTCGTTCAGGCACGGACTAGTACTCTCCTATTGATCCTATACAATACCTTCTGAGAGAGAGTAGGCATACAAGAGCTTTCATACATCGAATGCAGACACCCGTTCTCTGGACTGCTTCTGCCAAGTTCACGATATCACCCTCTAGCTAGCTAGGCTTAACAATATCTCATCGAATATTCTAGATATTCATCTCCTGTTCATCATGCTTTGAGATCACAAGTGGCAAGGGGATTTACATCTATACCCTCCTTTCCAAGCTATTTAGCAGGGCTCCAGAGACTATATGAGCTAGCCTTGAGGCAGGGAGGGGTATTCCCAATCTCTCATCTCTCAATCCTTGTACATCCTCTTCTCTGGTATGTCATCTCTTTCAATAACTACAGTACTATCTTTCTTGTACTTTTTTTTTCTTTTTTCTAACTTGGCTATCCAAGGATCTCGATCCCATCAGGGCCGGGAGCTTGTTGTGTGAGTGCATCAGCGAATCTAGCCACCATCCTCCAATACTTGCCACGTCAATCTAACCATGCAAAGAGCCACGTCATCCTAGAGGTTCTCCAACCTCTCACGAGTTTTGCATTTTTCATGATATTTGTGCATATGGCAGTTTCCCAGTTTCGATATCCAAAAAAGGAGATAGATGTCAGCTAAGGTTGTTTCATCGTTCTGATCTCAGGGTTAGGGACCAAGAAAAAGGAGGAGACATGTTTGTCAGAACTATGGATGCCTTGTCATGTGCTTGAAACAACGATAAGCCGCTCACAAGTGTAAATTACAGGGCATTTTGCAAGAAATAGGATGCAAGTTTTTGCATATATGGCACCGTGAAGGACGGCCATTAAAATAGCCCGAGCTAGTCCCTGTGAAATATGTATTCTCCTTGCCAAGGCTACGAAATAACATCAATAACAGCGATTATTATGATCATAATAACAACAGTAGTCATGATAACCATCCTGAAGCCACTACTAGCAGCAGGGTCATCGGACCGGTCTCGCAATCCCGGCATCTACCCACATGCGTGGTAGACATGACGCATGCCGTGCATGCTGCAAATTATTCACAGGCACTCCTACTATTACTGCATATAAGGGACCCAACTTAACGGCCCAATCCTGAGCAGACATATATATAGGTAAGCTGACGTGCCACTTGGTAAAGGCTTGTGCTTCCAACTGGCAACTAGTTACATGCTTCATAATTAGTTTTGACCACCACCTGGCACTAGGTGGGTATAATAAATGCCTAAATGTTATTCCCCAGACGTAAGCATCCGGGATACGCCATCTGTCCTTTTGAGATCTTGCTAAAAGTGAAACAAGTCCAGTGGAGAAGGATGAACACAATCCGGATCTTCAACAACACGGCCATGCTGGCTGGCGAGGTTGCCATTGTTGATGATTGCAGATATCTGGTTTTCATGATACAGAGAGACAAGCTGATCAGTACATATCTGATATTAGGCGAGTTGTTCAAGTTTTGTTTTATTTTACAAGAATATTTCAACTTAATTTACCTCTCTTTCTATGAGATTATTTTCATCTGTCAGATCTTGTTCCTGTAATTAGTAATAGCAAATGGGAGTTAGAAAAGTATCGATCCGCTTGTAACCTTAACAGCTTAAGCAAGAGCACTACGTTTATTAGGCACTTAAAACAGTAAGAGAGCACTACGTTTATTAGGCACTTAAAACAGTAAGAGACCTAATCTTGGAGACACGAAAGCAACACGAGACACAGGAGAAATAGAGAAGCCAACAAAATCATGACCCTGCCCAGTAGGAAAAAGTTGCACACCAAACCTTAAATGCGAAAGTGAAGAAGCAATCAGAAAAATTCCCATGTAATTTATTGACAACCTAGCTAAAAATTCTTAGTTTTGTGCTCTCTTACTTGCTGTTTTGAGTGGGAATTATTAATTAGTACTCCCATAGTAATTCAAGGGGAAAACCAGAGACCTAAAGAAAAGTAACACATTAAGCCTAAACTGCAAGAATTTGAGGACAATCCTTTGTTCCTCTTATCACTAGGAATTGCTTTTCATGATAATTAATCACTCCCCATCAGTTTTTCCTACTGCAACTGTCTCTACCTGCCTGCTCAACCCCATTCCCCTGCTTCTCACATCTTCTAGAAACTTCCATGAAAACAACATATACTGAAACAGAACACATTCTACCTAGTATTCCTATGCAAATGAAGTTTGTTACATGCCATATCAGGCTGTGGATATGCTCCTGACAAAACACCTACCATGCAATTATTTAACGCAACAAACTTAAATGATTTGTCCCATCTTTTTGTACACCAATCCAAAGAATGACGAACCCGTACGGATAGAATGTGACTATATGAGAGCCTTACAACACAGGCAGCAGTTCAATAAAGGCACCATTCTCTTCCATGCATTTTAAGTGCTCATCGTGTAACTAATATTGCTTCTAGGAGGAGGCAACCGTACAGTGGAGAATGGCTTATCTGGTTTAGAAGCCATCAAGCACCCCCTCTTGCAACTGCTTAAGCCTCTAGGGGCAAGTAAGTCTAATTCTGATTATTGCAGATTAAATCCACCTCAGCTTATGGATCTAGGAGTCGCATAAAAGTATTTCCGTGTTCCATCAATACCAAACAGCGCTTCGCTTTCAATCATGGTATCGTTTTCGTTCCCATCATTTTTATTGTTAGTGTATGCTGGAATCTCTTGCCACAATTTACAGAAATGATTGGTAAATGTATGCTCGGCAGTGGTGGTAGATTTCATAGTTTGATTCCTACCTTTGTTCTTTACGAATGGTAGGGACAGGCTTGGACAGTTTCGATTCTTTCTTAATGTTCATCATATAAACTTTCTTCATTTGCACATAACAATTCATGACACTTGCATGCAGTCACTTAAGAAAACTAACTTAACTATTGGTGCGCGCATAAATAAAACGAAAGTACTTGAACTTACAACACTTGATCCAGATCCACAAGGCTTCAATAAATATGCCCAATTTATTTGAAAGAAAGAGAGAATGGCATACCTTCTGATGGAGGGCTGTTACGGACTTCATCATTGCTTCATTCTACATATCACCATTATTCAAATGTTTCAGTATTTCGATTGCTAAGTCACTCACATTTTGTTTAGGAGTAGTTAAGTGTGTTAAATAGATGGAACATGGTATTTGATAATTGCAGTAATGAAGAGTTTCAAGCTCTCACAACCAACAAACAAGGCTGTTCTGTTGATCATGGGTTTGAATTGGACAACTGACCTTTCTTCCTCTGGTGTAAACTAGTGTGGAGTCCAGTTCTCTTTCTAGCTGAATGAGTTGAGTTAGATTTAGCTGTTCTATGTTCTTCCCTTCAAAGTACCTGCAAAAAAGAGCCAATAAATGCTAGTGATAGGTCCAGTGGAATGCAACATGTCAATTTCCATGAAGCGTATGACATGAATCTGAAGATTGATGATATACCTTTGGACCATTTGGAGTGGGTTAGCATCCATATAGCTGGGACCCATGTATTCTGCGTGATGATTCTGCTGAATTTCCAAAAGGTAAACAAAATGAAAGCTACGCAATATTGATTTCATCAAGAGGATCTAGAATTCTAAAAGGCAAAAAAAAAAAAAAAAAAGTTGAAAAAAAATCTTTGTCGAATTTGAATCGAAGTGACTTTATGGAAAATTTCCCTTGCCATGATGGCTTCTATCATGAGGTAGTTCAACCAATTTTGGTAACTCAAATGCTGGATCATTGAACTAAAGAAAACTAATCCCACAAAAAACAACTATATAAACACGAAAATAAAAGACTAAAAACCTCTTGAACCTGATTAATATGGAAGTTAATATTCGAGCCTATTAATCTATGGTTACTTTAGCAAAGCCAATAATCTTGAACAATCATTGCACTGCCCTATGACTATAAATCTGGTCGTTAGTCTACTCTGTACAGCAGTGCCTTCACATTTCACACTTTCTTTTTCTCTGTTTTTTTTCCCTACAACATGATCCTCCTAGAAAAACACATCCTTCCTCCAGGAGCAGTGCACTGATCCCTGAAGTAACATGCATGTATGTGTCATAGGCATCCACGTAAAAGTGCACATACATGATAGAAAACATTTTAAGACATTAATACAGGTAGCCTGAAGAAGCACAGAGCATCATAATTCATATGCACCGTGCACCCCTCTATTCAGCAATTGCATTCCAGTGTTGTTTCCCAGCAAAAGCTGCCATATTCTGGGTGGCTGCTTATAAGGATTTCACAAAATCTCTCTCCCTCTCTCAAAAAGTTCCCTTTTACTATTAGGTTTTGAAAACAGAGTTGAAGTAGTTTTTAAGTGACTCTTTCCTCCGGAGTTGGATCTCACGCATTTTTGCCTAAAAGATAGTAAAATGGAATAATCGAAAAGCTGTATCTTTTGGAAATTTAGAGATTTCTAGTGCTAAGCTCAAATATTGAATGCAATAACAAGTTTTGGCAAAATGATGAATAATCGACTAACCTTGGTTTTATCAACGTTCTTGCAGATTGCTATTTCTTGACTTTTAGTTTTATGTGTGTCATAGCGCTCAAGGATATTTCTCAAACTGTACACAAAGGAACATTGCGCAACTCAGAAATCCTCAAACTGGGCATAAAGGAACATAGTACAACTGATAAGCAAGCAAGGAACCTACAAGTATTGTGAAGCAAATACCAACAGAGAATCAATAAAACGTAAGTATAATAATGAATACTCCAAAAACTGCATCATATTGTAACCACTCATGGATGCTATATAGAGTACTAACTTCAATTTCCGTGAAATTCTTTTATATAATTCTAGAACAATGAAAGTAGATGAACAATCAAAATTGCAACTCGGTAATTCATTTCAATTTGCAAATATATTTGTTTTAAAAATATTTACATGTGAAAAATTAACTAGGAGGTCGTTTTGCTAATTTACTTGGATCTGTTTTGCTATGGTCAGAATTGAAGCTACAAGTGAAGTTAAGCCAGCATAAAAATCCCTGACAATCCATATCACAGGTATTTTCCCATTTCTTCCATCTTCTAAAATTTACAGTGGATAATGGTTGTGAGGTTCACTTCTATGAGCCCTTGTTAGCGTGTGTTGTGGTGGTCATTTTTCATTTATGCTAATTGTATTTACTTATTTTCTTTTTGTATCTTGATAGCATTCTAAGGTTAAGGCTTTCATTTAGACTAGTAGCCAACATGAAAGGTCAGTAATAACCTACTCTTCTACGGAAGGCCTTGTATCATCGAACATTAATGTACATGTCATATGTAGTTTTAGGGAGAGACAGTTTCTAGCCTCCTGCTGTCATACAGTAGTGGGAAACATGCTGAGCATTCTTTGCTTTTTAATCAAGAGGCATGACTGATCTTAAATAGAGGATATATTGTCAGTTCCAAGGGTTTTGGACAAAATGAAGGCATGAAACATTGAAAGTATGCGATGCGGGACATGATTTTGATTTTTGCTAGTGTGACTTGAGGATTTATCATGATGAAAATCATGAAAGAATTTCCTTTTTTGGAGGATACCCTGTCCTCTGTATTTTCTTCATCTTCTCTTTCGTTGATAGATTTTTATTTGAACTTGAAAAAAAGAAGAAAAAAAGGCTAGTAGTATTAGGGTGCAATAATAATCATGATAGTCAAAAGTTAGAAGATAGATTTATGACACTCAGTTATCTTGTTAGGATTTACCTGTCAAGTAAGATCATTAGGAAGAACAATATGCCAAGCAAAAATTAAGTTTTTTGGCCCTTGCTCTTAGAGTTTATTATATTTATTCTAACATCAAAAGGTAACAGCTATTACTGAGATGAAACTATATGAATTTTCTCCAACTATACATGATAGCTTAGGTTCTCCACAGAAACTTTGCAGTAGGTAATTATGTTTTTATTATTTATGGCCGAAGTGAGTTCAAATGGGTTCTTTTCCTTTTTTTTTTTTTTTGTATTGCAATATTTAACTATTGTATTTCTATTGATAATATTATTCGATTTAGAAATATAGAAAAGGAAAAACAAGATTGAAGGAAAAAGGAACATAATGAGAATGCTTCTCTGCTGTTCTCATTTCTTTTCTTTCGATTATTTTGGAATTATAGTAGGTAATTTGAATGCACTATATGTTTGAGAATATGTTGTAGTTCTAAAATGAGAAGAATTGCGAGAAAGAAGATAGAAAAAACAGAGAGAATCGAGTATTTGTGACTGAGTATTTGCTTTGAACATGGGTGTAGATAGCTTTGCAATCAACAAAATCACCATCAAATACATCTCTGTGCCATGCTTGTTTCTGAGATAGCATACCTATTGTTTCTAAAAGAAAGTCTCTGTACCAAGAAATTTTCATTATGAGTTCTATTACTATATGCTTGAATAAATATTCAGCTCAGAAAGCCTTTGGAGAGATTAAAGCCTTAATGATTGAATCGCCTGTTATTATGCTAGTTGATTTCAATAAACTATTAACAATGTAGTGTGATGAATTTCAAGCTAGATTTGTAGTGCCAGTAAATAAGCATACACACCTTTTTCACTGATGAACTATCTGGTTCATTTGGAATAGTCAAGTATGGCAGAATCTGAACTCTAGAAGATGCTTAACAAGCCCTATGTCATGTGAAGTATAAAAGAAGAGAGTTTAGTGTTTGTAGCAGATGCACTTGGCAAGTGATTTTCCTTAGCAAGGCTAATGGGGAATAGAAGTTTCGAGGAGTTCTTATTTCTTCCTCGTCTATTTTCTCTAAAGCACTTTATTCTACTTGCTCCTCTCTTAATATTTCTTTTTGCTACAATAAGCTCGGATTACTTCAGAAATTAAAAAAATCTGAACTCCACCCTAAACATAATACCTAATCAATCCTAATTTCATGAATCAAACCCCAACTCAAATTTTCGTTTGTTTATGTGTTTTTGTGTGTTTCAAACGCCGTCCAAAAACACACACGTAGAGAGAAACAAATTCTAAGTGGCTGAGCAGTTGCCATCACTTTTTAACCAAGTTGCATTTTTTACTTGGTAACCAAAAAGCAAGATCCTTAGTCTAAAGAAGCTATATAATTATAATCTAGAGAATATCTTTTGATCATTTCAACTATATATATATATATATATATATATATATATATATATTAAGGGTTTTCTATAAACCTGAACTTGCACTATTTTGTTCCAATTTTGTTTGTTCATGTTTAGTGTAATTTATTATTCTTTCCGTCGGTTTCTAGAGAGATAAAAGTCATTAACTGATATATTATATCATTGTTCTTTATTCGCAATTCTTTAAAATACCCTTATTTTAATCGCAGGTCTCTTACAAGATTAGAGATATTATAAGAAAATATATGACTTGATATTTTGACAAGACAATGACAAACAAAAATAAAAAAGTTAGACAATCACTATGGGGACGGATAGAGTACTATTTTTCTCTCCATACTGTTGTGTCACTAATGAAAATCTCATTGCTGTCCTTCTTACATCCCTCTCCTATTGGATTCCTTTTCAAACCTGATTTGACATGTTCATACGAAGTTAGTAAATTAGATATTGGAGCTTCTGTCAATCCTGAACCCCATCACAAGTTAGGTTTTCAACAGGGGTGGACTACACATAGTTGATCAGGTCAATTCACCATTTCTGCGACAACTTTGAGCCTAGGTTGAATAAAGCCTTGGGCCTACTAAAAAACCATGACTTCGACTGGCTGCTGCTCTGTTGGGAAATCTTCTTTCCTACTTCTTCAATCCCTTTCCTTACCGAGAACTCTAATTTCCACCCTCTGAGAAAATACCATTACTTCATCCCCCTCTTATAGAGAACCTTTTTTTCTCTCTACTAATTTGTAACCTACGTTCATGAATTGGCAGCAAAGTCAAACATGCTTTTAAATCCTAAATAACAATTCAATAAACTCATAACTTCTCTATATTTTGTTTTTGGAAGGACTTTACCCAGTAGAAAATCGAGAAAACAAGGGCCTTGTATTATAGTTATAGTTTTGTTCTATCTATTTTCATTAGTTATTCACTAGAGCAATTATGATCTTGAAATCGATCCAGGGCAAATGTTTCGATCTATTATGACATAGCCAAGAAGTGCTCAACAGACCTTTCTGGGCTTTGAATTGATGCAAAAATAATTTTTTTATGCAACATTAAAGTATTTAAAGGCATCTTTGATTCCTTTTAATATAAGAGTAAGAAAAAATAAAATCTAGAAAATATATATTTTATGCTATCTTTATATGTGTATCATTTATTCTATTCCTATGAAATACTAGATAAAAGAGTTAGTTAGTGATACTTCTTATCTATACACAGATAAAGAGAGTAAATATACATATAAGAAAGTATCGTTCATTCTCTTTTATTTTTAGTTTTTTTAAAATAAAACCTTTCTTTTATAAACAAATATTGTGGAAAATATTTTAAGAAAAATAATAATTAAAATGCATGTTGTTATGAATATGGTATGGTTGTGGTGACAACGACTATCATGATGGTATAAGTGATGGTGCTGATAATGATTTTGATGGCTATAGCAAAACAAATTGATTGGTTTGGTAAAGCTGTGTGATTTCGTTTTCAATAAAGTGAAAGTGTATGCTATAGCTCTGGTAGTTAGTGTTATCAAAATAGGATTTATTTGACTAGCTAAACTAAATAACTGGTGACAGGGACCTGAATCAGATCATTTTTAAAACTGATAAAATTCACAACATTGAATAAAAAACAACCTGATGGTTGAATATCGGTGAACATTCGATTCAGAGCAATGATCCAAAACTGTAACTAGGATAACATTAATGGTGATAACAGTGTTTTGGAAGTGTTTGGGGGAACGATGGTGATGGGATAGTAGCAGTTGCTGTGATAGTGCGCTTATGATAATAGGTGGCGTTGTGTTGATTTTCATGGTGGTAGTGTGACCTTTACAATCTATGAATAGAAAACAGAGCACTAAAAGCCATTTTTAAATATTTGATTCGGTTTATAAAATCATTCATAAGAAATAATAAATATAGGATAATAGTAATTCACGATCATGTAATGTTTTCATACCATCATGAGAATTCGATATTCATAAAATTTTACTTCTTAGAATTAAACAAAGGCAAATTTTAGCAATAATTTAAATTATATTGAAGTAATTCGCTTTAGTGCCAGTTAACATAAACTACTTGATTAATTAAAGAATATAAAGAGGAGATCAGAGTAGCCTCAATGGAGGCCAATTCAGTTCATGGTAGTAATACTCTCTTATTCCATAACTACGAACCATTAACATCATTGACTCTAGTCACTGATTTTAGACTATAAGATCCTGTCAAGTTAGAGTATGAAATGTTTATGCTCCATTTGGCATGTAGATGTTTTTAGACTGACCATGGTTTCAAAAGTTATTTAGTTTTCATTACTTAAATATATTTTGGTTTGAAAAAAATTATAATTTGCGGCTTTTCTAATTAAACTTGTTTTTTCAAGTTATAACTGTAAAAACTATCATAATATCAAAGACACACTTATTAAACTTGCTTTATTGCTTTATTTATTTGTAGTAGGATTTTATTTTAAAAGAATTTATTCTTCATTGAAATGGAAGCTTTGATTTCAAGAGCATAGTTTCAAGAGTTTATTATAAATAAAAGTTTTGCAATGCTTCTAAAGCCTTTTAAAAAGTTTTGCAAATTATCAGTAGGTCACACCACCCATTACTGCTATCACCAGAGCAAGTTAAAGCATCGACCAACCAAATTTTGGAATCAAAAGCTTGTCATTTACAGCAAGAACTTATTAAGTTGTAGGTGAAGGTACAACTTTATTTCTTTGCACAATATTTGAATGAAGAATCCTACAATCCTACATTATATGGTGTAGAAGGGGACAGAGAGCTTAGCCGCCAGGCGAAGGGGCAAGAGGCTAGGAGCCTAAATGGCTACTTCACTATCTACTCTACCAAGTGCCCATGAGGCGTTGTGGCGTTATATTGAGTCTCAACCACTTGAAGCATCATAAAGCAACCAATCAACGCACGACTGTGCACTATCCTAGATGATTCAGACTCATGAGTACTTCGCTCTACTATCACCTGTCTTTAAACTGTTATCATCATGTCACATTCTAAGTTCAAAACAAAACAAAACAAAAAAGTTGATTCAATTTTTTTTGTACCTTTTTATGTTATTTTGAAAATTCAATACAATTTACGGGGATTTTGCCTCTCATTAAAAAGTTAACACACAATTGACCCCACAAATAGCATAATTTTATTGTGTTAAAATTGGAAGGAAAATTTGCCTCTTATGAGATGTGTTAAATTTTCAAGATAATTATAAAAAAAGAAAGAAAAATAAAAGGATACAGAGTTAAAAGTATTCCATTAAAATAGAAATAAAAAAAACCATTGTCTGAAAACAACATGGATGCAAGCATTCAAAGAGGAAAACAATAGTGGCGTAGAATTTTAATAGAAAGAAAAAACAGGTATAAACATTCGAATAAATAAAAAATCAATAAGCACAAACGTTGATTTGTTCATTGTTTCTGTAATTTCCGGAATTAGGATGTGAATGAGTTGTCTAACACAAAGGCCCACATTTTAGTGTCATATGTCCATTTTATGTATACATCAGCAATTATCGAGTAGATTCTACTAAAAAATTTACAAGTGTAAAAACTATTGTTTTCAAATGAAAGAGAATAGGTGTGGGAAGAAGAGAATAGGTGTTTTCAAAAGTTACTACAAAAGGATTCTGCATTCAAATGAAAGAAAACAACAACTCTTCCAAACTCTTAGGGGATTGAACAATATAATTCAGGTACATTGAATTATGAGTATGGCTCGCTGTTTAAATAATGTGATTATGCTTAGTCATAAGTTTTATAGAATAATTTTGGATGAAATGAATTTTGATTCATTTATTAGTTTTTCAAATAGTTTTCAATTA
>Ga0307517_10004926_pt1 | contig 20350 bp, 14 predicted proteins | sample 23_EM_MG_FD_194515 | JGI IMG/M metagenome (GOLD analysis project Ga0307517, IMG submission 194515) | Populus trichocarpa ectomycorrhiza microbial communities from riparian zone in the Pacific Northwest, United States - 23_EM | ecosystem: Host-associated > Plants > Roots > Unclassified | place...
AAGTTTTTCTATTCATCACTGGCAGGCCTGAGGGTCCAAAATGTTCAGTAAGCTAATTCAGTTTTGGCAGTGCAAAAGAAAGTTTCCAATGTGGATCAAGCAATGTCCAAATATATCCTTTCGTGTGTGTGTGTGTGTGTAGATAAACGTTTTACCCTCTCCCATCATTGCTTAATCCGTGTGTGTGTATTCCCATGCAATGATATTTCAAAATCTAATATATTCAGGAAGTTTTAGGATAATAGATAATCATACATTCATGTTAATTTTATCTTATTTAAAGCTTATAAAATAGATGGTTGGTGGTAGAAAACCTAACACCTGCAAAACAATTTATTTTAATTGGGTTTAGGAACTTTTCAATAATAAATTCAGTAATTTTTAGTAAAAAATTATATTAAATAAGAGAATGAGCTTTAAATTCTAAGAATAAGAATGTTTGTTCTTGTTTTTGTATGATAAATGCTATGAGAATTAAAGTATGAATACTTAGATAATAGAAATTATAAACCTTTTACCTGGTTAGTTCAATGAATATTTATAACCAATAAAACCTAGTCATGTTACTTAAATAAAAGGGTTTGGAATGTTATTTTCTCCTGATTGTATTAATGAGAGATCAATACCCCTTACTTAATACTAATATTGATGGAAATATGATAGGTTCTTAGAAAAATTTATATACCTAGAGGTGTAGAGATATGAGTATCATTGACATTAATATTTTATATTAAAAGTCATAAGAATAAATAAACAAAGTCTTGTGAATCAATATGAGTCCTATAATGATCGTCAGATTCATACCTACTTGGACTTGGCACAATATTAAGCTCACAAGCGATGAGTCTAGCAGCTTACTAGAGTCATGTTCACTTGGGCTCAGCACATAGCTCAGCGCATAGGTGAACTTAATGATGTTGGGTCTGATCGCTCGCTAGACATGTCTTTTTAGACTCAGCGCGTAGTTGAACTCAAGGACATTGGATCTAGTAACTTGTCACATTAATATCTATTTAGGCTTAGTACTCAACTGTACTAAAAAAATGTTAGGTTTGGATATGGTCTACAGTCTACACTGATCCATCAACACGGAACAGATGAGAAAGATTCACACTAAGTTGACAATTTGGGAGATTTCCGGCAACTGAAACATTTCATAGAAAGAGAGAACCTTTCCGGCAATTATTAGTATTCTTTCAATATCCCCTTATACAATTGGTTGTTAGAACTCATTTTCATATGAACTTGATACAAGTCAATCTGGGATGACATGTGATACTCATTCTGGGAAACGAATAAACAAAATAATATGGAGAATGGAACTATGCGTGCCCTGAGTTTAGTAAAGAATCCAGGCAAAATAATGGTTTTGCATCGTGTAATGGAAGTGGAGGCAGTGATTTCTCGTGTTTCTTGTTTTATAGCACAATCAACACGTCCGCATGAGAGTTGTGGTAGTGAATGGCTTTGGTAACAATGGTGGCGGGACTACTAACCATCTGAAAAGAAGTCGTGCTTGAGATGGAACCCAAATTATTTTAGCAGAGAGAACGACAGAGCTTGTGATTGTGTGTTTTGGAGAATCTTGATGAACACATATTCAAACCTAACTGCGGGCACTCAATTATGCTTAGCTGCTTAATTTTTATATTGGAAGGTTGTTTGCAGAGCTTAACCTCTGTATTTATCTCAATTATTCAGAATTAACCTTAATTTGTTCAATAACTTTGTTTGTAAAACTGTCTCAATCGTGACCGATATTTAATTACCATCCAATTGCTATATTAATTAGGAATGACACACACAAACTATTTCCATGTTGGTTGAAAATTGAACCCATATACTAGTTGTACAGTTAAATAATATAAATATTTTCTAAGAGCATATTTATTCATTGTATTAAAATAAGAATTGGGTAAGATAAATGCTATAATTTAATAAATGTATTATTCTCATTACAATATGTTTTTCTATTTTGTTTAACATCTATCAAACATAAAATAAAATAAATTGTTCAGTTTAGTTCAATCATTATCCATAACTTTATATGTCCGATCTGTATATTATATTCACAAAATATATAGTTAATGCATGACTCTAAAAATATTAATTGAAAGTACTTAGTTTAACTCAAAACATAAAATAAAGAAACCATAAAAAAAAAAAAATTCACAAGCCAAGACAAGTTATTGCAGCTACCATCTTGCATGCATTTTATTCATATATAAAGACATACAGAGAAAATAAGAGTACATGACTTTAACATGTTTTGCAAACTATAATAATATTAATGAGGAAATCTAGGACCATGAAAATACAGGAAACCCTCTGATATGGTTTTTTTTTAGGTAATTTATAAGCTCTGATTTTTCTAATTTAGATTTAGTTAAGATTTTAGATCTCAAATTAAATTAGACCGGATTTGATAATAGACAAAAAAAGGAATGCTTGTGGGAACAATTAATGGATGTGGGTGTATGCCCGTGCAAGAGGTTACCCATTTAAAAATATTAAAAATATATTAATTTAAAATAAAATTTAAAAAATTTAAAATTTTTTATAAACACTTTCCAGCGGTAGTGCCAAACACTCCCTAGCCATGCTACCGTGATAAGTTCGAGCTGATATGGCTGGTTGTTAAAATTAACAATAGAGGAGATGGAGGATGATAATTTCATCCTCTCTTTAACTCCTCTCCACTGCAAGATGAGAGTGGTCACTGGCCTGATACCTAGGGGTTGTTAGTATTGAATATTCTGGCACAGTTTGGTGAAAATTTAATAAATGTTATATAAAAATGAATCATCTTATTATTATTATTATTATCCAGTCGATCGTCTTGAAATTTGGCATGGATGATCTTGTAAATAGCCAATTAAAATCAAAATAAATAAACAATTCTGAACGGATGAGTAAATCTCAGGCATGGTACCCAGTGGCAGACGGTGTTGGATATTTTATCATATTCTCAATCCAATTTATATTGTCTAATTCGCTTTTTTTTCTTGGCTATGAGCTGAGAAATTCTTCCATCCTTCTGCTTGAATGAGTTGGAAACGTCAATCCAAATCCTTAAATATTGTTGGTGAATTTGGACAGGTAGATGATACTTCGTCACTCCATCTTAACTCCTCCCCATGTTCCCATCACACGGGGGACATTGATGAGATGAAGAGGTTAAGCTGTCCCCACGCCTCATGGGGCGATCTTTCAACAGAGAGTTCTAATGAACTATGGACTTGAAACTTTGTCAGGACCATTACTGACAGATGTGATCAAGTAATCTTCACCAAGAAGATTTATACACAGGCTTCTTTAATCCTGAGATGCACCAAAAGCAGGAGCTATAGTTTGCGTTGGTGTAAAATTCTTCTCTTTTTTTTCCCGGTCCGATGGGCGAGCTTGAAAGTGGGATGATGGAAGGAAAAGGAGATATAAAAGGCACATTAGTGGTTTCATAAATAGCTCCTCTTTACAAGACCTTATTTGATGGCCATTTTCCAGAATAGAAAAGGAGAGGTGGCCGCCGGTCAAGCTTTAATGTAAAGAGGCTTGAAATCTGGCAAATGGGTCATTAATGCCGCAGCAAGAGCAAGAGCAGATGGTTATGTGGGCCTGATGCCTCCCTGCTGCAACTATCTCACTACCTGGATTCATAGAATTAAGTCTACGTTCAGATTACAACCACCATGAGAGTGAAAGGTCATGTGGGGGTGTGGGCCTGTGGATGGGAACAGAACCCTCAACCCACCTCTACTGGGTCTACTATCCTTACATTCACACAGGAATTCTTATGTATACACCCTCCTGCTAGCTAGAGAGCTTGGACATTGGACTTGATTTCTAGTTGGGACTTCCAAGCCTTCATAAGAAGTAAAAAGTTTATGACAAATTTGAGTAAATATAGCCCTCTCCATTGACTTTATGATCTTGTTCATTCATTAAGCACGTTTCTGGTGTTTTCCCAGATTTATGATTCATGCATTTGCTTTTTTGCAGTATCTAGAAAAGGCTACGTATTTCTTCGGCATGCTTTCGTCATATAAAGCAAAAGACATCTAAAAATGACCCATTGACCATAGGCATGATGTAAGAATTAAGCAAGTTGCTGGTATATAATAGTTACCTTGCACAGCTAAATTAGTGTTGTTTGTCCGCATCTATCTGGTCTAGAATTATGTGATTTAAGCATGCGCTGAGTTTTTATGGCTCCTTCGCTGTATGATTGAGAAGGTTTTTCCTTCGTAGCTTTAAGGAAAGTTTGCGAGTTGTTCAAAAAAAGTTACAGTTTTGTTTTCATAGATTAACTTTCTTTATTATTTGCATCTTTTCTTCTTCATGACATTATATAATTTATTGAGGGAGGTTTAGATTATTGCTAACAATCTCTTAAATTTTGTATTGTTCTTTTATACTTTGTGATTTTTTTTTTCATTACCTTGTAAAATGTGAAGTAACTTAACTAGAAGATATGGAATGTCTAAAAATGAATCCAAAAAATCATAGTGCTTTTTTTTTAAATAAGGAGAAAGAACAAAGTCTTTGATGAAGCCATGAAAAACTTTCAAACATAAATTAGATTTTTCATGGTTGCTTCTTGGGTTGTTGTTGTGACTGGGCTAGCCTCTAATTAATAGGTTTGACCTGATGGCTGGACATTCACTTGGAAAAACAAGTCTCCAAAGTCTCTTGAGGAATAAAAAACTTTCTAATACTTAAATCAATAAATATAGAAGGAGAAAATAATTACATGAAGAAAGAAATAAAATGAAGTTATAAAAATAAAAAAAATTTAGGAAGGATGAAAATAAAAAGAATAATCAACTACCTTAACAAAATTGCATCTTAGAATTCAATTTCAAAAGGCATGATGCAGTAGCATACGAGTCATGCAATGCATGTAGCCAAGCATGCTCAATAATCACATGTCTGAAGAATGGAGATTTGAAGAACAACACGTTGCGGAATCTTACATTGATCTTCCTTTGACTTGCTATGAACAAAAACGTCCACTAACAACCCAAAATAATTTGAGGGAAACAGATTTGATAAATCTTTCGTCCGTTACATCAAATTTGGGATCCAACAAATACTGCATGGAAATGTTACAGACTTGGATGGAGATAATAATAACTCTTATCATCGCCTACTCCTTCCCTTCGATTTTGAATCAAAGTGGTGTGCCTTCAATTTCTTCTTGCGAGGCTGAGCGGTAGCACCACCACCACCACCACCTTCTCTAAATGGCATACCCATGAGAGCCAAGAGTCTTTGCGCTTCTTGATCGGTGTTAGCTGTGGTTGCAATGCACACATCCATTCCCCTGGCTTTACCAACCGCATCAAACCTAATCTCTGGGAACACACTCTGGTCGCGAATTCCAACGCTGTAGTTGCCATGTCCATCAAAGCTGTTTGCAGTCACACCTTGGAAATCCCTTGTCCTAGGCAGCCCCAAGTTAACAAGTCGATCTAAGAACGAGTACATCAGCTGAAAAATATAATCACCGATACAAATTACGAAATTTCCATGTGAAATTAAAAAGAATGCAACCAACAAAATGCACCAGAATACAAAATTGGTAATGAGATGCACCTGTTATGATCTGATCTAAACAGCAAGTAAAATCAGGATATGAGCAACAAGATCGATAGCCGACAAATTACATGGTGTTTATTCAAGATCAAAGTGGTATGGGAGCGTGTACAAGTATAAGAATGCCCTACTCCGAAGCACAGACCATCGTGATAAAAGACAGAAAACAAGTGCTAACATTGAGCTGAAAAGGAACAAATTTCCCACAGTAGAGTAGTGGCGATCATCTCAAGACTCTACCTATGGACCATAGCCATCATCTTTGCCGTGTTTCTTCTAAAATTTCATTGAGCATTGCCATCATTGAAATGAATGATCATGCTCTAAGGATCCATCATCTTGAGCAATCACTATATCTCCCACATGCAGAAGCGAACACCAAAATAAATACAAAAATCCACATATTATCATTCAAAACTTGACGGTAAGCCTCAAATCCTGTTTAGAATTGGAGTTTAAGAGCATGTTTTTGTGAGATCAAACAAGAGAAATCCCATCATCTAATCAAAGTGAGAAACTCAATTCCAAAAATCAATAACTTTTACTTCCCTAATAGCCAGTATCATCGACTAAGCTAAATGCCCCCACTATTGATCTACATGCTACTAAAAGCACACATCATCGAATCAACCATTACAATAATTATCACAAAAATATGCATCCTGGCATTTCTTCTCTATCTAGAAGGGAGCTGGACATGCAGTATTTTTCACTCTTGCACCTGTAACTTCAACTATACCCAAGCAGCTTCTCCTGACACTTTAATATCATTTTCATCAAAGCCCCTTCAAAAACTACAACACCCTTCCAAAACACAAATGAAGAAATCTTGCGCTATGATGGCCAAATAACATATAGCCTCTAGAGTTTAGACTCCTAGCTAATTTATCATGAAATATGTAGCCGCGGCCATGAACATAAATAAGAAAATTCGATAAAGAGAAAAAAAACACAAATGCTCACGTTTCCTCTGAGTGTAACAGCAATACCAAGTGGTTGGCCTTCCCTAATCTTGAAGGTCGCAACCGAATTCCTGGCCCGCGTCTTTACGGGTCTTTGGCCTGTGATAAGAGCCAAATCATTTATCGCTGCGTCCAACCCCTTAGCATTCTGCGCAGCATCTCCAATCCCACAATTCACCACAACCTTCTGAATTTTTGGAACCTAAAGAAATGAGAAATTCAAATTTCAGCAAATTGCAAATTAGAATAACTTTATCAGTAAATTGGAAAATTTATAAAGAGTTACCTGGTGAATGTTAGTGTAGCTGAACTCTTCTATCAGCAAAGGGACGATTTTTTCAAGGAATGTGGTTTTGAGCCGATTGCTTTTCTCTGCTTCTGATTTGTCCACCAAAACAACATCTCCAGTAGCTCTCACTGACACCACCCCATTCCGGCTTCCGTACGTTACTCTTGCGTTTAAGTGCGGTGGGAGAGTGGGGAATCGGCCGTAAAACGACGCCGCCGAGGAGGATAAGAGCGAAGTAGTGGCCATTTTTCTGGTGATTTTTTTTTTTTTGAAAGGAGGGGGTTGGACACAGCTTTTCTGTTGATGGGGTTTGGAGAGCGGGATTGTGAAATGGGTTCGGAGGTTGAAGTTATTTACGTAAGTGCCACTTACGGGGGTGCTGGTGTGTGGGTGTGTTGTAAATTTAGGGAGTTGTTGGTGGCGGGTTGTGAAGGAGAAAGGATAAGAGGGATGGCAAATTATTGCCTTTTTATTTAGGGGAAAAAAAATAAATCTCTAATTTTAGTTTAAAAATATAAAAATATAATATTTTTTAATATTTTATTATAATTTTAATGAAAGAAATTATTTTAATATATTTTTAATTAAAAAATTATTTGAAAAAGGCATTCCGCTGTGAAGTGCGAAACATCGTATTCTGCTAACATTATTAGAAAAGAAAATATACATAATAATGTTGAAGGAATCTTTGCTGGAGTGGCTGCTTTGCATTATTCAATAGTCAAAGCAATAAGGTGCCATTTATGTAGCAATTAATTCATGCTAGGAGCACATGACATCTTATTATTCAGGAGAAATTTGGCTCCCTCGAGAAAGGATTAGGGGGGCTTTTTATTGGCTTGAGGTATTTTTACAAATATAAATGTTTTGCACGTAAGGGCTTTTCGTTTTTTCAATATTTAATAGGTAATGACGTTCAAATTTAGTGTGATTGAATGAAAATGGTAAAATGTGGCCATGGTTGGGGATCAATTTTCTGTTTGGCAAGTCTGATTTTTTTTAATTAAAATAATATTTTTAGCCTAGTTAAATAAAATTAAGTTCTAAATTATTATAAAAAACAAAATTATAAGATAAAGAACTGAAATGCAAAACATGCTAAAAATTAAGTTTTCATTGGATGATGGAGGTTTGATGATGATGGTTTTAAATTTGTTTCTTGCCTATGAAGGTAGATCATGCTCAATTTATAGATTTTTTTTTTATTTGGTTCATTTTCATTTTTGGGTGAGTTTGGGTGTTTTAGGGTTATTATATGGTTTAGGGATGTTTTATGGTGTTTATTAAGTATTTTTTTGATGAAAATGAGTTAAGATATAGATTTCCATTCTAAAAAAATCCATTTATCTGGCCAATAGGAAAAATGTAAATGGATGCATGTTACATGGAATAATTAAGCAATGTTTCAATGGGCAAACACACAGGAGGAGTGCTTCTATTTATCAACCATATAAAGCACTTAGTAAAATCTCGTTGTTATATATTTTATTATTTTTTAAATATTATAATTAAGTGTTTATTTGTGAGACTTTTAACATACTAGCGTGAACTAACTCCAAAGGAGTTATATGAGAAAATCATATAAAGAAGAGGGATAAAAGAAAAAATAAGAAAAACTTTGTCGATACAATAGCAAAAGTGTTCGTTGTAAGTTTTTTATAACTATCATTGCCTTAATAATATTTACTTGCATCAATAATATGAAATGTAATTGAAATTAAGAATTGGATTTTTTTTTGTTAGGTAGGAAACATATAACACTAGTTTAGCCTTGAAATTTGGTGATGACATTTTCACTCATCCTCCTAATAATCCTCAATTATGGATGGAGGTTGTTGCAGGTGATGGACCCAGTATAAATTATATTGATGGTATGTCTATGGTATTAGCTCGAGAAATGAGGGTGAGCCGAACAATTTCAATTTTAGGCACGCTATATTCCAGCTCAAGCAATACATCCCAAAACTTTGATGAATTAGTCTAGAAAAGAGTTCATAAACAATTGTTTGTTGCGATGCAGAATATGAGAATAAAAAAGAGAGAAGATTTGAGAGAAAAAATAAACGCAGAACTCCAACAAGAAACTAAGATATATTTGGCTCAAATGAGTACATTATAGGTATACTTTTTCCTCCCCCTCCTAGACCTTATGGTATATGATATTATGAATTTTAATGTAATGTGAGTTTTGTATATGTACATTTTTTTTAATGTGTTTTTGTTGTGATTTATTATGACCTGTAGTTATAGTTTATTAAAAGTTATTGTTGTTATGGTTATGTATTTACGTGAGAATTTTAGGCTTAGGGATCATAATAATTAACCAAAGAAATAGTAAAAACACCAACAAAATCTTCGAAAAGGGAATTCTATCGGTATTTTCATTGGTGATTTCACTGGAATCTTTGCACCCATTATGAAACTTTTGACAAAACTTATAAAAAATTTAGGATTTACCGAAAGAATAGGCGATAGACAATTATATTGGCAAACTAGTTATCAATGGAACATGAGCGACAAAATTTATTTTCTTGGCACGAATTTTCCACAACCCATTCCATTAGCATTTGACATTACCGATGAGAATAAAATCCTCAATGATATACTTTTTGATGATGGGTTTTTGTTGATAATTAAAATACTGATGGAATATTTGCCTAAATGCCAACAAAATATTCTATTAGTGTTTTCTAATTTTCTGGTAGTGTATTGACTTTTACTTTCCTTTCAAAAGAGAAGTTCTTTTGCATTTCTTTCTCAAATCCGTACATAAGATTTATATTATTTTTTTATGTAGGATGACTGACTGAGTAAAATCATTAATTTATGGAAGAATAAAATCAAAGGCGTTTCTGTATGCACTTTTGCAAAAAACTTGCTACCCCTTTCTATGTTTGCATATATTTTTATTTTAGCCTCTTGTATGAGACATTATAACTTTGCTTTATTTTGTATTGGTTTACATTATACATTATGAATCTTGGTTTTTTTTCTTAGCATTTTTCTATGCTTTTATGACCTAAATTATAGACCTTTTTTTATCTTTCTTTAAAACAATGAAAATCTTAAAATCACAACTGCATCGTTTTAAACATCTAAAAATCCTAAATTTAAGGTCGAAATTCTATAAGCATTTTGACCTCTCTTTCTTATCTCACTGGTTATTGCACCTAAAAAAATGAAGAACCCCTCTTTTATTCTTCAATAAAAAATCACCAATAGGTTTTTTATATAAAAAAAAACTCGCGTGAGCTTATGCTAACAATAAACACAAACTTTATGGACTAAGAAAATGAGCTTGTTCTTGCATGTTTTCCTCTTTCGTTGATAAGGTATCAACTATATGCATTGCTTCATGTTTTTTTTCCTCTTTTTTATTGATTCTCAAGTGCCTGAGATGGGTAATTACCCATTAGTTTACTAGAATCTTGTTGGTAGTACTTGATATACGTGGAATTTTAATTGAAAAATAATCAAAAGAAACCCCAACATAATTCACGGAGCCTTATTCTAGGTATTTTGAACTTGGATTTGGAGATATCTAGGGAGAAATAATCTTGAATCCTTTTAAAAAAAATTATCATAGTGATTATTGTAGTATGGCCACTAAAGTCATGTAAGGATAAGTGAATATGGTCGTGAGATATGTTTATTTATAGAGCTATGAAGAGTGATTAGTTTCACCTATATACCAATTCTTTTACGGCTACTTATGCACATGCTTGTCAACTTACTCATATGTCTGCGAGATATTGTTTGGTTTAATACATGACAACATGAATCATTAGTGCAATTATCACATGGGTTATTGAAAGTCATCAAAATTAATTGTTTTGAAATTTTTTATATTATTGGTTATATGATAATTAATTAATCTATTTATTTAAAGTGCTTTCACTTCTAAAAACATTTATGATTTGCTTACAATAGATGATTTGTACGGATTTAAATAGTAATGATAATGAAGATGATGACCATACAAGTGAGGTTAGGGGTACCAATAGGATGTAATTGGAAGAGAATTTGATTAATGAAACACTGAGACACAAGTTCAAGTAATTAAAATACAACCATCCAGCACTTAGCGGGATGTTGAATGATAATCTATCAGAGATGTTATGATCTTTCACTATTTGCTAATTTTTTTTATTTGAATTTGGAACCTTTCATAAAAATTTAAGTCATTTCACTTATCTGTGTACCTTTTGTATTTTGACTTTAGAAACTTGGATGTTTGGAAGGCTTATTTAAAGACTTGGAAGTTTGATGATTAGATTAAATTTAGTTGTTTGATTGAAGTACTATTGAAACTATTTTTCAAATTTTTGAAAAATTAAATAAAATGTAGCTACCGTATAAAACCAGTAGTGAAACGTGGTTTCAACTAGCAAATTATTTGTTCAATTTATGGATCTTTAAATTGACATCTTCATCGGTTCATTATCGAGTTCAATTCTAATAACACCGATTTAAATTATATTTTTTATTGTAAAATATTTTATGAATGGTTGGTAACTAGTGAAGTAAAAATGAAGTAACAGATTATGATGACGTGTTATAATGATGTAATAGTTGTGCAATAAGGAAGGAGGTGATAATGGTGGTTATGATTTTGTGAAGGTGGCGATAATGGTTAAGGTGTTGGCGAAGTGACGAAGTAGCAGCAATAACAATGATAATATTGTGAATGAATTAGTGACCATAAAAATATTTTATAAAACATTATGAATTAACTATTTTTTAACTAGTAAACTAAATTTAAAGGTTTATTAGGAGATATTTTAATTGTTCTCTCTAAAATATTTCACAAAAATAAAAAACATAAACATGAAAACCTGTTTCTACAAAACATTTACACAAAACAAACACCCTCTTAAATTTATGCAATTTGGTGCACGTAGTCAATAAAAGGCAATCCGTTCGCATCCATATGCAAAATGTTGACGCGGGGAATTACTTGTTCACCTAAAAAAAGAAAGGTAAAAACTTAATATGCAGTATGTCTATGAAGAACCTCAAGGAGTTTGCCTGGCAATTAAGAAATATCATTGACTTCTTGGGTTCGAATTTAAAGCTTATATCTGAAGAAATTTATTAATTTTTTCTAAATACACTATACTGACATGCAATGGTGGAGCTATAATTATTTGTTAGAAGGGGCCAAAATTAATATAATAAAATATAATATTTGTTTCTCTGAATATTCAAACCATGGATAACTTTTGACCCAATGAGACTGAAATCGACGAGGATGTTTTTTACCAGTCAGCGGATATTCAGACATCAAAGGTTGATATGGTCCCAGATTAATGTATACCCTTCAAATTTCATCTTGTTGATTAACCGGGTATTCTTAAATTTGAAGATGATTACTTGGATCTCTAATTAAACGAGCAATGTCAATTCTGGTAAGAGGTTGCTCACTAGTAATCAACGCAGATTCTTTGTAAATTGAAGTACATTGGGGCTGCTCAACCATAACTTCAACATTACACATTGGAGTTGGTTCATAGGCTGTGAGTCATCAATATTTTTTTTTCAAAAAAAGAATCAATTCTTCTTATTTTGTTCATGGTTCAACCTAAGATCAAAACATATATCGTAAGAAAAAATTGATAATTTTGATGGCTCTGCTAAAAACTAAACATAAAAAAATCCAAGTATAATCAAAACAAATCAATAAAATATATCTAATTAATTAGAAAAAAATCATTACAACAAGAATTCAAAAAAAAATTGATAGAACTAGCAGATCTGAGAAAAAAAAGAGCAAAAATGGTAGAATTATAAAAAAACATCATAAAATTATTAACAAACATCTCAAAACAAAATAAAAATAGATTTTAAATTTAAATTACCTTATTTTGTTTGATGAAAGATAAATTAATTAATGACTCTACTTCAATTTTTTTATAGAAAAATTTTACACATAATTTATATTTTTATTTCTCTATTTGATCGACAATAAGATTTATATTAGGATAAATTGATGACTACTTGTCCCTATTTTTTATTTCACAAAACAATGTTTTTATATTTTTTCTTTCCACGTATGCTAATATGCCAAGAGTAAATTGGAATTCAAAAGTAAAATCACTGTAATAACGCCATCTTAATCTCTGGGTAATAAAAAAAATTAAAATGTTTTAAATGGAACCCGGGCCTTGCTTGCTCCCCTTGCCGCCGCCCCTGCTGACATGGATTGCCACAAAATAACTTGGAGATATCTCTTATGGTGAAATGGAAGAAAAAATTATGCCCAGATAGATTACATGCTTGCTTCAACAAACTTCACTCGATAAACCACTCAAATCAACTTCTTGAGTTAGAATTAGGACCAATATGAAATCATTATCCATTTGATTAAAAATATATTTTCAATATATTCAACTCTTGCGTGATTCACCAGTGAATGAAAAATACACTTTCTGAGGCCGCATGAGGTTTTGGTCAGTGTCTTCCTGCTACGATGCATCTAAACAGATCCCCATGACAGTATAGAAAGAACAAAAAGAGAAGAAAAAATCTCCCGAAGGGCAACACCGAATCCGAGTACTCTGTGAAAGTAAATTTGCTTTTACTCTTTGACTCTTACACTGTCATCTTAAAAAGGGTTAAAATCTAAATCAGAAAAATGCTTATTTAAGATAAAAAGTGGAAAGATAGTCAACCGACTCCTTTGGAGGTTTGTATTTGTAAGGCTTCGAATACTCCACATAATTTCAATTCATCTTTACCTTATTTATTTATTCCTGTGGGGTTTACTTGCTTCTCCTCTCTCCTCTTTCTTGTCTGTGCAAAATCCTTTTTAGGGCCGCTCGTCTTCTTCCTTCTTCCTTGTTTTTTTATCTTTTCTCTTGTTGGTTCTCTATTTGAAGCCGTTCTCTCTCAGTGTCAGTCAACATGCAAAGAACGAGATACTAATACTTCCACACACCAACCCCCCCCCCAAAAAAAAAAAAAAACTAGGGTTTCCCTTTCCCAGTTTTCTCAACGCCAATTTAAGGCCTTTTGAATGTTAGAGTTTCGGACATAAACTTAAAGGGTTTTTAGAAGGGGAGAGAGGGATAGAGAAGGAAGCGCTAAGCAGCAAAGAAGATAACAAAAAGGGTTTGCTTGCCTTCTTTCTCTTCCTTTCTCTCAGTTTTCAGCAGAGAGAGGGAGTTGGAGACATTTGGATAGATATATGTTATCCTTGTGTCTCCTCTACCTCTCTATCTTCTTCCCTTTTGTTTCTATCTTCTTATGATTTCTTTATTTTGGGGAAAGTTTTAATTTTCTCTTCATTTTTAAAAAAAAAACCCATTTCAGGATTTCTTGTTTGGCTATCTGTGGTTTGGTTTTTGAATGATAATTTCAAGATTCAAACTTGGTTATGCATGGTTTCTTGTGAATCTAGAAAGAGCGTTTAAGTCTAGTGTAAAAATAGAGTAAAAAAAAAAAAGGCTTAAGCTTTAATGAGTTTTGGGGGTTTCCTTGAAAACACTAGTCCTGGTGGTGGTGGCGCAAGAATTGTGGCTGATATACTTTATAACAATAACAACAACATGCCCACTGGTGCAATAGCTCAGACTCGCCTTGTCTCTCCTTCTATCACTAAATCCATGTTCAACTCTCCTGGACTCTCTCTAGCCCTTGTACACACCTTCATCTTTCTCTTTGTTTCTTTTTTGTTTGGCTACTAAGTGACTTGGGTTGTTTGTTTGGTGAGGTCTTTAACTCTAACGTCCTCGTTTGTGTTTGATTCTTGATCAGCAACAGCCAAACATAGATGGTCAAGGAGATATAACTAGAATGGCTGAGAACTTTGAGACAAGTGTGGGTAGGAGAAGCAGAGAAGAGGAACATGAGAGCAGATCTGGTAGTGATAACATGGATGGTGCGTCTGGTGACGATCAAGATGCAGCTGATAATCCTCCAAGAAAAAAGAGATACCACCGACACACTCCACAACAAATCCAAGAACTTGAAGCGTATGATATCTATCACTAATTTGCACTTTCAACAGGATTTGTTGAGTGATATTGAGAGAGTGTTGCTTTTGTTTGTTTTACAGTTTGTTTAAGGAATGTCCTCATCCTGACGAGAAACAAAGATTGGAGCTTAGTAGAAGGCTGTGCTTGGAGACTAGGCAAGTCAAGTTCTGGTTTCAAAATCGTAGAACCCAAATGAAGGTGATGAATGATAATTAACAAACCATGGATGTTTTCCCTTTTGGGCTGGATTTTTATGGATAGAAAGTTAAAATGTGTTTGATTGTTTTCTGCAACAGACTCAACTGGAGCGCCATGAGAACTCATTACTCAGGCAAGATAACGACAAGCTTCGAGCAGAAAACATGTCCATAAGAGATGCCATGAGAAATCCATCGTGCTCAAACTGTGGTGGTCCTGCGATAATTGGTGATATGTCACTTGAAGAACAGCATTTGAGGATTGAGAATGCTAGATTAAAAGATGAACTAGATCGAGTTTGTGCACTTGCGGGCAAGTTCTTGGGTCGCCCCATATCTTCGTTAGCTTCTTCACTTAGCCCTCCGACGAATTCAAGCCTGGAACTTGCAGTTGGTAGTAATGGTTTTGCTGGTTTAAGCACCATTGCTACAACATTGCCTTTGGGACCTCATTTTGAAGGTGGGATTTCTGGTGCTTTGTCTATGGTAACTCAAACTAGACTAGCAACAGCTGGTGTTACTGGTATTGATAGATCAGTAGAGAGATCCATGTTCTTGGAGTTGGCTTTAGCTGCCATGGATGAATTGGTGAAAATGGTTCAGACGGATGAGCCTCTTTGGATCGGGAGCTTTGAGGGTGGTAGAGAAATATTGAACCATGAGGGGTACTTGAGAACCTTCACTCCTTGCATTGGAATGAAGCCTAGTGGCTTTGTTAGTGAGGCTTCTAGAGAGACTGGTATGGTAATCATAAACAGTTTGGCCTTAGTTGAGACACTGATGGATTCGGTGAGTTGTTCAAAATCTCTCCTTATTGGTGTCTTTTATAAAAAAAAATTTCTTTTCTGGACTGTTTAATATATATTTTTTCGTAATTTCATTGGAATCACTTTTTGTGTTCTTTCTCGTTCCTAGAACCGATGGGCAGAAATGTTTCCTTGTATGATTGCAAGGACCTCTACCACTGATGTGATAGCCAGTGGAATGGGGGGAACTAGAAATGGTTCACTTCAGTTGGTAAGCTACTCGTCTCTTATTCACTGTTGTTAGTAAGATTTCTACTATTTTTGGTGGTGCTTGTTTAGCAGTTTGTTTAGCTCTAAATCTTCTCTTAATCCATCATTTTTAGATGCAAGCCGAGCTCCATGTTTTATCCCCATTGGTTCCGGTGCGTGAGGTCAATTTTCTCCGATTTTGCAAGCAGCACGCAGAGGGGGTTTGGGCTGTTGTTGATGTATCCATTGATACCATCCGAGATACTTCCGGTGCACCACCGACATTTGTGAACTGCAGGAGGCTTCCTTCTGGTTGTGTGGTGCAAGATATGCCCAATGGGTACTCCAAGGTAATAATATAGAAACTAGTGCACGTTTTTGGCCTGTAGCATGCCCGGTCGGTACCCTTTTCTCTTTACATTTATTGTGTTTCAGTTGAGAACATTTGATCTGTGGCAAAACACCAGGTCAAAAATCATGAGCATTTGCATTCCCAAGCCACTTAGAGAGCTCATGCATCTAAGAGTCTTGTTTGTCAAGTGATTACTCACTGTTTCCCCCTGTCACAATCTGAACCTTCCTAGAGTCTTATAATATTGTCTTGGATGCTTCTTCTGATGTCAAAACACTGTTTAAATTTCAAGTTTCAACAACTAGGGTTGCTTAATTTTTTTATAAAAAACTCCATGGTACAGCAGCAAATCGAGATTACACCACTTATTTTATCAAATAGAAGTCTCCATTACTTGAATTGCGGTGCCTTAAACGCATTGATTTCATATCCTTCATTAGTAAATGCCTAGTTATCCTCAATTTTGATTGAATAAACAATATATTTGATGCTTCTATTCCAATGATGCAATCTTGGTTATCTTCATTATCTTGTATTTAATCATGCTACAGCGTATGACCTGGTTCCAGCCTTGTGATTTATTTATTTATTTATTTTTAACTCAATGAAGAGTCCTAATTGTCAAAGGCCAAGACTGATTATTTTGTTTCCATTTGAGTATCCAAGCTTGTATATGTAAGACCATAGTACACATCTCGATGTCAGCTTCTACTGTGTACTTTGTTCCCTCAAATCTTGCAAAATCTTTTTCCATTTCATTATTTTATGCAAGGACTGCTTGATTCCATTTCTTTCTTTGAGCCCAACCTAGAGCCCTTTCCCTAGATTTGCCTTGTAAATTAATATGGAAATTTGCTTTGAAAGTCTGAACATTGACTCAATATATGTAAAATATTATAAAATGACACAGAAGAAGGTTGATACTTTACAGTAATAAAATATGAACCTCCTACATCCTTTTTGCTGTTGTTTAATCTACGAACTTTGACTGACATTCAGCCTTTGACTGACATTCAGCCTTCTTCCATGGAACTGGCATTTGATCTTATATATTGTGTGGCTTTAATTCCTAATCATTAGCCAAGTAAAAAGAACATTTAGTCTTTTTGCTCTACAAGAGAAGCAATCAATTCGTATGGTAGCAATCATTAAACAATAATGAATATGTTATTTTTCCAACTTGAGCAGTTGGTGCAATTAACCATATCATAACTAACAAAACTATTAAAATGCAGGTTACATGGGTTGAGCATGCACAATATGATGAAAGGCAAATACACCAGCTCTATCGGCCGGTGATAAGCTCCGGCATGGGCTTCGGTGCCCAACGATGGATAGCTACCCTTCAACGTCAATGCGAGTGTTTGGCCATCCTCTTGTCCTCCAATGTACCTAGTAGAGACCACACAGGTTAATATCAATGTTAATTTCCTAAACAATGTGGAAATCTTTGTAACTTGCCAAAACAACCTTTGTTGACATGTAAAGTGTTTGTGTAGCGATAACTACAAGTGGTCGCCGAAGCATGTTGAAGCTGGCGCAAAGAATGACCGATAACTTCTGTGCTGGGGTTTGTGCCTCCACAGTGCACAAATGGAACAAGCTGAATGCCGGAAATGTTGATGAAGATGTTAGGGTTATGACCCGAAAGAGTGTCGATGATCCTGGTGAGCCACCAGGCATAGTTTTGAGCGCTGCGACCTCTGTTTGGCTACCTGTTTCTCCACAAAGGCTCTTTGATTTCCTACGCAATGAACGACTCAGAAGCGAGTGGGACATACTCTCCAACGGTGGACCAATGCAGGAAATGGCCCACATTGCTAAAGGCCAGGATCACGGCAACTGTGTCTCTCTCCTACGTGCTAGCGTAACCTCTCTTATCTTCATAATTATTTAATATTATATATCAGTTGCAAGGTCTCTTCTTTTTCTTGCATTCCTGCACAAGATAGAGATAAAATCGTTCTGGGTCATGAAAATAAGTTTAAGTTTGGTAATAAAAGTATTTTTTAATTGAAAATATATTAAAATAATATATATTTTTTTAGTTTTAATTGTTTTTTCGGGAGTTGAAAAAAAGAAAAGGCACCTTAAGTTACAAGGGTTTCTCTCTTTCTCTGCTAGGTAGGACATGAATTGTTTTGGACAATAATGTCATGTGGGGGATGATTTAAATTTCTGGCGTGTCCCTTGGGTGTGTCAGGTCGCTTAGTTTTTGTCGTGGTTAGATAAAAAGGTGAAATATAAAGGAATTTGGAAGTATCATCTGTATGGTCACAGGTAGACATGACCAGTTTTTAGGCACAATCTCTATCCTTTTTAAGCCTCAAAAAGTCAAAATATAATGAACACCTGTCACCTTTTATGTAAAAAACCTGATCTGTTTTGACACTCGTATATACGTTAAAGAAAAGGTTAAAACGTCATCTGATCTAATGTAAATCCGAGTCAAATTCAGGGACCATTATTGTGATTCACCCTGTTCTGGTTTCTCCTTTTTTTTCCCTCTTGGCAGGCCATGAATGCTAACCAGAGTAGCATGCTAATACTGCAAGAGACATGCATAGATGCAGCAGGCTCTCTTGTAGTGTACGCTCCTGTTGACACTCCGGCCATGCACGTAGTGATGAACGGTGGTGATTCGGCTTACGTGGCGCTTCTTCCGTCAGGGTTTGCTATCGTACCGGATGGGCCTGGTTCACGTGACCCCCCATCGACTAATGGCGGCCCGACTGCTAATAATGTCGGTGGCCAAGAGAGGGTGAGTGGGTCCCTTTTGACGGTGGCCTTCCAAATATTGGTGAATAGTCTACCTACGGCGAAGCTCACAGTAGAATCTGTGGAGACAGTCAACAACCTTATTTCATGCACTGTCCAAAAGATCAAGGCTGCTCTCCAATGTGAAAGCTGATTATGCAATGCATGATTGAGCTGTCCAATTAGTGAGTATTTGTTAGTTTATAAATTTTATCATGGCTGTGTTGGTCTGTTAATTTTATGGCGTCAGAGAGAGAGAGAGAGCGCTCGCTTGGTAAATGAGTGGGGAGACTGGAAAAACAAAAGTGAGTTGTCTTCTTGTTGATGTTTGTGGGTGTTGAGTCAAGAACGAACCGCGCGTGGTAACTCCTTGCATGGTGGTGAGGATTTATGGGCCAGTGACTGCTAGCCGGGTTGCAGTTGGTATGCATATTGCAAAGAGTGCTCTTAACACGAGGCAAGGGTGGTGGTTCGGGCATTGACTCGGTCGACCTCTGCCTCAATTACTATTACTGAAAAAAGAGTTAAAACCAACAGTGTTTTAAGAAAGAAAAAATGGGTCTTTCTGATATTTAAATTAATATACAGATTATATATATATAATCTGTTTTTGTTGAACTTGGAATGACTAGTTCAGCTTGTTGATGTTTGTTAACTCGTGGGGTTTTGTATTGTTATGATATTCTAAGTTTACTAATAATAACCCCTTTTTTGGTTAATTATTGGACTTACATTTTCTGTCAGTTTACGGGTCTGAGTGGTTGGTTTTTTAAAAATTTTATTTTTATTTTTTTAAAATTTATTTTCAACGCTGTTTTAAAATAGTATTATTTCTTTTACCCGCTACACGTAATCAGGATTTAGGGTTTTTTATTATTTCGGTATTTAAGTGTTGTTGATGCTACAATAATTGTTTGGTTTAGTAGGATCACATAGAAATGAAGTTGCCTATGAGAGATTTGGACTACCTGTACGAAAAAGGATATTTTAATCGTATATAAACCCTAAAGTGACAATGATTATGCCTTTTTAAGGGGGAGTATTCAATAAAGTGTTTGCTGTCCACCCTTGTTGTGTAACTGTTAAGCGAGAAATTAAGAGCCCTAATTAGGTTGTAGTAACGCGGCGCTGGGATTGTTACAGGGTAATCTGTTTTTTCTAAATATATATATATATTTTGCTTTAAATTATTATATTTAAATACTTTAAAAAATGAACTGAATCTCT
>Ga0307517_10004927_pt1 | contig 20345 bp, 12 predicted proteins | sample 23_EM_MG_FD_194515 | JGI IMG/M metagenome (GOLD analysis project Ga0307517, IMG submission 194515) | Populus trichocarpa ectomycorrhiza microbial communities from riparian zone in the Pacific Northwest, United States - 23_EM | ecosystem: Host-associated > Plants > Roots > Unclassified | place...
AAAAGAAAAGATAATCTCAGCTTTGCAAAACGAGATCCACACTTTTATTCAAACCAATAATTCTTTCGCAATCCTCAATTAAAAATTCAGTACCAAAAAACATGACTAACGCTTTTGAATTCGTATGAAAAATAATGTAATTTATTATGCTGATGCATTGGGTAGAAAATAATATTTTTTATTTTTTAAAAATTATTTTTAATATTAATATATAAAAAACAATTAATTTCAAGAAAAACAAAATTTAAATTCATGAAACGTAGCTTCAACCACCGAAATAAATAGTCATATGGAAAGAACTTAAAATCTAATTTAATTTTCTCTTTTAAAACATCATGGAATTAATCGAGAAAAATCATTATGATAGGTGTGTGGGTTCAGAATTTGAATTTGATAATTTAATATTTAATAAAATCAAAATATATACTCCTCCAATGTGGAAAATTGTAATAATACTAAGTATGTTCCAATATGTGACCCAAATTGTTGAATACCCCCAATTCAATGCAAGATTCTACTTTGAAATAGAAGACAATTAAGCGGGCTAATAAAGTAAACCCTACAAATAAAGAGATTCTAAGAATAAAGACAACTATATCAAAGATAAATTAATGTAAAGTATAATTAAAATATCCAATATCTAAGTCATGAAAAAGGGATTTTTTTTTAATTAATATATTTAATATATTTAATATATTTGTTTTTTGAAAAAAAAAACAAGTACAAGTAGAAAAGGATTTTGTAAAATAACAGTCGAGTAAAAATTACAGCTCCCAAGGCGAGTCCACCGCTGCTTCTGGAATACGCACAGCTCACGCCACTATTAATGATGGTTGTATTTGATGTTCGTGGATTGGTCTTATAATACTAGCGTTAATTTTTAATTTTTTTTAACTGGTCCAGAATTTTTATAAATTAACAGTAAAGATCTCTAAAATTCACCACCCAAAATTTACTGGTTGCTGTGACAGAGTGTTCCATCACCGTCAATCAATTAAGCAGAAGAGCAGTCATATCAGATTGGTCCCCAGCAGGAACGATCTATCACTGATTGGTTGTGACCACAAAACAAATATTCACACGCTGATCAGTATAGTACAATATAAAATATAATATTTACTATTAATGTCAATATTATTACCACCTGGAACTAAACAGTAAACAATGCTCTCTGATAACGTGTGATTGTGCGCCGTGTAATGTTCAAAACTTTGATTAAACGACAAAAGATACAAATCCAAACGCAGATGCTTTTTCCTTTTCTTTTCTTTACCAAAGAAGGCGCCTTCACACATTCAAATCCCCTAAACGACACCTAGTCGTTTTCTAATCTCAAACTTCAACGAGGTTACTTGAGATATTTTGATATTATTCAAGGGTATTTTGAGAAACGAAAACCATCCACAGCGTTGATGTCTGCGAAATCTTCTGTTAATTCTGCAATTTCATAAATTGGGGAGCAACTTCTTTGCGGACGTGGTTGTTAGTTTTAAAAAAAAACTATAAATTATAACTTCTAAGAATAAAATATAAAAAAGATTGTGATGTTAACTTTTAAAGTATTACTAGACATTTAAAAATTAAAAAGATATGATCCAAGAAATGATTGAATAGATAAATTCAGATTCTAGTGTAAGACCTTATAATTTTACGGCAATAATCATAATTTTCTATCCGACCATTGGATACGGTAATAAAATGGACATGAGTGTTCACTCATTAGAATGCAACTGGCTCAGACTCAAGTGGTAATAGCTAAACACATCCCTCACACATTCATTGAGAGGAAAGGAATACCTCATCTCGTATATATAGAGAGGGGCATCGATTTTAAAAAGACCCCGGGAGGTTCTCAAGGTCATTTTATTGATACGCTTATTAGGGAAGGACTCCTACGGTACCTCTTCTCTTGAGCACCTTTAGTATGATAAATTTTTTAAGGATGATTCATAAAGTTTTTTCTCAAGTCAAGAAAGATATGACTTAAGGTCTCTTCCACGAGAGTAGTTTTTTCTCTCTTTTTTTTACAGATCAGACGAAATCAAAGTGAAGGAAATGAAAAGGTAAGAATAACTAGGGTTATAAAAAAAACCACTACATCCCTACTATCGGATGAAAACTTTTGTGTCATCACATATCTCGAGAAGACTACTCAAGTGCTATATTGAGTGCTAACAGTCATATTGTTCCCCAAGACGAATCTTCTACTAGTGGAAAGAATCCACCTAGACTTGAGAATCTCAATGGTGTTAAGAGGGACACAAAAAAAACTTTATGGGAAGGATAAAAAGGGTCTCACGAGCTACAAGCAGATGTTTTTTCAAAATCTATGTGTATAATACCCAACAATTTAGGAGAGGCTATTAATGGATCAACATATATTACTTTTTGTTTGTTTGTTCGAAATTGCTCTCTAAAGGTCTAACCATGAGAATGTTAAGACCCACCATCCTTAGGCTCAGCCAATAAGTTCAGACGCCTATAGGTCCAGTGAATTACTAGATCAATCTTTCTTGAGCTCATCCAAGTGTTGAGCTCAAACACCTATGAGTCTGGTGAGTTACCAGACTCATCATTCTTAAGCTTAGCCCGCTGAGCCCAAACACCCCCTGATGGATCAGAGTATTTTATCCTAATAAGAGATGCCAACATTTACTCTACAAGGAAAAGAAACACCTAGGGGTATAAAAAGAACGAAACAAGGATGATTAGGCCAGGTTCAATTTTTTCTCTTTGGTTACAAGGACTAGTCTTTTTTAAAAGCTTTTTTCTAAAAAGTATAATGATCTCTTTTTAAGTCAACACTAATTTAATTATTGAAGAGTCTCCAAATAGATAAAAGAAAATCTTTTGCAAGTAATGACGATGATTTACAATGCTTTCATCATAGAAGGGTGGGTCAAATTTCCAGAATCAGGAGATTATTAACTTTAGTCAGGCCCATGCTCGACCTTCAAGCCCATTGGATAAAACAGAATCTCATCTAATGGAAAATGATATCAAATTTTTTTTTTGAAAAGTTTTATTTCTCCAAACATAATTTCTATGAGCTCCCTGTATGATTTTCATCCATCTACCAGTGTAGTGATATTCTGGGACCATTCTTTGGACATTGAAACTAAATTTGTTTTTTCAAGTAGATGAAAATTAAATCGTTCATCTTGGAACTTAAAACTATAAAATTTATGAGGATTTTATTTTTTTTATCCTAGATTTAATTATGGTAACCTACCATCCATCAAATCATTTTTTTTTGTACCTGTGAATAAAAACAACTTTCATTAACAACTATAGTACAAGTTTAGAAACAAAAGTATTTCTATATAATATTTGAAATGAAAAGAATATAGAAAATTAATATATATTAAAAGGCCTTGGTATTTCACTGTAGTAATAAACAATAAAATGTCAAGATATTTTTCACTTTAGTCCTTAAAAATCAATTTTTTTAGAATTATATATATATATATATATATATATATATATATAATTTCAATTTGTTTTTAAATTTCATCCTTCAACATTGGGTTTATTGGGTATTGAACTTTATAATTTATTTAGATTTGCTTCATAATTTTTTAGTTGAATTTTGTTTTCAATTTCATAATTCAACATTAGGTTGATAGAGAATTGAATTTAATAATTTTTTTATTTACTTTCTATAGGGTTATTAGGGTCTCATGATCTGGATAACAGATTTAATAAGTTAACTCGAGTTGAAAATCTAATATGTTATCTTTTTAATTCTTAAAAAAAATATCATCTTAATTTTCTTTAATCAAACTACTTTTTTATCTGTCGTCTAAATTTTTTTTAGACCCGTCAAGAAAATCAAGTCACTTCAAATTAATTTATTTTTTATTAAAAAACATATTACCAATAACTTAGATATTTTTTTACATAATTTTTTTTTAAATGATATGCAATTATGCATCATAGCAAGTACAGTAATTTTCTAACTACTGTTTTGTGAGAAGGAGACAAGACATAATAATAAGATAAATTAGTAATACAGCAGACTGCTCATGGACTTTCGAAGAGACTTTCCAGAATCCTTTCTTCGAGTTTTGGGACTTGAAGCATCCATCACACACACACACACACACACACAAGATTTTAAACCATTTTTTTATTAACGAAGGACAGACCACATCGATGGGTCTCATCTCATCGACGGAAAATACACATCTTACACACGGGGCTTGTAGATCAGTGGCCTTGGCAGGCTTTGCCTTGCCTGAGTGACCTGGTTCGAGCTCTTGTGTGTATCTAGCATTTGAGGGTTTAACTGTTGTGGTCAATTCGTGTGACTTGTTCCGCTCCTGTTCCGGGTTCGATCCTCTATATGTACGCCTGTCACTCCCGCGGTGCCTTACCTGCTCCTGGGCTTGCAGGATGTCCAGCGGGCCGTGGGGAATAGTCGTGGTGCGCGTAAGCTGGCCCAGACACCCCACGTAAATCAAAAAAAAAAAAAAATACACATCTTCGGTCAGTGCCAAAGTCTACAAATAAATAAAATAAAATAAATAAAAACCTTTTTTAAATAAATTTAAAACCCCCAAAAGACTGAAACCACAATATATATATAGATGTAGATCTAGAACAGAGAAGAAAAAAAAAGAAGAAACAAAAGAGGGGGAGAAGGAGATAGAAAAGCAAAAAAAAAAAAGAAAAAAATTATATAAAAATAAATTTAGTTGCAAAGCATTGTAGATTTATATGTTCGATTTTTTTGTGGGGGTAAAAAAAAACTATACAATATAGATTTTTAACTTTTAATTAGATATAAATTATAATTAAATAAATTATATCTCTGAGAAAACATAAACTCACCTCAACGAGAAATGGTATAAATACATATTAACAACAACGAGAGAGAGAGAAAAAAAGAAAAACAAGCAAGACGAGGTCTGTATACTATTCTTCTCTCTCACTCACTAACTACATAGCTGATGACATAGCACATTTTTAATATTATATTATTATATTCGCTTCTCTTCTGTTTTGTTTTTAGCCAGAGCGAAGGGAGAAAAAAATCTCACAGAGACGCACGCATTTAATATTCGGAACAGGATTATCCCATTTTTTTTGTTCTCATCTTCGAAAAATTTGAGCGCTGGTTGGTCTCTTCCTAAGTTCAAAATTTTTCTTCGTTTTCTTTCGATTTAAAAGCTGGATTTGGTGCTGTTTTTTTTGTGTGCACAAAACCGCTCTTGAAGCAGTTTTTTGTTAGAGGTTTTCGTCGCTTCTTCTTCTTGTTTGTGGTGTGTTTTTGGTCTGAATGCGTTTTCTGTTTCTTTTCTTTTAAGGTTTCAGTTTGAAGCAGAAAGCTTTAGCAGCATTTTCTTTCTTTCTTTCTTTCGGAATTTTGTTTTCTTTGAGAAGCTTAGCTGGTATTTTGTTGCCTTTTCAAATCTTATCAAATTGTAACAAGTTTTGGATCTAATAATACCTTGATATATATATATATGTGTGTGTGTGTATATATATATATTGTTTTTCTTTTAAATTTTGGTTCCAATCAATACCTACTTTTGTGTTTGATCTGCATTTTCTTTTGCACTTTCCGAGCAACCAAACAGGAAAAGAATTTGATGCTAATGTAAAATGTTTCGACACTGATCTTTGGTTTTTTTATTTTGCAGGAAGTCTACGTGAGCCTGTTTGATTTCAAAAGGTGTGGCTTTTCAGCTTAAGACAGTTTGTGATAGTAGTTCAAATTTGTGGTTCCAAGAGTGAAGGTTCATTAGTCAAATATATATACAGTCTCACCATGTTTCGAAACGGAAACAATCAAGGGATTTTTTTTTATCTCCACTAATACAAGAAAGTTACTCCCTCATTTTTGTTTTTAATCTTTTGGAGCTGTTTCTTTCACTACTTTGACTCATTGATTTGAAGGCTCAAAAAGCAATGCTATAGCGGTGTTGAGTGACATCCTTTTGTCCTCGTTACAGTGTTTATTGTCCTTTTCCATTTTGCCAGTGTTCGTGGATACTCTTTCCTTGAATTTATTAGCAAGAGCAAGTAGTTTTTTTGTCAAATTTCTGCCAGTGGAATCTGGTTCTTGCCTTTCGGGCCGAAAGGATGTCTAGATCCTGAGGATATTTTTGGGTACCATTTTTTGATCATCAAAGGATGCCAAATACAAATTTACAAGCTGTGAAATGGGTATTTTTTCTTTTTGAGGGACTTGTGTTAAATGGTGAAAACGGTCTTGTCAATGGAGTGGTCTGCTACTGATATATCCGGAGGGGTATAGGTTTATTGTCGGTGGTACTTGTCTTTTGAATCCAACATGGACGGGACAGGATGTTAATGCATGAAACGTTTTAGTGTGTCTTGTAGACATGCTGTTGTTGTTGTTGTTGGCTCTATAACTCTAGTGGGGCTTTGATTGAGAGAACAACTGGAGGTTTCTGATACATTAATTTTGTGGTGGTAGTGATGAGTAGAGAACAGAAGAAGGGGAAGCAAGAGAAAGGCGGCTCGGATGTTGCTGTGAAGGTGGTTGTCGCAGTTAAAGCCTCCAAGGAGATTCCTAAGACTGCTTTGGTCTGGGCTTTGACTCATGTTGTGCAACCTGGAGACTGCATTACTCTTCTTGTGGTTGTCCCTTCACACGCTCCAGGTATATTTTCCATTTCCTTTCATTGACGTCATGCTATTGTCTAATCTTGATTAGTAAACTTTGTCTGGGATGTTTTGTAGTTTGATATTTCATTATTGATTCTAATTTTGCTCTATCATTTCCTGTTTTAGAACGTACTTTGGGGTCTAACTTTCTTAATTAGTTGGTAAATATGATTGTCTTCACCATTTCTTCAGGTCGAAGATTATGGGGATTCCCAAGATTTGCTGGTGACTGCGCCAATGGTCACCGGAAGTCTCATTCGGGAGCAACCTCAGATCAGAGGTGTGACATTACAGATTCCTGTTCCCAGATGATCCTTCAGCTTCATGATGTTTATGATCCAAACAAAGTGAGTGCCGCAATCTAATTTCTTGTGGGTGCTGAACTCCATACATGCCTTTGCTGATACTACATTTCGTATCCTGATCCCCGTTCACAGATCAATGTGAAGATAAAAATTGTTTCTGGATCACCTTGTGGGGCAGTCTCTGCAGAAGCCAAGAAGGCGCAAGCCAACTGGGTTGTACTAGACAAGTAATGCTCCAATCTTCATTGAGTATAGTATCATATTTCATCCCTGTCAGTTAAAAAAAAAAGACCTTTAAGATTTTAAATTATTGAGTTCTTGCCTCATTCAAGTTCCCAATACTGATTTGCTTGATCCAGAATATATGTTGATGCTTATGATTCATGATTCTATGTTTGGGCTTCTTCTATAGACAGCTGAAGCACGAGGAAAAACGCTGCATGGAAGAGCTGCAATGCAACATAGTGGTTATGAAACGATCCCAGGCAAAAGTCCTCCGCTTGAATCTGGTTGGAACATCAAAGGAACCTGAAGTTGTGGGCCCATCACCTTCCAAACTAAATGAAGCTTCTGAGCAGCATTCAAAAAATAAGAATAATTCTTCAGGCTCCATTCGAGGACCGGTGGTTACTCCAACAAGTAGTCCAGAGCTTGGAACACCCTTTACTGTGACTGAAGCAGGAACTTCATCAGTCTCAAGTGATCCGGGAGCTTCACCATTTTTTATCTCAGAAACAAATGGAGAACTCAAGAAAGAGGAACCACTGGTCATTAAGGAAAATAGGGATCTTGATGAATCTAGTTCAGACACAGACACTGAACATTTATCTTTGGCTTCAAGTTTAAGGTTTGAACCATGGGTAGGAGAGTTACTTGGTTCTCATATTAAATCCTCAAGACACGTAGAAGAAAGCTCTCAGAGAAGTAATTGCATGGCGCAAACATCAACAACAGAAGCTTTGCTAGAGAAGTTCTCAAAACTTGATAGACAAACAGGAATTGGAATGTCAAACTACAGGACTGATCTAGACTTGAGTGTAAACGTGAGAGAGGCAATATCATTATCCAGAAATACGCCTCCTGGCCCGCCTCCTTTGTGTTCGATATGTCAGCATAAGGCACCTGTATTTGGGAAGCCCCCAAGGTGGTTTAGCTATGCTGAGTTGGAGCTTGCTACTGGAGGATTTTCGCAAGCCAATTTCTTGGCAGAGGGTGGGTTTGGATCTGTTCACAGAGGTGTATTGCCAGATGGCCAGGCAGTTGCTGTCAAGCAGCACAAATTGGCTAGCTCACAGGGGGATGTAGAATTTTGCTCAGAGGTGGAAGTCCTTAGCTGTGCTCAGCATCGAAATGTTGTTATGCTCATCGGGTTTTGTATTGAGGACAGAAGGAGGTTGTTAGTTTATGAATATATATGCAACGGGTCACTAGATTCTCATCTGTATGGTAATTTTTCTTTATCCCTGCATGAAGAGTTTGATGCTTGTATAACTGAAAAACACTCTATATATGGTCCTAATGAGGTGACGTTTTTTTGCATAGTAATAGATACCTTTAATTTAAAGTTAGGTTTGTGGATGCCAATTTTGGTTGCATTTTTCTAAGAAAGCTTTATTCTTTAGGGCATCATAGGGAGCCATTAGAATGGTCCGCGCGCCAGAAGATTGCAGTAGGAGCTGCTCGAGGGTTACGTTATCTTCATGAAGAATGCAGAGTAGGTTGCATAGTCCATCGTGATATGCGGCCAAACAACATTCTCATAACCCATGATTTTGAACCCCTGGTATGAATATTCATAGTTTCTTTCTCAAAATCAGACACTTATAAATGTAAATGCTAATCACAACTGCTTCATTTTTGCATCTTCTCTATCATCAAAGTCCTCTTCTTTTTACCTTCCGTTTCCTAGTCCAGCATCTCATATTTTTTAGATACAACAGAACCGGAGTAGAACCCTTGTAGACCTTCACTCTGCTTTTCATGTATGCAGCACCTCCGTGCTTGACAAGCTTTTTTAGGTGTTGTCTTCCTTTGAATTTCTCGGATGTTTTTTGAGATATTTTTATTGTGTTTCATGATGTATGAAATGTGTAATTCACTTGCCAACCTGTTGAATTTATTGACCTTAATTCAGCTTTGATTTCTAGGTTGGAGATTTTGGCCTAGCAAGGTGGCAGCCTGATGGCGATACTGGTGTTGAAACAAGAGTGATCGGAACATTTGGGTAAATTTCAGATAGTGTGCCTTATTGCCTTTTCCTTCCACATGCAATTGCAGTATAGAATAAGATGTTCTTCTCTGTTGCAGGTATTTGGCTCCAGAATATGCTGAAACCGGTCAAATCACAGAAAAAGCTGATGTTTATTCCTTTGGAGTAGTTTTGGTCGAGCTTGTTACAGGACGAAAGGCAGTGGACCTCAACCGGCCAAAGGGCCAGCAGTGTCTCACGGAATGGGTATGCTGTAGGGATCGGTTTGTCAATCCTTAGCTTTCTCTTTGTAATCCACAACATCAATTCTAGCATTTTCTTGTTCTTTTAGGCTGTATGTTTAGTGTAATCTCACTAAGACATTGTCAAAATGCATGACAGGCACTACTGATAGAATCAGAAAGATAAAATCATTTCTTGCATCCTTTTAGGCTGTAGCTTCCTTGTTTTTATATTCTAATTCTTAATCATATTGATCTGGATAGGCGCGCCCTCTATTGGAAGAATATGCCATAGTGGAACTGATTGACCCACAGCTTGGCAATCACTATTCAGAACAGGAGGTCTACTGCATGCTCCATGCAGCATCGATATGCATACGACGGGATCCTCATTCCAGGCCTCGTATGTCTCAGGTAAACAAAACTTTCAATTTGAAGAACATTCTGGCTTGCCTTACAATACATGGATCTGAATGAGCATGTTCTAAGGCAATCCCTTAGACAATGGAAAATCCAGATAAGTTTGCTTTGTTGTCAAATCTGCATAGAAACAAATGTGAATCACTCAAAGTTACGAAGACATAGGGGATTTTGTTTGTGTGTGTGCGTTTTTGAAAATATCACGTTTTGTGTTGGAAAACCTTGTGGAAACGCGCTCTTGTTAAATTTCGCTTACGGGAAAGATCTTGACAATGCTTTACTTTCTCATGCACAGAGCATTCTGTTGTTTTGGATAGTTATAATCAAACATATTTTTTCTTTCTTGTTTGTGTTGTTTGGGAGAAGGTTCTCCGCATACTAGAAGGTGACATGCATGTTGACACGAATTACATGTCAGCACCCGGGTATGATGTGGGGAACCGGAGTGGAAGGATTTACATAGATAGAACAGCAGCAGCAGCAGCCGCCATCAAAACATTATGGTGTTCTGCTGTCAACGAATGAGGCATTGGAAGGATTCAGTGGGAAGCTCTCTTTCGACACCCTAGAGCCAACTTTCCGGGAAAGGGATACCGCCAGGAGGATTTCATGCCAAGATGATTTGTAAAGTGCTAACCCTTAATGAACCACATATGGTATGCTAAATATGTCGCTGGCCCATTTGCATTTTGTATTTGTTTTGTTTTCCTTTTTTTTGCCTTGTGTATGTTCAAATGCCATCTTGATTTTGCTTTGTATAGTAGAAGGGAAGTAGGGGTCGCAATGTTCTGTGTAATTCTTTGGTAAATGATAGGAACTGATATCAAATAGCAACGATGCAGAGTATTAGTGAATACGTAATGCTTCGAATCAATGAAGCAGCAGCTTCTGGGAATCTGTCTCTTTCTCTGTGTTTGTTAATCTTGGGCTGTTCATTAGTTTTGAATCTTTGAAAATTGAGGTCAAGAAGCAGACAAAACTAATCTTAGATTTGTCCTAACCTCGGGAAGCAACCACAACCAGAAAACATGAAACATGATAGGGCATTAAACGAGGAGGAGGGGTTGCAATGATGAAAGGAAAACATTTTCTTACCTCGCATGTAATTTCCTGAATTTCAAATTATTGGAAATGCAATAAATCCAAGCATTGAATTTGATGGCGACAAAAGCCTTGGAAATTCATGACGACGCAGTTAATTGTTCCTTGGTACCATGTGGTCGGTCCCATAGTTTGCTCTTCATCTCGTTACCCGCAGGACCAGGTTGGTCGCCGTATTGTCTTTATCGTTACCTCTGTTTGATGATTCTGATTTTCAGCCAACTCTAACCTGAAATTGAAGGGGTTTTTTTTTTTTTTAAAAAAAAAAAAATAGGGCAATGGGAATAATTTTTTTAATTTTTTAAAAGTAGCACAATAAAAATAAAATATTAAAAAAATAACACACTTTTGAAAAAATATCACAACTTATTAAAAAAATCAATTTTTTTAGAAGTTATTTTAAATTTCAAAATAAATAAATATTATCTAATACCTTTATCATGATAAAGATGATATTTATTTATTTTTCAAAGATAATATTTTAAAATATAATATTTCATTTATAAAGATAATAGATAATATTTTTTCTTTTTAAAATAATTTTAATCCTATCTTATATCAAATTTATTTAATTTTACATCAAAACCATAATCTTTTTTTTTTAATCTATAGGTTTGCATAAGAATAAAATATTTATTTTGATATAATATTCTAATTTATTTATTTAATGAAAAAACCAGTTTACCTAATAATAAAAAAATACAAATTAAGAATTCTATTAATCTGTTTAGAGCTTAATGGTGACGATATGTACTCGGCACCCAAAGACAACACCACGTGTCAAGCATTCATTCATTTGGTTAGGTAGTGTAGTCAGTTTGTGGGCTCCTAAATTAAGAGGCTCCACCATCTTTTTGTATCTGCCCAACAAAATATTGTTTTGTTTGTGGGCTCCTAACGTTACTGTAAGTTCACAAGATATTTTTTGTTTTCCATCCTAGATTAGTAACTTTTTATTTTTATTTTTTTAATAATATAATTTTAGCAAGAATTTTTAAATTTGTGTATTTTTGAAAAATGACCCTAAATCTTAGTTTTTTTCTTCAATTACACCTTAATTGAACTAATATGAGCTTCAAGTTCCAGCAAATATTTTATGTTGATCCTTGATCTTCTTTTATTGTTTTTATCAAATTAACTTTAAATTTCAATTTGTTTCTTCAATTAAGTCTATAATTGAGTTAATTGGACTTCTAAACTTTGTTGTATTTTTTATTTTGATCATTGGTTTGCAAACTTAACTATTTTTGCCCTGAATTCCAATTTTTCTCCTTTATTAACCCCCCAATTGAATGAACTGAAATTTGAACTTTGGTCTTTCAATTCAATTATGATTAATTTCATACATTTATTTTTTAATTTTCTTTAATTAAACACTAAATTACATGCCCGTATTATTTTTTATCAACTATAAATTAAATTCTTGTATGATTCCAACCCAAACTCTATTTTATTTTGAATAATTTTTTTTCTAAACTAATTGTTTTCCTGAATTTTAAAATACTTTTGAAGACTTTCTTTCAAGATTTTGAAGAGGTAAAATTCAAGTTATGACATTTTTAATTTTTAATTATTTAGCTAATTTCAATTCTTTTCTAAATATTCCTTCAGAATTTCATCCCTAATTGTATTTTTCTTATCCTTGCATGTTGCAACCTTTTTTAAATTTGGTCATTGGCTTTCCAATTTTTTATTATTTAGCCAATGACAACCTTTTCCTTAATTTTACCCTTTTCTTTCTTATTGTTTTTTCATTTTTTCATTTTCTTATTTTTTTTATTTAATTATACATTATTTTTTACTTTCATCCTTCAAAATTTGATTGGTTTTGAATTAGGCTTTATAATTTATTTTGGTTTGCTTTATATAGGTTTTATCAAGATCTTAAACAAACATCCCCGCATTTGGTTAGTGTTCAATTTTATGAGTTTCTATTTTTGTTATTGTATAATTAAGTAAAAAATAGTTTACAAAAATAAAAAGAATGAAGTTATTAAACCAAATAGAGTCCATGACCTGAGTTATAGGTTTAATAGGTTAAGCCACGAAATCCAATTCAATCCAATATGTCATCGTCTCCTTATGTAGAAAAAATAAAAAAGATATCATCTTGGATTTTTTTGTAAAGCCAAACATGTTTTTTTATTAATTGTCCAGGTTGCTTTTAAATTTGTTAAATCGATTATGTTACATTGAGGGAACTCCTAGACAATTTAATTTCAAGCTCGAGCTAGGCAAGGAGGTTTTGATATTGACCTGTTGAGTCAGGTTTAACAACACTATCAAAGAGTTTCTCATGGCCTAAACATTTTTTTTTTACATTCAAATAATATTTTGTTTAACCTGCAACGTATTACAAGATAGTTATCTAGCTAGAAAAAACTAAAAGATAAGGTGAATACATTGGTCGCCTCCTCACAAAGCTATGTTATTGGAACAATACTTTGTTTTTTTTTTTAATTTTTAATTTTATCCTTTAATATTGATTTTATTGACAATTAAATTTCATGATTTATTTTGATTTATTCTTTATAGGGTTATCTTAATCTTATGATCCAGGTTGTGGATTTGGCGAATTAATTTTTTTTTCTTTATCTTTTTTTTTTAATTCATGCTTCAACATTGGGTTGATTGGAAATTAAGGTTCATAAATTATTTTATTTTTCTTTCTTTTAGATTATCTCAATCTCATGACCCTATTGGTGGGTTAACATGGGTTGAGTCAAATCAATTTTTTTTTAAATTTTATCTTTTAACATTGAGTTGATTAGAAATTATGATTCATATTTTGTTTTGATTTGTTTTTTATGAAGTTATCTCATTCTCATGACTTAAGTCGTGGGTTTGTCAGATTAACCAATGTTGACTCAAGTAATTTTTTTTGTTTTTTTGTAATTAATATTTTTTTTTTATTTTCTTCTTTCAACATTAGGTTGATTGATAATTTAACTCCATAATTTGTTTTGATTTGCTTTATATGAGGTTATCATGGTCTCATAATCCAAGTCGTGAATTTGACAAGTTGACCTTGGTTGATTCAGGCAAATCCAATAAATTACTGTTTCAATATTTTTTTTTTAAAAAAAAGATGCCGTTTTAAAATTGTTTTAAATCAAATTATATTTTTATTGATGATCCAAAATATTTTGAAACTTGTCAAGTTAACTAAATTATATCATATAACCCCTCAAGAAACAATTTAAATATCTTTTTACACTCAAAAAAAATGTGATCTAGCTCTTAAGATATTGCGAAACAATAATCTAGCAATTGTCTAAGCCTCCAACCTCAGTGACCGCTCATTGTACAGATTGCTAATTAATTACTGTGGAAAAAAGTTGAGGGAGGAGAAGAGGAAGAGCTAAAAGAAGCAATGAAAAATGGATATTACATATTTTGGATCCCAACCAACCAAAAAACAGAAAAATGTAGAGAAAAAAAATGTTATTCTTCTGTTCTCTAAATGTCTATATTTGCTGGACGTCTGAAGAAGAAGAAGAGAAATTATGTCAGATTGTTGATGTTCCCACACGTGTCTCTGTCACCATGAATTCTATTTTTCTTTTCCTTATTTCTCTAGTCTTTTCATGCTGGGTTTGTCATCATTGTCAAGTTTCTTTGAAACTTTTTCTTGCTCATGATGTTTGCTTAATTTTCTCCTCCCCTTTTGACCCAAATCGGCATTCTTCTCTTCATTCTTACAGTAGGGAAATTCACTACAGTATCCTCCTCAGCCACCCACCTGGCAAAACGAAGGGAGAGTTTTAATCGACAATATATACCTGTAAACTTTATAAATCTCTCGCATTATTAAAAGCTCATCAATGCAAAAAACAGTCAAAATCAAGGTGAGACCGATATCATCATGGTTTTTCCAGGTAAAGAAAGAAACATCTAGGATTACTCTAGGGGATATCTAGTATAAAACCTCAGGAAAAGAGTTGATTGTAAGGTAATACGAACATAATCATGATACAAGTTTAGGTGCGTGTCTACTATTAAAAAAAAAAAAAAAGTTGATTGTAACTGGAAGCACCTCAAGGGAACAAAGAAGCTAAAAATGGCAGAAAGGAGGATGTTTCTACTTTCTTGTCATGATTTTGTCTTTGCTCATTTGTAAGGAAAAAAAAAGGGGAGGGGAAATGTAGCGTATGATGTCATTAATTCGATCGGATTAAGGTAAAATTCGAACTTAATCAAGTTCTGATCCGTTCACCATTCTTTCTTTCTTTTTTGTAATTAAGAATCATTAATTATGAAAAACAATTAGATTTTATTTTAATCTATTTATCTTAGTTTCTTCAATCGCACCATGATGGTGCTGTGTAGCTATCAAAAGCTTTTCTTATCCCTATCCTCTCTCTTTTCCGCCTTATCCTTAGACGTGCTGCTGGCTTAATGGTAAAATAATAGTCTGCGATTTTTTTAATTGTTGTTTATTGCCACCCCAATTATTGAATTAATTAAATGTTCATCCAATGGAAACTATTATATATGAACATTTGAAATGCAAAACAGATAAAAAAAAAACAAGAGAAATTTACTGTGATTGGGGACGGAATTATTTACCTGAACTGGGTGACAAAGTGGTGCAAGAAGATTGAAGCTTCCAGCCTGGCGAGGTCAAGTCCAGGACATAATCTTTGTCCTCCTCCAAATGGAGTGAAGCTGCCATTAATGCTCATATCCTTGTCCTGTAAGAGATCGAGCAAGTTAAAATGCTAGAAATTAAAGACACCAAAATAATAGCAAGAACTAACTATTTGCAAATTAAGCAATTGATCTCTTACTTGCCACCTCCATGGATTGAATTCGTAAGGCCACTCATAGTTGTTTTCATCAAGATGAACTGACCTGAAATATGCAAAAGCACACCATCCTTTGGGTATCAAATACCCTTTAATTTCTGTGTCCTTCATCGCCTTTCTCATCACCCCGATTATTATGTTTCCCATTCTTAGAGTTTCTGTGATCACCTATATATAATTAGGGAAGAAAACGAATTTATTGTTAATATTTTCACTCATTTTAATTAATTCTCCATCAAATAATGAGGATTGAAAATGGTATATATATATATATATATACCGTTTGAGTAAAGGGTAGAGATAAATAATCAGTCCAGCACAATGGCTCCCCATGCTGAGCTTTGAGACTTTTCAATTTCATGTTCTCCTTCTGATCAGATTCAATCATCATATGTATGAAAAGACTGCCTCAATAAAGATAAAAAGGAAAAAACGACAGGAAAAAAAGAAGAAGAAAAAAGTGCTATGATGGTTACAAGTCACACGTGGAGAAGTCACAAAGTCGACATTGATAGGGCACCTAACCATAAAATTGACCCTTAACTAGAAGCACTATCATTTTGAGAACAATCCCCACGCGTTTCCTTGGTGAAACCCTAGGATTCTGCTCTTAATTTAATGAGGATACTTTCATTCGGACAGTGGGTTCAAATTTAGTTATGTTTTTTTTTTTTTTTCATTTAATGAAGAAACCTTAGGATTTACAGTTTAAATTATTGAGTTGAGATATTTTTTGTTATAATATTAAAATTTTAGTGACAAAATAATCACAAGTTCAAATATTATTTATTTAATAAAAATTAAATATAAAATAATCCGTACAAGTTTCAATCCAACCAATTCTGTTGTTTAATTTAGTTTAGTTGAATGTTTCTATTCTTCACATTCTTATATAAATATTATAAAAAATATGTATGTTAAGAAACCAATTTAATATTTTTTTTAAATAAAAAAATTAAAAACCAATTTTTAAAAGCTTCTTGAATCGCAAAATCGAAGCTCAGTGTTAGTTTCTAAAATGAAGATCTTGTTGTTCATCAGTGCAGTCAGTTCTGTCGGTGGGCAAACCCTAGTAGCTGTATGGAAGACCTATGAGAAATTAATGGCATAAGATAAGAGTGTGATCATAGGGAAGATGTCCCCAGAGGATAAGAAAGCTGAGAACAACAGTATTATTATTTGCAAGGGTAGTCAAAATAAATGGTCATATATAAAACTCAGAAAATGACAAATAATAAATAATAAATCGACACCTAGCTAGCTAGCTATATATAGAGAGCTAGAATTACTGGAGCGTACTAGTCGCTAGTAAATTAAAGAAGATTGCCATGTCATGAAAGAGAATGCAAATTAAAACCAAGATGGAAACAAGAAATCAAGTCTGAAACAAAATGACTAATTATTAAGAGAAGAACAATGGCTAATTAATAACTCCAAGAAATTAAGTTAAGAATATATATATATTGAAGAAGGGAGTTGGGAAATGAATAAATTGATGAGCATGCATACCGTCAATTGTTGCAGAGCAGCAGGGCAATCTGAAAGGTACTTAACAGCAAGAGTCATGAGGACCGGCACTGAATCCTCACCAGGTATCATCATATCGATCATATTATCAGCTATTAAATCATCTGTTAACTGTTCACTTGCATCATTAAGCAACACTTCCGCTACATCCTTTGGTGCCATTGAAACAATCCCAGCTCTACCTTCTCTTTTAGATTGGATGATTTTCTGCACTAACTTCACCATTTTCTTCTTTGCCTGGAAACCCAAAAGCAAATTCATTTTTCATCGCTGGCCACTTGTATATTTTTCTATCTCTTCGTACAAATTAAGAGAATGTGCGTGTGTGTGTGTGTGTCTGTGTAGCGTATCGTTGGCTATTAACTTGCCTGTAATGATCGATAAAGTTGACTTCCAGGGATGTTTAAAGGTAAGGACATGAGACCAGCAATGAATTCTTGGAACTGTTTCTTTAGCAGCTCCATTTCTTCACCAGGATCCAAACTAATCAATGCCTTGACTAATACTTGAAAGGCAATCTGGAGACATTTATACAACAAAGGGTTTTTACTTGGTAACTTTTTGGGGAAATTAAAGGGCTGTAAATATATGTTGTAATCATCATGAGTCTCTTTTACGAGACAATATGATTCATGCAAGCCCCATACTCCACTAAGCTTGGTTTTTTACTTTCTAGCAAAATCATTCCAAACTTGAGTAGAAGCCGGAGATAAAATTCAAACATCAATCGTTTCTTTCTTCAGCTAGAGAGAGAGAGAGGGTGTGTTATCATTGCATGTACGTCGTAGTGATTTAATTGGGTTCTCTTTTATGTTTTTTTCTTCATAAAAACATGTAAAAAAAACAAAACAAAACAAAAAACATAGAAGAAGATGAAAGATGCCAGAGATAGGGTTAAGAGCCCGACATCTTTTGTTTTATCTTGTGTCTAATTGAACTCTTCTCAAAAAGAAAAAAAGAAAAAAAAAAGGCACCGTCATAGAATCAGAGAATATCGAAGAAAACTAGCTAGAGATAGATTTCAAACTCCTAAAAAATAGAATTCAGTTCTCTAAACCGCGCACACACAGAAAACTAAGAGAGAGAGAGAGAAGAAGCTAGGGGACTAACATTCTTGGTTTCATCTTGTATGAAAATGGGCTGGTCTTCTCTCCATTTCTCCATTGATTCTTGAACATAACTTTGCATGTCTCGGGTGATTTGAGCTTTGAGATGAGGGGATTTGAAGAAGGCACCTATGAGACCATGAATTCTCCTTTGTAAGCTCCCATTGATGAGCAAAATGGAAGATTTTCCCATCAACTCGGTTAGAGATTTCGGGTAAGAAGGAACGAACACCTTTGCATCACTTTGTAGTATAAATTTGCTCACTTCTGCATCTGTTGATACTATAGTCGGACTTCCAAATATATGTGACTTGAACACCTTCCCATACCTACAAATTAAAAATGGAAAATAAAGTAAATTTTTAGTATATACTAGCTAGCTAAAAGGTTAATTTTGTGGTTAACAAGTAACCATAACCCTCTTCTTAAGCATCATTTCTGATATGTGATGTAATTACTTTCTAATCACAAATTAGCCTAATCTAATCTAATCACCTGACAAGATAAGTAACCAAGATTAACCTTACATGTACCTAAAAGCTATACGAAAATGATAACAAAAAAAAATCAAGTATTGATTTGGGATGTTATATCTAGTGCTGCTAGCTAATACACGTATCCTTAACTGCTACTGCTACTACTTCTACTTACATGCGACGGCGTTTATCCATGAAGCTTTCAGGGCGGTCTGAGTAAGCACATGAAACGAAGTCGATGGTTTCACCGATAAAGGGCCATCCAAGAGTGCCTAAAGGAAGTGGGGTTTTGTACTTTGATGATGATAATCTGATCGTCATCATACTACTGCTACTAAACCAGCTGCTGTTCCTGTAGAGAAATATTATGGCAGTACTGGACAACGAGATTGCTAACGCAATCCACAATAAATTGTCCGTGTTAATATTCATGATATTAACTTAATTTCACACTCGTATCCTATTCCTACAGAGCTCTCTGTCTCTCTCTCTCTCTCTCTCCCCCCCTCTCTCTTTCTCTCTCTTTCCTTTGCTTAAATACGGTTTCCTAATTATGGCGATGATGAGTATACTTTATATATATGAGAGGATGATGAGTAAGTATTTGTTTGTAAGGAAAATATATATGATATGAGAGTGTACGTACGAGCACGCGTGGCGTGGGGCAGAGAGAGAACAAGGTTGGAGGTCAAGGTAGTGTGTGTAAGAATATTTGTTTTCTCGATTAGTATAATAATGAGGAGATGCTAGCTTGTGATAAGTATTAGCTACTACTAAGCTTAGTATTGGCTTCTTTAGCGACAGTGGGCCTAAATGATGCCCCCTCTACTCTACGATGAAAAATCATTTATATATATATATATATATATATATATATATACTCTGATTAACTATATAGTTAATCAGTATACGTGCTGGTAAAAATATTCTACCTTGTTAATTAACTATTAAGGTTATTTTTATATTTTATTACATTACAATGAGTGTAATATTTGTGTTGTTGCTTCCAGCTCTGATTAAATTGTGTTTTTTTTTGTTGATTTAAAGTAGTATTAATTAGAGGCTTATTTAAGTGCTTGATTTGGAAGAAAACTCTGATTAATTATGTAAGGAAACGTTTTTTCTTTGAAATATCTTATATATTTTTACGTGAATCCTTTAATTGGTCACGGGTCACAATTATACGGTAACATGCATTGATCAAATTATGATTACTAAGATTGAATACATGAAATACCAACTACCATATGTAGAAAAAGAGTAAAAAGAAAACCACGAGGGGTAGCTTAACTGGTCATATCTTAGGTTTATTTCCAATAGTTACGAGTTCGAGTCTTCTCAGGATTGCTAGAAGTTTATATGGTCGTTAACTTCAGGACCCGCGCATGAGATTAGTCGAGGTGCGCGTAAGCTAGTCTAAACACCCATGTTAATAAAAAATATTAAAAAAATAAATAAAAAGAAACATTCTTCAAAAACTCATAAATATATAAGTATCATGATAAGTTTGTTTTTTTTAAAAAACAATACATGAAT
>Ga0307517_10004928_pt1 | contig 20344 bp, 24 predicted proteins | sample 23_EM_MG_FD_194515 | JGI IMG/M metagenome (GOLD analysis project Ga0307517, IMG submission 194515) | Populus trichocarpa ectomycorrhiza microbial communities from riparian zone in the Pacific Northwest, United States - 23_EM | ecosystem: Host-associated > Plants > Roots > Unclassified | place...
GCGGACGCTATATACGGCAAGTATTTCGACGGAATCAAAATGCAAGGCATGCTGGACCCTAAGTTTCTGAAGCGCATAAACGGTACGATGGTCTGTCTGACATGTGCAATACTGTGCCATTCACTACAGGCATTGCAAACCGGGGTATATAAGAAACCCCCCAACTTCAATCCTGAAGTAGTTGGAGGTGGGAGAGTCCAAATCATTGCCTGTTTTTTGATTACCGAGTCCACTAATCGTGAAAAACGCAAGATCTTTTTATCCGGCAGAAGAACACGTGGCGGGGGTTCGCCCGGGCGACGCAGGACATGTTTATATTAAACCTTCGTCAGAAGATCGCACAGAGGCTCAAGAAACAGCATAGTATCCAGCAGGAGAGGAGTGAGGGCTTCTCGGACGATAACGACGCCGTTTATGCGGAACTGAAGCGTCAGCTAGGCAACCAGACTCCTGGAGAGCCTGCCCTACCGAGACAGATCCCGATTGACACCCACGTCGGCGGCCTGGGGGGGCTCGAGGATAGTCAAAATCGGTCGCAGGAGACGGAAACATCACTGGATCACAGTCAAACGTCGATTGACTGGGAGCTAACGTTTCTGGATTCGGATGGGTCGAATCATGGGAGTCTTGACAAGGCAGGGGGGGCCGTCGACTCTCCAATGAGCAATCGCTGATCGCTCAGCCTGGAGGATTCCCAGAGCGGAGAACCTGGGCCGCGGGTGTCGGGGGCGCTGGACGAAACCAGTGGCCGGCAGGATGGTGCGAATACCACGGAGGGTGCTTAAGGGGAGGTGGTACGTGTAGGTAGATTTAATTTTTTTTCTAGTGATGGGACGCGCAGAAGCGGGGGTAATAAAAGTCATATGCAATAGTCACATAGTATCATAGTAGATACTGTAGTATAGGGCGTTGGGATGACTGCAATAAATTATGAGCAATATCACGATAATTTTGGGAAAACGAACTTGAATCTAGAACATGGGAGAGTGTGAGGAAGAGGTCCAGAATAGTAGCTATGTGATCAGCGCGTGCGGATGGAGGGCGGGAGTATCGTGAGTCTGGAAGGCGCGACAAGAAGTAACCGGCGTCTGGAAGGATCAGGTAAATAGTGCGGAGGGTATAGGTATCGGGACGGGGAAGGTGCATACAACAGACGCTAGGATGGCGTCAGGACACGATGGCCTAGCGTCGGAAGGCGTCAGGAGACGATGGCCTAGCGTCGGAAGGCGTCAGGACATGATACCCGAGCGTCAGAAGACGTCAGGACATGATAGGCTAGTGTCGGAAGGCGTCAGGACGCACAGGACGTAGGGTGCGTTTCAGGACGTTGTCAGGACGCAACGGGATGTTGAGCGAATCTTCTGGACGCGGCGTCGGATCGACGTCGCATCCAGAATGGGAGTTTACGTCCTGTGCGTCCTGTGCGTCTGACGCACAGGAAGAGGAATAAATCTTTTACTGATGCGGACATAACTACCTGAGTGCAGCCTCCCTAAACCTTGCTATAATGCAACACTTCTTCCCACAAAACCCGAACCCGGTCAACATGGAACCGCCTAGGTACATTGAGTTGGAAGAAAAAGATACAGTTGACGCTTCCGAAGGGGCCCAAGCCCTCCGAAAGTGCAGTAACACATCCGCACCAGGACCAGACCAAGTACCATATAGCGTTTGGATGGGAATACATAGTGTGAATCGTTACATCATACCCGTCCTCATCAATCACATGCTCACATGGTTCATACATCCACCGGCCCTCAAAGACTCGCTGGGAATACTCCTCCCCAAGCCATCAAAGGGAGACTATGACGCCTTTGCGAGCTATAGAGTTATCGCACTAATGCAAACATTTTCGAAAATAGCGGAACGCATAATCAACCAACGCGTCATCAAATTTGCCAAGGCAAGCGGACTTTATTCAATAAGACAAACCGGCAGCCTCCCACAAAGAGCCACATTTGACGCCGGAATTTCCCTTAAACACTGGGTCCAAGAAGCACAGGCGGCGGGCCTCAAAGCCAGCACTATGTTCCTGGACATCAAAGGCGGATTCGATAATGTTGACCACGGTACACTACTTTGGAGGCTTCAGTCGAAGGACACGCCCGAGTATATGACCAGATGGATCTCAAACTTCATAGCATACAGACAATGCGCTATCATCTTCCCTGGCTCACCAAGGAGTATGAAAGGCATCAACACGGGAATCCCTCAGGGCTCTCCACTGTCTCCAATCTTATTCGTAATCTACGTTGAGCCCCTTCATTCGTGTTTGGACCCAACCAGGGAACTTATTATTTCATATGTTGACGATATCCAGATCACGGTCAGCTCACACTCATGGAGGACGAACGGCCGGCTACTGGAAGAAGCATACGGAAGGATCAAGGCAGCAGCTTCGGCAATAGGACTGAGCTTTTCTACACACAAAACAGACCTGATGCATTGGAGGACACCTAAGGAGCGAGCGGATAAATGCGAGCACCCTATTGTCATTGACAAACAATGCGTCGAACCGGCCCCAAAAGCAGTCAAGTGGCTCGGATTTCATTTCGAACCAAATCACAGTACGTGGACACACTGCGCAAAGAGACTCGCCCTGGCACAAGCTGCCTTTGAAAGGATAAAACGACTCTCCTCACCAGGTGGAAGACTTACACCATACAGTGCACGAAGAATGGCTAAGGGAATCCTAGTCCCCACGCTGTTCTATGGAGCTGAATTCCTCGAACCCAACATCACAATGCGCAATAAAATGGAGACGTTCATGAACCGAGTGCGGAGATGGATCACAAATTGTTTCTATTCGACCAACACGATAGTCCTATCGGCAGAGGCCTGCCTAATGCCGACGGACTTATACCTCGAACAAATCAGAGACATGGCCACGATTAGATGGGCTACAGCACTCCCCGACAACAACATTGCCACGGCCCGTTTCCCCCCTGGCTTCCCGCTACGCGATAGCCTCCGTTTCCCTTCCAACAGGAGGGCTGCCTTCTCAAAGGCGGGAGGCATGAAACCTAAGACATGGGACTCCACATCTTTTACTTCGGTCCAGAGGGTGTTACCAATTGATGACATCGCCAGAAGAGCTAGACTGATCTTCAAGAAATGGCCGGTCCCAAGAAAACCCAACATATGGTCACCCCCTAGTGGCGAAGAGTGCACGTACTACGATGACACGATCAAAACGGTTAGGGAAGCCATCTACGAAAAATGGAAATTGCGCAACTACCCTGATTACTATGGCTACAGGCCACCGTTCAGAACATGCTGGCGATTTATGACAACACGAAAGTTTACCGCTGCGCGCATCCATCAGATGAGGGCCGGTAAGCGCTACCTTAAAGCACACAAGGATTGGAGGGACCCTGGTGGGTCTTCTCTTTGCCCGAGATGTGAAGAAGAAGAAGAGTGTTTTAAACATGTTATAACCGTGTGCCCCGCCCTGGCGGAAGCTAGAATAAGGCACTCGGATTTTTCATTTGATATTTCCCCAGGTTCACTGGTATGGAAAGAGAACAAGAAAGGATGGGACATGATGAAGCTTTTGATTTCATTTATTTCCTTGAATAAGTTAAATTTTCCTGATGATAAGAATGTTTTTGCATTTACGCGGGCAACACAGGTGCAGTCTTGAAGTTTGTTTCAGGATGGAATTGGAAGAATCTCATAGGTTGGGAAATACTCACGTTGATTTTATACTTAGGTATTAGTGAATAGTTTTTGTTTTATTTCTTTTGTTTTTGTTTTTGATTTGGGTTTTTACTTGCCATGGGATATTTCCCGAATGCAGTGGTTGGACCCTAGGGGATGCTAGTCATGTACCTAAAATCATACCACGGAATTAACAAAAAAAAAAAAGTGCTATGGTTCCGGAAGACTAGACTCTATACTAGTTTTTCTACAAAAAGTGTGACAATTTTGCCTGTAACGCCAAGCGTAACACTTCTAAATTTGTCATGCTCCCTCAAAGGGTACTGAACCCTAACATATATTCTTCTGGTATTAGTATTAATAACATAATAAAATTATGTAATCCGACAAATATACTTTAAGAAAATATTAAAATGTGAAATTGTAATATTTAGATATTGAAACCAAGATGTATTGGAACAATGAAGTAGATAATTGATCAATGGATTCAATTATGGGCAGTCAAATACAGAATGCAGATATTATTTTCTAGAAACTGGTAAGCTACTCTACATTAACTTCTAACTCAGTAATTCGCCGATGAGAGGAGTATCTAGTATATACATAACGCTTGAAATCAACTGAATCATATACCATTTTATTCCTGTAAGCATCCATCATTCGAAGTGTACGCTGGTAATATTTCCAAACAAGAACATCTGGGATTTGAGCCAGAGCCAGAGGCACAGTACGAACCAAAGAAGGAAAGGTGTAGCCACAATGTGCCCTTGTATAAACCTTGGCACGGCCCCAAAAATACTCTATGAAATTTAACTCACAGTGGAATGAGGGGTAGAATATTATCTGATGCCCTGCAGCTTCTATAGTTTCCTGCAGTTGACATTTCTGAGACTGAAAGTCAGGTTGTGAGGATAGCAGTGCCCGAGCACAACAATTGGCATTGACCGCATGTCTGCAAGCTGGATTGGCCTTCCGTTCTCCTGGCAAATCACCAGGAATGCTGCATTGTGTAAGAAATTTCTGGCCATTGGGCCACAACCCTCTCTCTTGCAAAATAATTTTTAATCCTTTCAATTGCCCATTTGGCAACATCATTGACTGTACTTGAACAATACTGGGATTGTCGGGATGGGTAAAATATCCATTGCGCATAGGGAGTGAGTGTTTCCCACCTGGTGTGAGATTGAGATTTGCAACTTGAAGAGCATTGGCTGCATATTTATGGTGTATTTTTGCATTGTCAAATGCAAATATGCCCTGGCATCCAGGGAATGCAGTTTCAAAGGCTGGAATAGCCTTCTCTGTCAGCTGCTTTAACATCTTGTCTCCTGTCCACCAGATGTCTCCACCACATTTCAGGATTTCACAAACATTTCCATCGCCTTGTCTCCCGATTGGGGTAAGATAGTCGGAGACATGGAGCCCCTGGCCACGATCCTTTTTGCGTATTGGTACTGTGTTGTTGTGAATCCATATCCGTTTTCGTCCTTCATTGGAGTCGAATGTGCACTCATCGTGTGTTATGAATACAGTGGGTTTATTGCTTGCATAGTTTTTTGGAACTTGCTGGAGGTCTCCATCCCATTCGATCATAGTTGTCTGCAGGGCTTGCATTCGAGGTAGAAATACCTGGTCGCGATACTCTTTCACATCCTCTCTCTCGTGGCCATCTTTGTACACCCCTTTCTTTACTTCCTTCCAATTCCATCCAAGTTTTAATAGCCAAGCTCTTGCAGAACGACTCGATAGAGCTCTCTTAATCCTCCTTTGGATTCCTGCACTAGAGATGATAGGCAATGGATTACCACTCTCAGCATTGTGATCCATGGTCGGATATTTTTCTGTCCAATAGGTTGTAATTGCTTTTGCAAGCCCTATGGAATCCATTCCTGTTTGAATATTTAAACAATTAGTATTCTAACTTTACTTGTTAAGAATGATAGATTAAACATACCTTCACCAGCCTGTGCCATATACTCTTGCATTGCCATCATCGTTCCCTCATCGGTTAGCCAACTGGCCACCTTCGTATGCTTGCCTTGCTTTGGTAAAGGAACCTTTCCATAGCAAATGTAATTGACTTCTTGCTTCAGAATCCGATTCGTCACCCATATTCCCCATCCACCTGACTTGGCCACCACGGAAGCCTGAGCCTTTCTGGATTCATAAGCCGTAATCGGGTCACTTGGTTCTCTTGTCAGCTCGGCAAGCTTCCATTTCCGTTCACTCTTTAGCTGTAGCTTAATAAAGGTATAGAGCTGGTGATTCCAATCATGAAGCAAAGCAGATCTACCGCTGGGTCGCTTTCTCAAGGGGTACACCTTTCGCCTCAGCCTCTGTAAAGCCAAGCATAGAATCTCTTCCTTCATAACTCTAAGAGGGCCAGGCAGGCGAGGCCAGCTTGCGTAAGCTTGTCTTCTGAGATCATTTGCCTAGAGATTTATAGTTAGCCCAAGTCTGAATGTCAAAGATCAGGTAAATAGCTCGCCTGTTCACTATTCAAGTTCTGCAATCCACTGATCTCAGATTCGAGTTGGAATTGTTTCTTTTTGGAATAGCAGCGACGGTCGCGCTCCTTTTGTGTTAAAGGTAGAGGTTTCACATAGCCATGATGCTGCCGGAGTCGTGTCCGATAGTTACGTGTTCGCTCGGTTGAAGAATATGTCTTGGTGGTATTCGATAAAGGTGATTCCTCCATAGTTGGAACTGGACGTGCATTTGCTGCTTCTTGCTGCTTCTTTAATCGATATTTGCGAACTCTGTCCTTGCCGGACATTGGTGGACCATGCATCGTAGGTGTGTGGACAGCCTGGGAGGCACGATATTTGCGAACCCGCTCCCGTGTTGCTGTACGCTTTCTGGCTCTTTCAAGCTCCGCATTCGTGTTCTGTTCTTCCATAGCGCTTGGTTGAATGATTTCAATATGATATCATACAAAAATCTTTTATTATTATTATAAGAGTTACAAAAGTATATAGGCTTGGCAACTTAGGAGATAGGGCTACCATTTTTTGATGTGTTACACTTGGCGTTACAGGCAAAATTGTCACACTTTTTGTAGAAAAACTAGTATAGAGTCTAGTCTTCCGGAACCATACCATGATATGTTTTCACCTTCCGTATTAACTTGAGTAAGAGAGCGGTGTGCTGTGTGGTCAAGAATTACCTACCTTGGAAAAGGGGCGAACATGACAGCAAAACAAGAGAGGTGGAAAATCAAAAATGCCAGACCTTACCGGAGGAGGCAACTACAACGACATAGCACACGGCTCTCTTATTCAAGTTAATACCGTACGGTATGATGCCACAATGCCGCAACAAGCACAAGCGGGGGTGTCAGAACTAAGCGAGTAATACCACACAGGGGACTAAGTTACTTGGCATTCTGGGATGATTGAGTAAAAATCGGAAGACTATTCTGCTGACCTCAGACAAGTCTCTAAGTTATGCAGCCGCGGGTTATGTTTTGCGACTTTTTATGGGCACAACAGTGTCTGAGGGCGTGGGGGTTACATTGTGGGGGATCGGCGACACCCAGGCCCGTGGTCGAGAAGTATTTATGGGAGTTTTTCGAGCCTCAGACTTTGATGTGTGTAACGGCTTTTTGCATGGGGTACAAAAATGACAGATCAGATGAACTCAAAAATAAGCCCCCGGAACTTGTTTTTCAATCCCGGGACTGATTGCAGGACGTCGGCGAACACGACTGCTATTGCATGACATCCAAATCGAAATAGAAGAAAAGCTGAATTCTGACGGTATGCAATACCAGTCGTGCCCACAAATCTTATTCAATGACCAGTCCTGCACTCCCATCGCTACAGCTGCAGCTTTGTGGCAAATATGCATGCAATGCATGACGACCGCCCTCGAGTAACCCCGCATCGAACCAACATGTCGGTGTGACTAGAGAAAACAAAAGGCTCTTGTCAGTTGAGTTCGGCACAGAGTAGTGAGAGGGGAGGGGGTACATTCAAAATCCAAGCCACTAACCTGACCTGAATGAGAACTTCACGACCATTACTCTGTTTGCTTTTGGCGCCCCAATAGAGAGCCCGCACGGAGAAACTAGGTGGTGCTAACACGAGTGTATTACGAGGCTTGGGGATGTGGTTTCTTGGTCCCGCCTGGTCGAAGTGTGAAAATATGGGGTTGGGCCTGGAATTGTGGGCTAAAATATTAGGTTCAAATATACTGTGCTTTTATGATACGCCCCTATTAAGGTATGATTTTGTAGCCCCGCTTATTAAGCATAATTTTGACAAAGTGGTTTCAGGGTGCTCGGGAGTTGGCCCCTGGATGGCCTCCCGAAAGGACCGAGTTTAAGGGAAACGGATACCGCTCGGGGGTCCAACTGGCCTGCCACGGGAGAGACAGTTTCCTGCAGCACTATTGATAACCCCCGCCTATGCCCGACTACGCAAACCCTCTAGAGACATCAAACAAGCTCTTTCCGGTCAAGCGGGGAGACATGAGTTTGCCATATCTGTCTCTCTGCTCACCCTGGGATCAACCGAACTGACATGAATCCCCCCTCATAAAAATGACGTTCGTGTGCCTGGTTTTTCGTACCGCAATTGCAGATATTGACCCAGTTTACCAGCCTCTATCCCTTGGGTTGTCTGAGACAGTAGAATTCGCTGCTGGGCATGCCGGGAGGGGGTCAGTCAGCTGTTAGCTGTGATTACTCAAGAAGTATCATTCTTAAGACCGTTTTAATGCTCAAACTACTGGAATCGGCGGAACCGGGTAGTGGGTTGCGGCCAATTGCAGAAGTTGAGGGAGTGTTGCCGGCGGTTCCTTTTGTTCTAAAGCTAGAATGATTTACAAAGAAGCCCCCACGATTATGTCTTTCCGCTCCTATCACTGGAGTAAGCTAGGGAATAGGGACACGCATGAAGGAAGATGGATAGGCGTGGGAGTCAATGGGGTGACCAAGGCGATTTTATTACCTTTCGCATATGCTCCTGCCTCCATGATTAGTTTATTTAGAATGCTAAACGAGAACGAAGGTTTTCGACTATTTATAGCTAATCTATATTCATTTTGGCTCACCCGACGGCTGCCTCATTTACCAGTTATCCTCTAACATGGTTCAGCACTTGGGCTCAGCTCAAGTATGGTACTCTCCGCACTCAAATCACATCAAAACAAGCTTGGCGTGCCTGGCAACTAATTCTATTGTCCCAGACCGCCCAAGGCGTCATGTATTGCGGCTCCGATTGCACTTCATCTTCCCCCTACCGGAGACCTCTTGTTAGACAGAGGCTCCCATGCGTCGAGTGCTCATCCTAATCCAGGTCTCCCGGTTCATCCCTCTTGTGCCGGTGATGTCAAGGCGGTTTTAAACCCCTTTCCTTTGATTGAAGTGATATGTGAGCGGGGTGGTCTGATATACCTCTTAAACATCTCTCTCTCTCCTCTCACAGTTCAATGATTACTTACAAGTCTTTTGCGGATTACCGGCATATATACTGTAGTATTGTGAGGGTGTGCTGAATGCGATTAAGCCGTGGGGCGTTTTGCGAATTATCACAGATGATACAGTAAGTCCATATACTGCAGATACCACTTGTTTTCCACAGCCCACTACAATTCCACCTAGGGCTACATTCACCTGCAAGAAGTTCCAACACCCTCTCGTGTTTCCCCGCAGCTACTCGGGTACCACAATCCACAACACAAAAAAAGAGGAATAATGGAAATGCAAACACGGCCGAGTTGGGGAGAAAAAAAAGCGATTTGTCTCTGGCACTTGGCTATACACAGAAAACACAATGCGACCTCATGAGGGACCTGAAAAGGCTAGCCCGGGACAAGCCAGTATCATGGCACCTTTTGCTGGTTGTTGGCTAGGGAATGGAAGGTGGGGGCATAGATAACCCCCTGAGATTAGTTATCACGACACCAGTACTAGTACATTCAAATCACATTTTTTTAGCTTCTGTTGCGCTCTAGTATCCCCAACTCTTTTATCGGAACAACAGAACCCCGGCGGAGGAGTATTACTTTTGAAATGGGCCCACATAGAATGGGTGAATTGTGTGCTAGTACACCCAATTTCGGGCTGCAAGCGCGGCTGACCTGATGCATTCTTCTCTCTACCGTGCGGGCAACGGCCAATAAGTAGTCTAATACGGCTTTGTATATAAGCCGAGAGGGAAGGGGGTACCATACTCCCATAGCCTTGGGCCCTACTAAAAATAAATCCGTCTTTCCCATCACTCGATCATCATGGAATATCACTCGCCCTCCCAGAGGAGATAAGATAGGCAACTCCTAACTCGAAGATCAGATATGATACCCTGACCGGGTTGCCATGTGCCACAAATATTATCACTTGTAGACCTCTAATCTACACATCAACGTGTAGGTATGATATATGATCCATTGTCTGTCTAGAATACACAATCCTTTTGTGACCCGTCCCACGAACAACTAAGGCCCTGTTTGGCAGGCCAACTTTTATAAGGTAACACCTTACAAATTGCGGTTTGTAAGGTTTACCTTATAAAATGCAGTTTGTAAGGTAAACTGTGTTTGGCAGCACATTGTTTGAGAGGTAGAGTTTGGGAACCTTATGAACTTTGGTTTGGAAGCAGCGCAGTTTAGGGTTTAAGAGAGTTTTGAAAACAGCCTGGTGACTGGTAAATATGGGGGTTTGCCCTAATAAACTCGATTTACTACTCTAATAATGTTATTTTCTCCACTCCTGTTTAGGGTTGAGCCCGAGTAGCCACACATGTATAGCGTCTACCTTATAAAAGTTCCTTCTCTTGTTTGGCAAACTATACCTTACAAACTACGGCTTGGCACACCTTACAAAACGCAGTTTGGGAAACCTTACAAACCGCAAGCTGCAAGGTGTTACCTTACAAAAGTTGGCCTGCCAAACAGGGCCTAAACCTACCTTTTTAAATTGCCGATATTGATGTTGGGAGTACTCCTCTGAACGTAGGGACCTTGCCATTAGCAAGGAGTCACCAATATCTATAATTTGCCTTTGGAGGATATTGCTACTCTTCATACACGTCTCCGGGCCCTCCTTACTTGCATGAGAATAACTAATGCTTGAATACTGTTAAATTAAGGTATGGTTAACAAAGCGATATAAGGGTCAGATATCCATATACTACAGCTTGTTGCCCGAAAGGCAAGTATGTATAAGTCAACAGAGATGGACCTTCCATGAGTATCGGTACTAATTTAGGATTTTCTAGGCACTAAAGCTGTTATTCTGATTGGGGATAGACTACTTTGGTCTCTTTTCATCCTTATACAATTTATAAATCCTAATTAATAATCGGCCACTCTTCTTGATATATGTGGACAGTATTCTACCTACTGTATAATACTCATAATAGTATCCTTTATCGTAAAAGTGGCTTAGCAGCGGCCGAGCAAGAGTGACAAGTATGGGTGGGTAGGGTATAATTCCCAGGAAATGCCCTCAGAGACTAAGAAAGTTTTTTTCAGGAATTTATAGCGACGGCCGAAGCCGGAACGCATCGGAATTCCCACTCCTCAGGAAGATGCTGCTGCCCTTTGATCGATTTCTGCCGGGAACCCAACTGCTAGCTTCTAGGGTTGCCAATTCAGCCAGTTCATCACGGGATTGCTTCCTGTTTAAGTTTATGTTGAAAATTGTGCTTTATACTTGGAAAGCTCAATATACCCAAGCATCCCGGGCAGGTTGTCTCAGTGTGCGGGGCGCTAGGGTCCGCCTTTCGTAGCGAGGGAAGTCTTAAGGATTGATCAGAGTTCCTGGCGTCTTGCGGAAGTATGATATGATACTATTCCGGAAAGTGTTAGAGAGTCACCTATAGGATCGGGAGTTACCTGTAGGTACTGGTCGTTACCTCTAGGCGCCTGCAGTCACCTATAGGTACCTACCAGCACCTACCGGCACCCGCCATTGATTGGTTTCTCAGATTACTGTGCGTGCACCTTCTGCTCTTTGGCTTATAGCTAGTCCAAAGATTGGCTCTATGTAGGGTTGAGTATGTAGAGTTAGTTTTCCTATATACCAAACCTAAAACTTAGGCCCTGTTCTGCGTGCCACAATATAAATATATCACAATAAAAGTTGCAAATGGTATATATGTTAAAATAAATCTATAGCATATTTCAGAAATATAAGGGTTCTTTTGCACAACCAGGAAATAAATATTCATGCCAAGAAAACATATATTCAGTTATAGTTATTGTAAGAGTATGGTTAATAAATACCTGTTAAAGCTGACAGAGTCTCATATAAGAGTTATTAACTTTTATGATAATATAATGGTAAAAAGTTTTTATTTCTAGCCCTTAACTTATCTACTTTGTTCTCAGGATTTACGCTATAAAATATATTGTAAAAATAAAAATATATCATGATATTTTTGTATGCAGAGAACACACCCCTATATAAAAAGTTTTAGTTGCCATAATTTATGCCATAAAAGTCACTTTTATGCTATAAATATGGCGCAGTGAACAGTAGACTAGTAACGTCACCTACCGGCAACCGGGATTATTACCAGAGAGGAGTTGGTCATTCCTGTAGGTAGACGAGGTCCAATCAGCGGTCTCTTTAGGATCTTGGTATCGCTTCACTCTGTATTATCGAAGCCAGGAGTGCCAACTAGTGTGGTTTTTGCCCCCGCATACACAAAAGCATAAGGTTGGGCCTTGCTAATGCAGTCTTCCTGTTAGCGTTCGACCCCAATACAGTGGAGACTATCTTACGAGAATAAAGACCATTGCTCACTTCGACCTCCAGGTTACCGGTAACCTCCTTGATCAAGTAGCCTTTACCTACTCCTGCCACTTATTTCAACTGATACATGCGGGTTCCAGGTAGACTCTGAATTTTCCCTGTGACTCCCATCAGTGCTATGATGATTTTTGTGCCAGGACTGGTATCAGACGGCATTAAACGGGCCTATTGGCCCAACACTTGAGGCGGGTGTGGGCGGTATCCCTTAGTGACAATAGAGGGCTCTGCCGATACATACGTACTGGCTTGACAGCGGGTGACGGGGTAGTCAGGTTCTGGGGATAACTGGGGATTTGCGGGCAGCTGGATGTTTGCTGATTGTCAGACATTTCTTGAATTCTGGACTCATGTGGATCATTGGATTACGGTTAGCATTCGCAAGCAGACAGTCTAGCCGGGCTCGAAGTTCCGGGCTGCCGGCCTAGGCTTTTTTCACGGGTGGCCAGACAGGACAGTACATCTGCAGGCTATCTGCATTCCTGGCTGGCCGTTCGCGAACGCTGATTGTGGTGGATCTTGGCCCGAGCCCTTCTTGAGGCAACACCACAGGAGAGATTGCGACGTCTGCTTAAGTTGTGGATGGGGCGCTCTTTCCATTTGCCTAATCAGGCATCCTCTAGGTGTGATATCCATGGGGCAGCAGCGAGGTGGACGTGATGCCGATGGCCGAGGATCCGTCTCAAGATAGTCTGGTTTACTAAGCGTCGGATATTAGGCTTTTGCGGCTACCTGCTTTGGTGTAGTGGGAGCAATAGATTGGGAGATTTAGGATTTCAGGACGTGGTCGTAGCGGCTATCCAAGGAGCAAAGAGTGGTTCTATATTAGCATCGAGGTTAAGGGCCAGCGTCACAGCAACACTTACCGTCAAATAGTATGGGTTTGAGTTGCGTTGGCTTGCCCCACGAAGCCAGGCCTTTGGACGGAAGCCAGGTTGGTATAATACGGTTTAGTGCTAGGGGGTGAACGTAAGTAAGGTGAACTCGGGGGAAGAAAATTTTTATTTTTTTAAAAAGGAATGGAAGAGAAAGGAAAGCAGAGCCAAGGAGAAAGGGGATTTCATGGAAGGGGGACTTTTGAGCCTTGCGCGCCCTACGAACGCATACGCGTACTGCTCCCTACGAGTGCGGCGATTTCCAACTGTTAGAATTATAATATGTTGGAGAACACGTTTGGTAGAGGTTCAGCGAACAGTTCTTATTGGATCCGGAGCGTGAGAGAAAGATTCATTAATCAAAGGAAAAGAAGAGGAGTGAAAGGGGCACTGGTTAGGAAAGCAAACGTAAGACAATGATTGGAATGGAGGAAAGCATAAGCACCACATACGTATGCATTCTACGCCAGGGAGCGCAAAATAGTAGCCACATTCCTAACTCTCTAGGATGGTGAAGCACCCACCGAGATGGGGTGCTCATGTTAAATGAGTTTACGGGCGATAGATAACCAAAGTGGTGCGCCACTAAGAGAAGTACTATTTAGTCGCATAATATAAAGGATGGTGGGAGGCGCATAAAGGACTGAGGAAAATTATCCGAGTTTGCTATGTATGGGACGCCCGGGCCAACGGTACATGCGTTTCTTCGGCTATCACCAAAGCTATATTACTCTCGAAAGTTTCGAAAAGGTGCTTTTATATTCTCTAGCGTACGTCAAACCAGGTTCACAAACCGCGAAGCTTTAATGGTGTGATCCCTGTCACAGAAACTACTCCTATTCCAATGATAGGAAAATGCCCACAAGCCCCAACGCAATATTTTCCATCGCTCTTCTCTCTCGCCGCCTAGTGCAATATTTGAAAAGAGGTAAGGGGGCGGAAAATAGAGCCCCCTTGGCATAAAACTGGATAGAGTGCAACACCGGTGGCGTGATGAGCCCGGCATAGCAAGCCAGTCGCCCAGACCTAGGATAGCCAGAGTGGAGCATAAAAAAGATGGCCCTAGTAGGAGACTGTTCCGATGTGCACACTAAAAAAAATAGTTACTATTGTTGATATGGGCTAGGATGACAGGGGGCTAGGGAGGATGGGGCCGGAGGGACCAGGGAATAAATGAGTATATTTACTTCCCGAGGGGAGGGAGCCTTAATATCTAGCAGTTATATCCACAGCGGCGGATACAGTACCTCAGAATCAGGTGGGGGGGGGGGGGGCTTGGTTGTGGGGCACGGAAGGGGGAACCGTGGTAGCGAAGCTTCACCCTTTGCAATGTGGGGTGTGGTCCTTTTAACTGTTTCTACTCCTGGCATTTTGGTCCGTGATAGTGGAGGGGGGGAAGAGAGAGCGATACTTAGGTGTGCCCTCAAGCCCTTCAAACCCTGGCACGGTCTATCTGGGCTACATCTGTGATGCGAATTATACAGCCGAATGGGCTAGTCGCACTAATATTCGGGGGAGAGAAACAGTCTGTCAGACTTTTTGTCCAATGGGGGAGCAAGCGCGGCTCTCTGAGCAGTTGAGAGGACCCTCGGGGCAGCCAACGGAAGTTCAACAGACTCGTTCTCCTAATGGAGGTCCGGTTTACGCGCAGGGAAATATGCCGTCGTACAAGCACTGCAATGACACAGCTATGAGCCGAAATGTTGTCATGAGAAGGACCCGGGTCGGCGGCTGATAGGAAAACTGAGATGTGTTCGATATTCGATGTATATGACAAGTGTGTTCACAAAGGAGTGTACGTGACGTGAGAAGTGATGTACAGAGAAAGGAACGCAGCTCAGACTAGATACAGTTTGTGGTGGCCCGCACAGTGGGCTCTCTACCACACAACACCAGTCACCGCCGCGCGGTCTGGTCATAGCCCTGCTCACACCTACAAGTGTGCCCTAACCTAACATACCACGATGGGGTTACTCCATCATCTCCATGCCCCGTACGATACAAAATCAAAGTCTGGTATCATAGTTTGAGCTAGTCTTGCCAAGCAGGGTAAATTGTATCTTGGTAAACTTGTCTCGTTTCCCCACAATTCTACCTATGGTTAATTAATATCGAGGATAGAAAAGAACTGGAAGAAGAAAACAATTCCCTACGCTACAGGTATTTCTCAATAGGTTTGAGAGAAGAAAATCCTCCTATTCTCGTCAATACCCTAATGCGCTTCCGGCGCCCACCCCCCCCAATCTCCCAGTTTCGAGACACTCAGCCACTGCACATGATATAGCACTAGCATTGTATCCCACAAACTATCCAAAATGAACCCTTACGGAATATGAAGGATTCCCTGCTACATACCAATTCTAGTAGAAGTAGTACATTTCCGCCGGTAGTGCGCTCTGCCCAGCATGTGATTAGTGGGAACCACCCCGATATTAAACATCTCTAGAACTGTCTGCGCAAACCCCCCCGGGAAAGAAAAGGGTTTGGGCCGGATCAGACCGCGAGCCCGAAGATGTTCGACCTGAACTCCTCACGGTCAGTTATGTCGAAGAGTAGCTGGCTTCCGGGCTAAATCCCACGAACCTACCTGCGACATCATGGCGGTACTAGAAATGAAACCAAGGACGGACGGGTATCTTGGGGCCAGTCCGGATGACTGCCTGGGACGAACAGACGGAGACTACACGTGGCCCAAACTGAGGAATCTTCTGGGTTCCCCCAGATGGCGGGTTATGAAATGTGCATAGTGACGGGCCTAGGTTTTCTCCTGGAGGCCCCGGCCGGTACACAACTAGGGCCTGCCTTTTCTATCTCCGCCACATGCAGCCCTTCTAAAAATCTCCGTTCAGCTTCAGCCTTTTCGAGCTTCTGAGCCTTTGCTTGCCCCTCCATAAGGATCCGGTTAATTTCAACATCTTTTGCCTTCATAGCTTCCCGAGATTGCTTTCCTAGGGATCCCAGCTCCTGCCTAAACCTCTTCTGTTGGGTAGCTAATCCCTCACTAAGGAATTTTCCTGCATCGGTCTCAGTAGAGTCAAATGTTGCCTGACAATCTGATCCTGGATATGGAGGGGTTTCCTTGTGTTTAACAACATTTGGATAAGCTCTAATCCGGATTCTCTGGTGCCGTGGAATCTCTGAACAATGGCGCCCCTGCTAATAAGCCCGCCCCACAAACCCTCATCCCGGAGGTTATCTTCGCGAGCCTGCCCCTCTACCGGATCAACTTTCGACCACTGTGTTGTTGTGAGAAGCACGTTCACTAGTACTTCCTCGCCACACAAATTTCTGAGCATCCTAACGCCCCTCATGGCAGAACCTTCCATGCGGATATGGGTGATGGGGTGGAGGTATATGATACCAGAGAGGAGTCGCTTCTTCCTGTAAGTTGGGAGGCCCAATCAGCGATCTCTTGCAGGACATCCGCATCGCTTCTCTCCGTATCATCGAAGCTAGGAGTGTCAACTAGTGTGATTCTCGTTCCTGCATAGTCAAAAGAGTAAGGCTGGACCTTGCTGGTGTCTTATTCCTGTCAGAATTCGAGTCCAACTACAGCAGGGGACTAACTTACGAGTGTAAAGACCAGCGCTCACTTTGACCTCCGGGTTACCAGTGACCTCCCTGATGAAGTAACTTTTACCTGCGCCTATCACTTATCTTAGCCAATCAATGCAGGTTTTGAACAGGCTTCGGATTTTACCCGTGATTCCCATTACGGCTATAGTGATTCCTCTGTCCGGGTTGCTAAGTGCTGATTGTCTTCTGGACGCTCGCCGTTGGTCAGATTCTGGGGGCTGGTGGGATTCTCGGTGCCTGAGTTGAGACGTGCTACGGGCCCGACGCGGGAGGCGCTCTCGGGATGGCTGTGGGCCGTCTCCAGTCGCGTTCACGGGGAGTGCTGGAGGCGTGGGGTTATATGCTGATTGTCTTCTAGACGCTGGCCGCTGGCCGGATGCTTGCCAGCTGGACGCGGGCCGTCATTTTTTTCCCGGGCGGCATTCAGCTGGGGCTTCGCCTTCTTCCCGAAACACATTGGGGTAAATCTTCAATGGGGCGCTCCTGCAGGGCACCCTCCAGGCCTCTTATTTTGAGTGTAGGAGAATCGTGGACTGTGTGCTGATGAATGAGATAGGTTCTCAAGATAATCTGGCTGTTCAAGTGTGGCTTTTGCGAGCTATGAGCTGCTCTGGTGCAATGGGAGGAGCAGGTCGGAAACTTCAGGGCTTCAGGGTGTGGCTGTAGTAGTTGACCTAGGAAAGGAGCGTCCCTATATCATAGTTTAAGCACACATACTCGAGTGCTGTCGGATTCGCTTGCCTGACGAAGCCAATGCTTTCGGAGAGAGGCATGTCTGGCACAGTTCCGGAACTCGACTCAGGGCAGCGCAAAAAAAAGGTTGCCAACTTGTACTCGAGTATGGATTATTTTCTGCGTGAATCCTAGTATCGGTAGTTGCTTTTTTTTCCCTTCAATCCGAGCGCATTACGGAGGTACACGTACCGGTACGTACGGTACTTCAAAGGTCGCTTAGCGGCGTTCGAAGTGGTGGGAAGCTTGGCACAGTCACTCACAACAGGCAAGAGGTACTCGGACTGCGTTCGACATCAAGGGTCGTCTATGGGTACCGTATGGGAACTGCACCCAGATACTGTAGCTTCCCACAGCTCTAGGAGCCCGTTTTCCTCAAGAGCTTGATTGCGCTCTCGCATCTGCAAGGGGCCGTACTGAAAATTTCACTCCGAAGGATCAGATATATGATACTGTGAATTTTCGAGTTCAGTGGCTTGCCAAGCGTTGGTTAAAAAGAGAGCTCGGAAAAGAAAAACTATTCGCAACCTTTTGCCCAGCGAGGATTCTCGCAACCTTCGGCAGAACTCCGATATTTTGAATCCCTCATATGGGGTGCAGCTTGCTCGCCGGCAGTAGTTCGCTACAACTCGGCCTTTTATTCGACCAGGCGGCATTCTTTTTAAAAGCGCTTCGACACAATGAGGGGAAGCCCCAATCTTTGGATTGTAGGGGGTGGAAGGAATATCGCATACTGTACTAGTACTTGAGTATCGTGTTTCAATAAGTACATGCTTCTCCCCCCCATTTACCTCACGGACGAAAATTGCACTTTTTTCCACACCAAGATTTTTGCACTTACTCCTCTTTAAAGAAAAATAACCGCCTCAAACCTGGGAAATGGCATGCCCCAGGGATGAGATGGAAGTGGAGGATGACCCCTCTTCCCCGTTATCTACTCCCACTCGTCAGAGTGGAAGGAAAGGGGAAGAGGAGGGCGATGTTGACGAAAATTCGAAGGAACTTAACCAAGTGGTGATGGACTGCCTTCGAGCAGACGGTCTGAGTGCTGCAAACCCCATCATGAAACAAATATTATCGTTTCCCATGGATAGATATACCGAAGCGGAATACACAATGACAACTTTGATGGTCAGCCTGGTACGACAAGTTCAGGAGCTGACGATCACGGTTCAAAATCTGACCAGGACGGTATGCGACCCCAAACCTGAAGGAGCTCCCACGGGAACGACGACCACGCAGCGATCGGAACCAGCTGCTAAATCGTACGCTAGAGCAGCTGCACAAGCGCTGCAAAACGCCACCAGTGCAACCCCTGCCAAAGGAAAACGAAAAGCGGAGGTGAGACCCACACCACCAAAGCAACAAACAACCAAGATAGCGAAAAAGAGGCACTAACAACAAACAATCAGCCAACCGAAAGGAAAGAGCGATAGCCCAAAACCCAAACAGGTCGTGAATGTGGCCAGAAGAGAGCTGTTTGCGACCAGAACAACTGCGAAACCCCTTGCCGACCCGGCCAGAGAAGAAGCGAGGATCTCATTGCCCGTGGTGACAGTCCTGACGGGCTGCGAGTCTAAGGCACCTACCAATCTCCTGGTTTTTTTCAACAAAACAAACGGCACGATTACCCTGACAGTCCCGGCTGGTACAGATTCAGGGCAGTATGCGAAATACATCGACAAGATTACGGAAGTCCTGAACGGGACGAGCGACGCCGACGAACCGCGGTACCTCCCGTTTAGAAGAGCACCCACTGATGTGGATGTCATAATCCATGGAGTGTCTCTTACCGCAATCCCGAACAACGATAAGGACCTGGAAGAAGAAGTCAAAAAGGCCTTCAATGTCACACACAAATTCGAGATAGCTGGAGCCAAGTTCTTGAAACCAAAGGAGGAGGATAGAAGGAGCAAGAAAGCAACCTCGATTATAATCAGGGTCCCAGAAGCGGAGGTTGACAAAGTTACACCGTCGGTCCTGTTTATGGGAAAATACTAGACATCAGCTGTGATGTGGCAAGCGTCGGCCACCACACAATGCCATAAATGCTGGAAGTTTGGGCACCTGTTAGCAGGCTGCAAAGCTCGAGGGGAAATATGCCCGATATGCTCCAAAGCGCATACCCAGAGGGAGCATAAATGCCACCAAACAGCATGCAGCGGCCACAGGAGAATAATCCCGGGCTGCTGCTTAATGACCCCTGCTAAATGTCCTGCATGTCGAGGCCCACACTCCACCTTAGACAATAACTGCCCCGAGAAGTTGAGAGTGAAAGAAGCTGCGAAGGAGAAGAACGATCTGCGAATGGCCTCCCTTGCCTGAAACAGTCGAACCGAGCGAACCCCTCAAGATTAAACCGTTAGGCCAGTATGAGGGAAAATGGCACTCAAAACACAATACCGAGAAGATGGAGAATAAAAATAGCGCAACACAATTGCCGAGGGAGCAATAGTGGATTGATTTCATTATTTCATATTATGAAGGGGTTTGATGTTTCTATTACCCTAGCGGGAATAGCTTGCATAATTATGCGCGAGGTATATGCCACCATAGGGGAGAGCATATATCCGAACCCAAGCTTCCTGAGTAGGGACTTCCCGGAGGCATCTGGGTGACTACTCAGGAACCTCAAAGAGTTCACGTTTCAAGATATGGCTAACTGATTGGAACGATGATTAGAGAACCAGTTCTCTACTCTTACTAATGCATACGCATTATGCATTGATAGATGAGTTTCGGA
>Ga0307517_10004929_pt1 | contig 20343 bp, 16 predicted proteins | sample 23_EM_MG_FD_194515 | JGI IMG/M metagenome (GOLD analysis project Ga0307517, IMG submission 194515) | Populus trichocarpa ectomycorrhiza microbial communities from riparian zone in the Pacific Northwest, United States - 23_EM | ecosystem: Host-associated > Plants > Roots > Unclassified | place...
TAGGTGGTCCCGACTCACGAGGAAAGCATGCACCTTCCATTCTTCTTCCATGGTTTGTTCTGGATCATGAAACCAGCTTTTCCAGAAGGCAGTTTGGTTACACCGTTTTCTTTTAAATTTTAATTTTTTTATTTAAAATGAAAAAAAAAAATTAGAGTTTCAGATGATTTTAAAGTGGTGATATCAAAAATAATTTTTAAAAATTAAAAAAATTTATTTTAATGTAATTTTAAGTGAAAAGCACTTTAAATTGTCACCACTACTATAATCCAAAATAATTACATGTGTGATGGGATAATTGTGTCCCATGCATGTCCCGGCATATTCTTATTATTATTATTATTATTATTATTATTAATTAATTATCATCAACTAATTGAGGAGGGAAATTAACTATTCCTCACCTCTGTTTATTTAAATAGTTTTTTTATAAAAATATTTTTTTTTAATATTGAGTTTGTTTATCTTGATCTCATGATTCAAGTTGTAGTTTTGGTTAGATATCTCGAGTTTTTTTAGTTGATTGTTTTTCTAATTTTATTCTTTGACGGGTTAACTTATGATTTTTTTTTTTTTTTGTATTATTAGAGGAGGTGAACTCAATATTCCCTCCTCCTATAGCATTGTTCATTTAAATAGTGTTTTTTTAAAATTTTATTATTTAATATTGAAAGTGTTTGTTCTGGTCTTTTTACTCGGGTTGAAGTTTTGGGGGATAACTCGAGCTTTCTTAGTCCTTTTTTTAGCTGGTTTTTTTTTCAATTTTATCATTTGGCGAGTTAACTCGGTTTTTTTTGTTTTTTTTCTTCCAATCTCATCATTCATTTTTTTATTTATTTGGAATTAGACTTTATAAATTTTTTCGATTTGTTTTCTATAAGGTTATCTCCAACTCATTACCTGAGTGACGAGTTCGACGGGTTAACTTGTGTTGAATCAAGTTGTTTTTCTATATGTTTTTTTCAATTTGATCCTCCAACATTGTATTGGTTGAGAATTGGACTTCATAATTTATTTTGATTTACTTTCTATCAAGTTATCCAATCACACGACTCGGGTTGTAGGCTTGACACGTGAACTCGGGTTGACTCGAGTTGTTTATTTTTTGGGTTTTTTTTAAAAAAAAAATTTCTTTAATTTCATCATTCAATACTGAGTTGATTAAGAATTGAGTTTCATAATTTGTTTTGATTTGCTTTCTATAAGGTTATCATATTATTTGGATTTCGGATTTGGCAGGTTAATATAGATTGATGTAGGTTGATATAGTATTTTTTGTCTTGATATTTTAAAAAAAGTGTCATCTTGAAATTTTTTTAGTCAAATTATGTTTTTAACGGTCATCTGATTTATCTTTAAACCCACCTAATTAATCGGGTTATATTAAATCAAACTCTACACAATTTAATATTTTTTCTACGATAAAACATATTAGAAACATGAGTATTTTTTACATTAAAAAAATAATCTGACTCACAACATACAACAAACTAATGATATAGTTTTATGCATATGCTCTTGATTTTCCATAAACTCTGACCCTTTGTTTATTGATTTTATCTTTTTTACTTTGGCTTTTATTAAAGTTTCTGTCTACTTGTATGCTACATGTCAAAGATCTTTATATCGAGATACAATAAAAATACATGTGGGATTTGAAGAAATTATCGGAAATTAAAAGTAAAAAAAAAAAAGTAAGAAAAAAAATACACGGGAGTAAACAAATTGGCCAGATTTACACATACATGTCCCTTTTCTCATAGCATAAATATACAATGGATTCAGTGGCATGGTGAGAAGGAAAACTAAGTCAAAGCATCCAAACCAAAAACTAAGTCAGCATTGAATTAAGGATTGAACTCAAAGAAAATCAATCATATACTGAACTCGTAGACATTATAAATACACTTTGGTTATTTATAACATGGCTAGAAAATTAGTTTAGAAATTACATAAAAAAATTAGAGACTCTCAAATTCTACTTGCTATGTTTGTGAAAAATAAAAAGGTTTATCCATTTTTCAATAATTCTCAAAATTCTTTGCTAGACTTGATTCAAATCATTAATATTTTGTTCAAAGAAAATCCATAAAAACATCTTAGTGATCTTTTGTATATGGATTTCTTTCTTTATTAATAGACTTTTTATGTTATCTTCAGTCCATTTTCTCTGTTAAAACACTTGATGATGTTTCAAAATTTAAAATACTTAGGAATATGTTTTTTTAACGGTTAGATTATGGGTTAAGTAAGATAGTTTATTTTTCATGGTTTATGAAACTTGTAACTTTTTGTAGAAAGTCTATAATATGCAAAATAATTATTTTTTATGGGATTTGGGGATCCTCGAATGATAAAGTTAATAACTTTTTATCTAACGGTCACAATAAATGAGAGAATGAACATTTGTTCTCAAGAACAAGAGTGTTTGTTTCTAGTTTTAATGTGAAAAATGATATGAAATTAAGAACATATTTTTGCAGAGAATAAAGATTGTGAACCTTTTATCTAGGTGATTCATGAAGTATTTATAGCTATTGAATCTTGTCACTTTGTTGGAGTGGAGGTGTTAGAGAGTTATTTCCTCTTGATAACATTAATGAAAGATAAATATCCCCTACACAATATTAAATAATAGGCGAATATCTCTTACACAATATTAATGTTGATGAAATTATGGCAGGTCCTTAGAAGACTTTTATATATATAGGGATGTAAGAAGATAAGTATCATTAACATTAACATTAACATTTTATATTAAAAGGCATAAGAATAAACAAACGAAGCCTTGTAGTCCAACATGGAGGCCTATAATGATCGTCAGACTCATACCCACTTAGGCTTGGCACGATGCCAAACCCACAGATGATGGGTCTGGTAGCTTGACAGACCCATGTTCTCCTGGGCTTAGCGTGTAGCTAAACCTAATGATATTGAATTTGACAACTCACTAGACCAATGACTGCTTGAGCTCAACGAGAAGTTGAACAAAGTGATACGAGATCCATGCCCGTTTGAGCTTAACGCGTAACTGAACCCAAGAATATCGGGGTTGACAACTCACTCAACTCATGTCTACTTGGACTCAGTGCTTAGCTAAACCTAAGAAAGTGAGATCCATGTCTGTTTGGGCTTAGCGCGTAGCGGAACCTAATGACGTTGGGTCTGACCACTTTCTAGACTCATACTTGCGTGGGCTTAGCACGTAGCTGAACTCGATGATGTTGAATCCGATAGCTTTTCAAACCTCTATTTGCCTAGGCTCAGCGTGTAGCTGAACTTAATGATGTTGGGTCTGGCAACTTTTCAAACCCCTGTTTGCATAGGCTCATTGCGTAGCTAAACTCAATGACGTTCAGTTTGAAAGCTTTTCAAACATATATTTGCTTGGGTTCGACGCATAACTGAATCTAATGATATCGAGTCTGACAACCCGCCAAACCTACACCCACCTAGGTTTTGCTCTTAATCATGCTCAAAAGTGTTGTGTCTAAATGTGAGCTAGATCCATGATACTGACCCTGCTATTATATCAAACTTAAATATGTTGGGTATGAACATAAATTCTACCCACCTATCATGAGTATCACTTCATCTTTAAACCTTTTAAATAAGTATCCAGACTAAAAATTAAAATTTCAAAATATACTAATACATCAAAATCCAATCTCACGTGTTTGTTGCATTCTTAGGTTAGAAATGTATAAAAACCTTCTGAACAATGATCAGTTTTCATTGATACCCCAGAGAAATATATACACAATGAACTATGATGTATTTAGATTAGAATCCATTTTATCATCACATTTGGAACTTCGCATATGTGACCGCTAAATCAACTCAAAAAACTATTAAAACAATATTCCTCTCAACCTTCAAAAAAATCATTTTAAAAACCAAACCAAAAAAAAAAAAGAGTTTTTAGTTTTTCAATTCAAGATTCAAAATTGGAAATTCCTCGGTTTTGAAACAACTAAATCAGATAATGATTGAATTTAAAATTGGTATGAATGAAATCACATCGATAAAACCTTTCATCTCTCATTTAAGAATTGGAATCAAAAGAAGAAGAATACTGGGGGTGCTAATCCAAAAGATAAAAACACACAGGGGCTGTTAATCCAAAAAGTCAATAATTTAAAAGATCTTTATCATCAAACACATGGCAAGTATATGAAATTTTAAAAAGTAGATGAGATGTAATAAAAAGTTTTTAATAACTTAACATAGCACAATGCTGTTATTTTTTTTTTTAAAAAAATCTCCATACAAATGACCAATAATTTAAAAAATATGTGCACCGGTTCATTTTTTTATAAATAGTGATAGCCCTTTTACTTAAAATAGCTCCAAACATATGATATTTGATGGTTTGAAAATGGCTTGAAGAATTGATATTTCGAGACTCCATATAACAAGGTGATATGAACATGGGTTTTTTATTTTAGGTAATCTTGTTTTTTTTTATATTTTAAAAAATTAAATTTTTATATATTTTTTTATTTCAAATTAATATTTTTTTGATATTTTTAGATCATTTTAATGTGTTAATTTTAAAAAATAAAAAATATTATTTTGATATATTTCTAAATGAAAAACATTTTGAAAATCAACCGAAATACATTTTCAAATAGAAACTGAATATTTTTTTAAAAAAAATATAGAAAGTTATTCTTAAAAAAACATTGTTTTAACCATTTTTTTCTTTAACTTTGAAACACGGTGTCCTTGCTGGCGGGAAAAGCAGAAACGAATACTGAATCCACGCGGCAAGCGGTGCAAGCCCCCTCGTAATTATAGAAACAAAACAGGGGTAGATTTGCCAAATGAAATGTCTCGAGCTACTATTATTTTGGCCCAAAAAATCACTGTCCAAACCTTTCCCACCTCAAAATTCAAAACCCTAGCCCCCAGAATCCGCCACGCACAGAACACTCACCTTTACTCCCTCGCTAGCTCATCAAAGCAGCACAGCGACATGTCGCACTTCGGCCGATCTGGTCCTCCAGATATCAGAGACACCTTTTCTCTCCTCGTCCTCAACATCACTTTCCGTATTTGTCCTCCCCTCCTCTCCAATTTCACTGCTCTCTCTTATTTTTATAAGAAGACATCGATAAGTCATAAATTACTCTCCTTTCTCCCTCGCAGGCACCACCGCCGACGATCTTTTCCCTCTCTTCGACAAGTACGGCAAGGTAGTTGATGTATTTATACCTCGCGATCGAAGGTATATAAATAAACCTACACATACACCTTTATATATATGTGTGTGTGTGTTTAATAACGATCGTTTTTATTTTTATTTTTGAAAGGACTGGAGAATCGAGAGGTTTTGCCTTTGTGAGGTATAAATATGCTGATGAGGCACAAAAGGCAGTTGATAGGCTTGATGGTTAGTGTTTTCACTCTTTTTTTTATAAATTTTTATATGCACTCAAATTGTTGTGTTCATTTTTTTTTTGAAATTTAGGGTTTATTAATTTGTAACTTGGATTTCTCTCTTTGTAGGGAGAGTTGTGGACGGGAGAGAGATTATGGTGCAATTTGCGAAGTATGGTCCTAATGCGGAGCGAATGTGAGTAGTTAAAACACTTTTAACTCGGTTTGAGTTTATATAATGTGGGAGAAAAGGGTTAATTGGATGCTTGCTTGGTCGATTATTGTGGTTATATTGAATAAGTTATGATTCTTCTAGCATCCACAGTTGTGTTGTATTTGGTTGGATGAGAGAATTGTATTATACATCATAATTGAATTATACTTGACATAATCTACAATTTGGATTAGGTAATTAATTGTTATTGATCGAAATGAGCACTATTTTGCTTGTAATTAGCAAATAACCTTGTATATTACTCTATTTTAATTTCTTGTTTTCAGGTTATTTTAGAGGGAATCTTTCTATTTGTTCCTTTTCACTTCTTTGAAATTGTTATCTTTCTATTCACCTGGGCATACTTTTTTCTCCGTTTCCTTGTTTTCAATTTCAAATTTCTACTTCTGTTTGCTGTATTGTTATCTTGCAATAGATTTTTTTTCAAACTGATTAGAAAGTTGCATTTTCTTCTTTAAGTAATCGTTATGCCAAGGTTTTTCACCTTCTAATTCAGTTATGCTGTTTTTATTTTCAGTCGGGATGGGAGGATAGTGGAATCAACTTCAAAGATAAAGAGTAGGTCCAGAAGCCGCAGCCCTCGTCCAAAGTAAGGATCTTGCTTGGGTTTTTATTTATAAGATCAAACTTTGACTTTCTGTTTATACTGTGAAGATTCAGGTTGAAATAAACAGTTAGGAGGGGATGCTATTGCTCATGCAAATTGATTCCACCTTGAAAGCTTGTAAATGTGACTCCGTGTATTGTGGTTTCACTGCTTGTGATGTCTCGCAAACATTTTTCAGGTATCAGGATGGCTACAGGGACCGGGACAGGGATTACAGAAGGAGAAGTCGCAGTAGAAGCAGGGATCGATCTGAACAGGACGGGTATCGAGGTAGGGATAAAGATTATCATCGCCGAAGTGTGAGCTGCAGCCCTGATCGCCGCAAAGACCGTGGTAGAGGATATGATGAGGAACGACGCAGTCGGAGCCGGTCTCATGGAAGGTACGGGATCATTCTTATACTTTTCCCATCATCCAAATTGCTTGTAAGTTGTTTATCTGATTGGAAACTTGATCGATGTTGGCATGCTTTCCCTGCTTGGCACAGCCCTAATTCTCCAAGGAGTCCTCCACGCAAGGCTCGTCTCAGGGATGAAAGTCCTAATGGACACAATGATAACAAACACTCTCCTACTTCAAAGAGTATCTCTCCTCATGATGAACCGGTGGATTCTTGAGCCTATTTGCAGGAAGATCTGATACTGATGTGAGTCCCGTGCTTTTTGAATGATTGGTTATATTCTTCAGTAATAGCTGAACCCTTAACATTATGATTTCCACCTGTGCAGGAGTGGTGGGAATTCTGCTCTTTGAGTGGTGTGTCCCTACTTTTGTAAGAGTAATGACATGCTAGATTATCTTTTTGATGGATGAAACATTGTATGTCAGGTTTAATCAATTTATGCTTTTGAAGGTTGCATATTTCAATGTTCAACTTGCTGCATTACTTTCCAAAATTAGGCTTGATGGAAGCTTTCGCCTGCCCTTTTTGCCTGATGCTGTCTCAGTCTCCCAGGTGTTTCTTGCTCATTCACATGCTATGCTTTTGCATTCCAGCTTAGTTGCTTACAATTGCTGAAACTTTACTGCCCATGGGCGGATTCCTTTCCCTTTCTTCTTTTGTTCCTTCCCACTGCAATTCCTTGGTTCATTACTTCCCCCTTGAGTTATCTCTCATTCCATTATGATTGCCACACCCAATTCTATTACTAAATGTTTAATTGTGGATCGTTTATATTGGCCTTATATAGTGTTTTTGGGAAGTGTGAATGACTACGCTGCCTCAAATGATTTCATATCAATGCTGCCCAATCTACTCTTCTAACAATTTTACTATGACAGTCTTGATTTGGCTTGGTGATGCTGTGGTTTTTACCAAGTACTTCTAGTACTTCACCAACCGATAGTAATGCGTGCGCAAGCTGATAAAGAACAGTCGTTAAGTTCTGGATCTCTTTTCTGCCCAGACAGCAAGATTTTCAAATTTTGTGCTAATTACTGAACTGAGAGTTAAAAATTGTCACTACAATATTTGAATATTTTGATTCTCTTAATGTAGAATTTGTCTGGATGAGGCTTTGGTCCTGGAGCCAACTTCCACTGGTGAAGGGTTTCGTTTCCATTGACAGATTGACTACCAATGCTGCCTGCCTTCTCCATTCTTTGGCACGTTTAAACGGAAGGGAAAATTCAGGGCAAAAAGGATCGATCCAAATCCAAAATAAAATGAAAACTGGTACCATTTTTGTCGTTTTGTTTGGATTGTACATATTTATTAAGTACCAACAGGGTTGCAAACAAAGTGCTTTATCTATGCTTGAGAAGCTCGTCTAAAACTCGTGAATCATTAGGATGCAATATTGAAGGATCCCACGGAGCAGTGCTACCTTAAATCGAGACAAGGGGGAAGTTAATTCTACCAAAAGATATTTAGCATTACCCACCATGAATGTGCGATTTGGTTCCTCGTGTTCTTTTAGGTGGTGTAGGTAGTGTAGGTAGTGTTTGGTTCGGAGTAGCAACTGGCTTGGGATTTCCTGCAACTTCGCTGGAGGTATCGCTAGAATGAACCTTGCCTATTCAGTTTTCAAAGGCAGTTTGCGGGCGCTTCATTATCATCTTTTCCTGGTCTTTCATGTTGGTCTTGCCATAAATGAACTCTGGTTCAATCTCACGCGGATCAGTCAGGTCTCCAACTCATCTATCTTGATTTGTCGTTTAATCAGATGCCCAGGAATACTCCAACTTGAAATCAGCCTCCTTGTTGTAAATCAGTTAACTGGTTCAGTTCCTCAAGAAATGGGTCGATTACGGTCCGTTCTGAGCTAGTTTTGCTTGGCAACCAGTTATGTGGTCAAATGTCTGCTTCATTGGGAGATTTGAGGTGTCTGACATTTCTATTTTCGCACCAAAGTAACCTTTCTGGTTCCATTCCACCGGAAATTTAGTTGAGCTTTACATGGATACCAATTATCTATCAGGACACGTCCCTAATAATATCTACAAAGTTAATTATGTTCTTCATGTACCAAAATCAACTTTCTGCTCCGAGTCCCGATGAAATCTGATACTTGAAGTCTCTCCAACAGCTAAGCCTCTTCGGAAACCATCTTTCCAGCTCTTTCCAGCTGCAATTGGTGGCCTGAGAAATTTCACCCATCTTCGTCTCTACAAAAATCAACTTTCTGGCTCCCTTCCTGAAGAGCTAGGAAACTTGGAATCTTTTGTTAATCTAGAGGTGGGCAACAATCAATTGAGCGGCCCAGTTCCTGCTTCAATTGGTAATTTGACCAACCTGGAAGTGTAATTCCTCGCAACAACCAACTCTCCGGCTCTATTTCTGAAGAGAAGGCATATCTTAAAAAAGTTGTTCGTTTTGGCTTTTGCCAAAAACATTTGCCAAACTCAATCACTTCAAAACTTCTGTCAATAACAACAAACTCACAGGTTCAATCCCCAAAAGCTTGAGAGATTGCAAAAGCTTTGTAAGAGCCCACCTGAAGTAAACTAACTGGCTGGAAATATTTCTGAAGATTTTGGCGTCTATCAAAATTCAAAACCTTCAATTCATGGATCTGAGCCACAACACACTCTGGTGAAATCTCATTCAACTGGGAAAAATGTCCAATCTCATGATAGATACCTACAGGTCCAAAGTAACCTTCAATATGGGAGCTTCTCTTGAAGCAATAAGGCTTTGATCTAGTTGCCACCGAAGCCACAAAAGGCTTTCTAAATTGATTCTTTTCTGGTGATAAGCGCTTCAATTGCATCATAGTAATTACAAAAAAAAAAAAAAGGTTCTTTTATATGCTTATCCTTATTAGCATTGGCATCAATTTTTTCATTATGAAAATTTTTGCAATTAAATGGATTATGATTCCTGTTTGTTGATACATAGAGCCCCATAAGCATAGAGTTGGTACCAAGGATATGCGGTCCCATCATACAAAATTCTAGCATACGGAATTTCTCAGGCCGGGCAGAGATCTGAAAGGCCCTTGTAAATTCCAAAGCCTCTGTGCTTGCGAACATCTTCCTCTAGTCCTTTGACGCATATCTAATAGAAATGGATTCCTCTGCCCCGGCTGGCTGGTGTGCCTTCTCTTACGGAAGCAGCTACTCCGGATAGAAAAGTCCGCTGTTAAGAGATTCAAGTAGATATTTTCGACTAAAGGAAGAGTTCTGTCTTTTCTTTCGGGAAGTGGTTAGCCACCTTGAATATTGCAGGAAACAACATTAGCAGTTGGATACCTCCTGAGATTGGAAATGCCGCTCAGCTTCAAGCACTTGATCTTTCTTCAATCAATCAGTGGGGGGGTTCCAAAGGAATAGGAAAAGTTAAATTTGTTGAAATATTTAAATGGAAATCAAATTTGTTCCTTCAGAATTTGGATTATTGAATGATCTCGAGCATCTGGAACTGTCTGAACAGATTGAACCAGCCAATTCCAGGATTTTTTGGAAACTTCCTTAAACTTATCTACTTGAGCAGCAGCAATTTTTTGCACATAAACCCAATACAGTTGGGGAAGTCAGTGCATTTGTCCCAGCTAGACTTGAGTCACAACTTTCTTAGCGGAGAGATACCCACACAATTAAGCAGTTTGTAGAGCTTGGAGACGCTTAATCTCTCCCACAACAATCCTTCTGTTTTATTCCAGGCAGTTTTGGACAAATGCGGGGTTTATCGATATATCCCACAGCGAGTTGCAAGGTTCCATTCCTGACAGCAGAGCCTTTCAAAAAGCTTCCGCAGAAGCATTACAGACGAAAAGATCATGTTCAAGGTCTGCAACCACACAAGCATTCCATGAAGCACAAAGACAAGTAAAAAAAGGGCCCTGTAATCTTGTTTCTACTCACATCCCTCCCTCGTTTTGTAGCATCTTTACCTCTCTCTTTCTTCTTAGTTCTCTTTTATTCACACAAATGAAAGAACTATACACCAATATATTAGATGTTGAAGATACAATTCAAATGAAGAACTATACACCAATATATCATCAAAGAATACTAACAAAAACATTCTTAAAAATGGTTCCGGTATAGCATTCATAAGAGCCTGAAATGTAACTGGGGCATTTGTTAACCCAAATAACCTTACCTTAAACTCATAATGTCCATGGTAAGTTCTGAATGAAGTTTTCCCTACATCATCTTCATGCATCGTTACTTGATAATAACTTGATCTGAGATCCAATTTGAAAAAAAAATGTTATCCATGTAGCTCATCCATGAGATCATTAATTATGGGAATATAAAACTTGTTCTTGATTGTCAAATCATTGAGATGCCTGTAATCAATGCAAGATCTTCGGGTGTTATCCTTATTTTTCACAAGGAAAACTTAAGAAGCAAAAAAGGACTCCATCTCTTTCACCAATCATTCCATCTTTTCTTTATGCACATAAAATTTTTTGTAGGGTTTTATATTAACTGGTTTAGACCCAGGAATAAATGAAATCTTATGAAATATGAACCAAGGTTCTTGCTAGTGGTAATTGTGTTGGCTCTGAGAAAAATTCTTCAAATTCATCCAGTAAAGCCTGGGCTGCAGCATCTTGTACAACCAGTCTTGGTTCTTCAACTGTCTCTAATGAAAAAAAATTGTAATGTTATCCCACAATTAGCTTCTTTCAAGCTTTTATGTATTTTGGCAGCTGCAATGCACTCATTAACGACTTAAGTTAGTTCTTCAGACCTTTCAACATATTCCTCCACCCTTTTTTTTACACAAGTTTGTTGAATCCCTCCACTACATCTCTACTGTCAAATCTCATGTAAAGAGCCTTCATAAATTCTTCCCAACTGGCTAAATACTCCCCTCCACACAAAAATCCTTTATACCAAATCTCTTTCGTGCCGTCCAAATGTAATGAAGCCATCTCCACCCATTGTTAGATTGAAATGAAGTTCATTTTGAAGAACTTCTCACATTTCCTTATCCAACATCTTGGATTATCCCCACAAAAGGCTGGTAACTCTACCCTAGACAAGTTCCAGTATATCTCCTCTTTGAATTTCTTGATTTCATGTGCCCTCTCTTCTTTGATTAACTCTGTGATGAGAAATGGGTCCATTAGAATCCATGCTAGACCTACCTTCTTTATCAACCTTCATGCCTCTCGTAAGTATCTTTAAGGTAGCTGCAATAGAGTCCAACTTCAATTTGAATTGTTAATTCTTTTTGGCCTGATTATCTGCCATTTCTTGTAGTCTTTCATGTAGTTGTTGTATTCGCTCGTCCTCCACACGTTTCACCAATTGTTTTTATGTTGATCTTACTATGGTTTCAGTAGCCGTGAATCGCTGGCTCTAATACCAATTGTTTTCCTTAACAAACAAGAGCTTACAAGAAAATTGAGGGAGAGAAGTAGAAGAAATTGAGAGAGAGATATAACTAGCAACTTTCATGGCTAAGTGATCATAACTTTGTTGTTGCAGATTGGCTGAAAAGAATAATGGGATAGGAATAAGAGATACAAGTGGATGTTAAGTGGTTAACCATTTTAACATACCGACTCGAAGAAGAGAGAATAAAAAGCGCTCTCAAGAAAGAGGCCTGGCAAGAGTTAAAAGACCCAGATCACCAAACCTCCAAGGACTACAAAGTATGGCGTTTTCATTAAAAAGCGGGCCTGAACCTGAAGCTATGGAAACTCAGAACCATGTTTAGTGTCTTAAACAAGTCAAATATTCAAGGTATCAGGGAAATTGAAACGCCCAAGCGGAAGAGAGTAGAATCTGTAATGAAATGTACGTGTAGCTCCTGGTACAAATTCTCTCTCTCTCACTCTCTCTCTCTCTCTCTCAGAGACTTCGATCAATGACAAAGTAGAACATACGAAAAATCTTATTTACAATTAAGAAAGTGATGGAAAAGGTAGTCCAATGAAATTCGAAAGGATGCTTATACAAACAATCCCTAAATGACCTGTAGCTTGGTTGAAAGTATTTGGATTAATTTTCTTTTTTTGATTTCAATCCAAATAACTATAGTTAAGTTCTTTGGATTGAAATCCATTTTCTCCAATGCATATAACTTCACATTATATTTCGTTAGATCAAACTCGAAATCTAATATGATAAAAAGCTCTAGTTATTAGTCGGTAGGTTAATCTAAATATATAATTTTTTTTTGTCTAAAATAATATCATTTTAATTTATTTATTTGGTTTTGTTTAAACCCGATTTGATCAAGTTAATTGGATCATATGTCAACCCATCAGTCATTCAAGTTTAACTTTATCAATTTCAAAACTAGTTTAAAATAAAATCCAATCTAGGTTGGGTTTCGGGTTACAGGTTTGCCGAGTTAATCTACAGAACCGGTTTAATTACTATGTATCATATAAAAGTTATATTAATTTTTTTTTTAAAAGTAAAAAATCATAAAACTATCAAGGATTTATCTGCAGAATTCCACCTTGAAATTTTTTTCTTTCACTTCAAACAGATTGGGCTGTTGCCGGGTGTAAAATAGAAGTAATTGTACCTACAAACTTCGTGCTTGAAATTAAACAAACACAAAAGAATAACAAAAATGGATTTTTCACGAATACAAGTCAGGATTTTGATGCCTGAGATTTTTCTTTATGCATCACATGTCGAGATTTAAAGATTTGAAAAGTACCTCGAAGACACATTTGACTTGTTTTCAAAGTATTATTGATGAAATCCTACAGGGTACAAGGCTTCACCTCGTATAATTTAAGGTTTCAAGCATAGAACGGCATCGGCATCGGCATCTTAAAGAGTGTATTTTGTTATGAGAGTGAGTGTCATTCTTTATTAGAGCGAAGGCCTCTATTTATAGAAAGACCAAATGGTCACTCCGATAAATAGACTTGTGCCATTTTATTTTTTTTAATATTTAAGGATGTATTGTTGATGACATAATGTTATGATTAATAGACAAATATTGTGTTTTATGTGTCAGCTTTGACCATTAAATTGATGAAGGTTGATTTATTGTTATATCATCTATTTTTTATTTTATTTTATTACAGTTACATTAATGGGCTGCAATCGTGGTTTTCATGAAAGCGAGTTTTTGTTACATCTGACTTAAAGAACCACTCAAAAGTCAGCTGAAATGAAATCCCAATAAAGATCGAGGAAGGCAACCAGTGGTCGAGTGTTCCCAAACAGTGGTCACCCCACTGATCAGTTTGCTCTTGGATTTAGTCAGTAAGAAGTTTAATTTTTTCCCCTTATAAATACTTCTTTATGCAGATCAAGCTCTCCATCAGTGCATATCCCTCTTGAAAGGTCCTCCTAGCAATGTGAGCCTTTTTAGATAGGAACCTTGACAAATCTTTCACAACTTTCCTTATGTGAAAACAATCTTAGTGGTGCAATCCCTCCTTCAATAGGGAGCTTGAGAAATTTGTCCATTTTGTACCTTTATAGCATTAAACTCTCGGGTTCCATACCCCAAGAAATTGGATCAGCGAAATCTCTTAACCAGCTTGATTTGTCAAATAATTGCCGAACTGGCACAGTTCCTGCCGCTATCAGAAACTTGACACAGCTATCGCTTCTTCACCTTTTTGAGAACCAACTGTCTGGTTCTATACCTCAGGAGATAGGAGCCGTGGAGTACCTTTCCGTGCTCTCTATGCATGGAAATAATATCACTGGCACAATCACCCATTCGATAGGGAAACTGAAAAGCTTGTCCACTCTCTTCCTTCATAACAATAAGCTCTCTGGTTCCATACCTCAAGAAATTGGATTCTTGAATTCTCTTGAAATGCTTGATCTGTCAAATAACAGTTTCATTGGTCATTTGCCACAAGATATATGTCTCGGGGGATTGCTTCAAAAATTTTCTGCAGCAAGCAACCATTTCACGGGTCCCATTCCTAAAAGTTTGAGAAATTGCTCGAGTTTGTTTAGAGTGAGACTTGAAGGTAACAGGTTAGCAGGAAATTTAACTGAAGAGTTCGGAATATACCCTCACTTGGGCTACATAGATTTGAGTGACAACAACTTATTTGGTGAGCTTTCATGGAAATGGGGGGAGTGTTACAGCCTGACAAGTTTAAAACTATCAAACAATAACATCTCTGGCCAGATACCGCAAGATCTTAGAAAGGCAGCTCGGCTTCATGTTCTTGACCTTTCACTAAATAATCTAGCTGGGAAGATTCCCGAGGAATTGGGGAAGTTGACAGAACTGTTTCAATTTACTCTTAACGATAATCAACTTTCTGGTGACATTCCTTTGGAAATTGGAATGTTGGCTGATCTTGAACATCTCAACCTAGCAGCAAACAACCTAAGCGGTTCAATTCCTTCTGAAATTGGCAACGCGTACACTTTAGAAAGTCTTGACCTCAGTTGGAATTTGCTTGGAGGAGAGATACCACAACAACTTGGAGATATAAAGGTTCTACAGATTTTAAATGTCTCCCACAATATGTTGTCTGGTTCTCTTGCGGTTCCGGCCACTTTATCCATACACGAAGCTTGACGGCGGGGGATGTATGCAACAATGAGTTAGAGGGACCGATTCCCAACAGCAAAGCCTTTTATGAGGCATCTGTAGAGGCATTTAAAAATAACAAAGGTTTGTGCGGAAATATATCTGGTTTGAAGACCTGCCCCTCGTCACTGAGCTACAATCTGCGTCCAAAAGGGCATAGCAAAACCATTATTGTAATTGTTGTCCCTTCTTCTTGCAAACCTTTTCTTCTCCTCGGCATTGTTGGAATCTTTTATTCTCTTTGTCGAAGTGTGCAAAAACAGAAAGACGAGGCAAAGCAAGCAGAAAAATCGAAACATCTTTGCAATATGGAGCTATGACGAGAAAATGGTGTAATATCATTGCTACTGAGGGATTTGACCCCAAATTTTGCATCGGAGTAGGGGGACAAGGAAGTGTTTATAAGGTTGTGCTCTTGACAGGATAGGTTCTTGCTGTGAAGAAATTTGATTAGCAATTTGCTGTGAAAAAAAACTGCAGGAATGCCAAACAAAAAAGAAACTAGAAATAACACATGGTTTGACAATATATTTATATTTACAGAAATGAGAAGTTTTTATTTTTTATTATATCAAAATAGAGTTATATAGTAGATTTTAAACAGTTCAAGAAAACCTAATGTCTAAAAAATTCTAACCATTCAAAAAATATTAATAATTTTTTAAATATTTTTTTACTATACCGCAATAGCGTGGCCCTCGCACCCTCAACCTGACAACAAAACAAGAAATAAATACTAAAAAGACAGATGCCATCATTCCCCTCCACTCCTGTATTTGGCTATTAGCCATAAATTACAACACAATTGGATGGTCAGTTTGCCAATTCAAGAGCTTTTATTAGTGAGATTCGTACCTTGACAAAGACACGCCATCGCAATATATAGTGAAACTCTACGGCTTTTGTTCACATCCGCGACATTCATTCTAGGTTTATGAGTTCTTGGAACCTGGAAGCCTGGAAATGTTACTTAAGGGAGATGAAGAGGCAATAGCATGTGATTGGATTAGGCGAATAAATATTGTTACAGGAGTGGCTAATGCTCTTTCTTATATGCACCATGACTGCTCGCCTCCAATAATACATCGTGACATATCAAGCAAAACTATTCTGTTGGACGGAGAATATGAGGCTCGTGTCTCCGACTTTGACACTGCTAGGATTTTAAAGCCTGACTCATCAAACTGGACATCCTTGGCGTGCTACTAAAATTAGGTTTACATTTTCTTGGGATCGTAACTGTTTATGGATAACTGAAGACTACGCTTGACAGGCATCCCATATAGCTATTCATCCTTTCTATGCTACAAAAACAACATAAAAACTGACATCATAACTTACAATAAAGAATATAAGAAAAAATCTTCCCTCGCAGAGCTTGCCTACACAATGGAAGTGAATGAAAAATGCGACATATACAGCTTTGGAGTGGTATCACTAGAAATACTTATGGGAAGGCATCCGAGCGATCTCATCTCGTCATTGACTTCATCATCCTCGGCAACAAAAATGCCCCATCATTTACTGCTGAAGGATTTCTTGGATGGACGCCTCTTGCCTCCTACACGTACAGCAGCAGAAAAGGTAGTCAGAGTTGTGAAAATAGCATTTTCATGTACAGATGCTATGCGTATGAGTGAATAATTATGGTTGGAAACAATTATTAGGTTTTTAGATTGATTCTCATGGCGTCGCATATAATAATGTATTTTAGTCTCTTCTTTTTTTTATCAGTTTTAGGTTTTTCTTTTTAGTTTTTCTCGTTAATAGTAGAAAATTAAAGAATAGTAAATAAAACATAAACTCAGCTCGAGCACAGGCACGAGCCCGGGTTCCCGGCTCCGGGCACAAGCTCTAAAATATCCAAAGTTCTAGACCTTCTACAGCTGCCTTAAAAGACATGGATCATATGGTGAGATGAGTGTTTATTTTTTTGTGCAGTGAAAAAAGTAAGTTACTGTCAACTACACAAATTAAATGAGTTATGTCTGTAGCTATAAGATTAAATACATCAAAGAATTTGGTAATTATTTGTTGTGTTAAATTGTTAGTAAAATTATAATTGTTATTTATGGATAACCGAAGAGGACGCCGGCCAGACCGAGTTTTAAAATTGGCTCTTTACATGAAAAAGAAGAGGAGGAGGATTTTAGCTATATATCCTGTTGGAGCTGCTAAAACAGATCATATGCTAAATTAATATTAGTTATAGTCTCTTGGCTTTTGTTTGGGCTATTGCATTGAAGATGCTTTAAGAGAAAGAAAACCGAATTAATAACATACAAATACTGTGCGGATAAAACATGAAAACTCGCTTTTCTAACCAAAAATACGTGCCCTATCAAATTCAGTGGATATTATCCGATCAACTAGAATGAATTAATTTTATTCTATTCAATGAGTAATATATATATATCAAATCTTGTTCGAAATTTAATTCAAAAGGTATATACTTATCTATAAAATATTTATAGTTTTTAAATTTTATTTAATATGTAACTATTTTAATATTGATGTAATACACACACATATATATAATATTTATTATTTAATAAATATGCATTCTTAATTTAATATTAAATAATAAGTAAGTGAAACTCAATACATAAAATATAAAAATTTAATCATAAGATATAAATATATTAAAAATCTTAGCCACAAGCATAGTTATTAAACCCGGACCAGCCCGGCAGGTCGACAGGGACCCGGTCGACCCGATGGCTGGACATGTACAGGTAAGACAAAATATCAGGATGAGCAAAAACCCAAAAAACCCGGGGCGACCCGTGACCAGGGCGACCTGGCAAAACCCAGTTGAGACTCGTTTTTTCAAATGTGTTTTTTCTCCTAGCCAAAGACTTCTCATTTTTTTTATATAAATTTTTTAGTTGGTTATTAACCATTTTCAAAGTTCACTATATAAATATTAGAAGAATATTTTATTTTTTTAATGTGAAATTTGAAATCCTTTAATGTATATACTTGAATGTTTTATTTTTTTAATGTGGGATTTGAAGCCCTTTAATATATATTAGTTGGATGTCCGCGCTACGCGGCGGGCTCACTTTTTATTTTCATAAAAACTACTTATTTATAATATAAGAAATTTAATTTTTTTTAATATTAATAATAATTGTTTTTTTCAAATTTATTAATTATTTTATTAATAATATTAATTATAATAATAATAATAATATTTATAACACAAATAATATATTTTTTATATAAATATTTAGAATTATAATAAAAATAATAATATTTATAACATAAATAATTATATTAAGAATTTCAAGGATGATTACAACACATAATAATATTTTTTATATCAATACCTTGAGTTATAATAAAAATAATGATATTTATAACACAAATAATAATATTTTTGATCTGAACACTTTGAATTATAAGAGAAAAAAATATTATTTATACCACACATTATTATATTAACACATGTGGGTGGGTGCGAAAGCGTCCAGACCCAACTTGGAGGTGGGTGTGGACGCGTCCAACCCCAAGTTGGGCGTGGATGCGTCCAGGCCTAATTTCGAGTTGGGCGTAGACGCGCCCAGACTTTTAATTATAATAAAAATAAAAATAATTATAACATAAATCATACTATTTTTAATATTAATACTTTTAATCATAATAAAAAAATAAAAAAAATGATACTATTTTTAATATTAATACTTTTAATCATAATAAAAAAATACTCTTTGTAATATTAATACTCTTAATCATAAAAAAAAATAAAAAAAATAAAACTATTTTTAATATTAATACTTTTAATCATAATAAAAATAATTATAACACAAATAGTTTTTTTAATATTAATAATAATTTTTTTTAATTTTTTTAATTTTTTTAATAATAATAATAATAATAACACAAATGATAATATTTTTAATATTCACACTATTAATTATAATAAAAATAATTATATTTATAACATAAATAATTACATTAAGAATTTCAAGGATGATTACAACACATAATAATATTTTTTATATCAATACTTTGAGTTATAATAAAAATAATAATATTTATAACATAAATAATACTATTTTTTATCTGAATACTTTGAATTATAAGAGAAAAATAATATTTATACCACACATTATTATATTAACACATGTGGTTGGGCGCGAACGCGTCCAAGCTCAACATGGAGATGGGTATGGATGCGTCCAGTTCAACTTGGTTTGGGTTGGGGTTGATTAAAATTAAAAGTATTATTATAAAAAATAGTATTATTTTTGTCATAAATATTTTAATTTTTATTATAATTAAAAGTATTAATAGCAAAAATAGTTTTATTTGTATAATGAATAGTATTTGCGCTAAAAAATATTATTGTTGTTATTAAAATTTAAAATATTCATATAAAAAATAGTATTATTTATGCTATAAATATTATTATTTTATTTATAATGAATAGTATGAATACTAAAAATATTATCAGTTGTGGTATAAATAATAATATGTTTATTATAAGTAATAATATTATAATAACGATGGGAAGCACCACGTGGCGCTTGGTCTGCCCTTGCGCCACATGGCGATTAGGCTGCCATAGCCAATCGAGTCTTTTGCCAAGACCCGTGCCCCAGGTGGTGCTTGGGTCTGCCCCTCATGATTGAGCCACCCTAACGCTAGGTGGCGCTCGGGTTTTCCCAAGTGTCACATGGTGCTGGGGCTGCCACAGCCAATCGGGCCTTTTGCCAAGACCTAAGAGCCAAGTGGTACTCGGGTCTGCCTCGCTCCAAGGCAGGGCCGCCCATGCGCCATGTGGTTCTCAGTTTGCCCCGCGCAAGGGCCAGGCAGCCGAAGCGCCAGCTGTCCTTGCGTGGGCAACGTCAAGTGCCCGCTACTTATGGCCTGCAGCCCCACCAAAACTTGTGCTGGTAATTTTCTCCCTAACCATCCATTCAATGTCAAATGCACCCCAGCAAAAAGACAACCCCACCACTCCCCCGCTGTCATTGCAACTCTTTGTGTCAAGGGCTGGTTTGCCATTACACTGCTCCAATTCACAATGCTCTGAGTTTAGGTAAACAGTAACATGAGCACTGAACTCTTTTAGTATATTACATAATACTCTATGTTTATAAGAAAAAAAATTATGTTTTTTTAATGTTGGATAAAAAAACCTTTTTGGTTTAAATACTTCAACTTAAAAGAATAACATAT
>Ga0307517_10004930_pt1 | contig 20330 bp, 14 predicted proteins | sample 23_EM_MG_FD_194515 | JGI IMG/M metagenome (GOLD analysis project Ga0307517, IMG submission 194515) | Populus trichocarpa ectomycorrhiza microbial communities from riparian zone in the Pacific Northwest, United States - 23_EM | ecosystem: Host-associated > Plants > Roots > Unclassified | place...
AAATATGAAGAGAGTAAAATTCAGATAAAACTATAGAAGGGTTTTTTAAATTATGTTTTTAAACTATTGTTGAGGATATAAATTATTATTTTAGGAGTTAATTGAACAATGTTGAAAGGTAAGAGGTTTAATTGATAAAAAAATATTAAAAAAATAACTTCGGGGGTTTGATTTATAATTTTGGTTAGGATGCTGAATGGCAGCTAAGCTTTGGGCAGAACATTATTAAAAAAACATCAAAATTGATGCACAAACACGTGGCTGACAAGACAGTCCAGATCCAGGGGTTTCTCTAGTTAAAAATAAACCTAATATATTAGTAAACAATTTCATGCCAGCATGAGATCTTGAAGGGGTACTTTTGACTAGTAAAAATGGTTCCAGATTCAATGCATCCAAAAATTAGAATCAATTTCCCAACAGTAATTAACAATTATGAAAATACTACAGACACACCTGAGCAACAAGAAGAGCACGTGACATAATATTATTAAATAATTTTATGCAAAACATTTGTAGTAAATTGTTTATGGCTCTCTTCTTGGACTACTTTGGCACTACAATAGGGCTTTTTTTTTTTTTTTTTTTTTTTTAATTGTAACAATTTTATCACCTAGATAAAACCAATGAACATTAATTTCAAAGGGTTATCATTTTTTCAACTGTCATGGTTGTTTCAACATAACTCGGCAGCTAAATTCTCCAGCACCACTCATCCCAGAAAATATGGTAACCATTGCCAGGTTAGGAACAGAGAGTAGTAGCAATTCCAATCCTTGTAAATTGCGGTAGGGAGGGGAAATGAAGAAAATAAACAGTTGCTTGAGGAGAAGGAACCAATCTTTTCATAATTATGAGTTTCAAATCACAAAATATGACAACAGAGTGGATGATGAGATCACCACGATTAAATATACTTGTGAAGAAAAGAAAAAACTTGTCAATGGAAGTATGAATACATGTACAAGGACGCCATTCATACCTTTCTAATTCAAGATATAGCAGCTGTTCGAATTCCTCATCCATCATGAATTGCACAAAGCCATGTCCCTGGTTCCTGTCAACAGCTTGGACCCCTGAGGGAGGCCGAAATTGTGCCAACACTTGGTCGTGTAGAAAAATGCGCTGTTCGAACTGCAAAAGGTGTCATGCTCCATCATTCAAGTGGAGGGTCATTTTTATGTTCATAGCTGCTAATTCGGCAGCTAAATATCTAAAGACATAAGGCATTGCAACAGTTTCTATCCCTTTGCTTGTTTGGCATGCATGGCATACCACTTTTTTGGGAGCCTTCACAGGAGGTAATCCACCAATATCACGCACTATTCGCCTCTGTGGTTGGTAATGTGTCGTTAGAATGCTCCCACATATAGAACATACATCAGCAATGTGATAATCAGAGCAAGTATGGAGCCTATCATGCAACAAGTATGCAGCTCCGTGGGCAAGCATTGAATCTCGTTCCATTTCTCCAAAACGAATACCTCCACCACGCTTTCTTCCTTTAATAGGCTGTCTGGTAATCTGGTCGACCGGACCAGTCGACCGGACCTGCATAACAATTGGGAAATCATGAGATTTGAGAAATTTAGAAACATCATAATTTATGAAGTAAATTAAGCCAAAACAAAAGCATAAAACCAAGTAAAATTCTGCTTCCAGAAGGAAAGCATAAAACAGTTACAGATACATTTAATCAGAATTCACTATCAAATCAGTTAATTATCCTGTTCAAAAGATTTGAATCTGATTCAAGTCCAAATCAGGTTATAACCAGATACATTGACAGCCCTGCATGGTTCAAGGAATTCCAGGTAAACAACTGGTCAAGTGCTTTGACCAACTCTTCTAAGCTAGAAGCACCTGCATCAGGCAAGTATCATGGCTATGATAGAGTACAGAATTTATGGCACAGAACACAAATGATACGAATGAAAAAAAGATAGGCCATGACAACAAAAAAAAACGAACCCATACATTAAAATGGTGACCGTTTGAATATATCAAAACAGAAAGTATATCTATCTAAATGCATGAATCAAAACATGGATTTTCTTATCACTTTTTTAGCTTGTAAGTCGGTAGGTGAAAACCAAGCAAATAGTGTTACAAAGAAGCACATGAGCCAAATCATTCATGATGAATGCCAAGCAAGAAAATTGATTCTTAGGAAACCAAGTACTTTGTATTTGTATCTATCTAGACTACCATCCAAGAAGAAAATCTGAAATAAGATCTAACCTGAAATTTGTCTGAAACCATGTGGCGAAGACGCTGATAATAAACAGGACCAATAAAAATTTCACATGTGAGTTCTGTTCCATAAACCCCACTGTACAAAACCTCCACGCCGTGATGATTAAAGCCCTTAGATTTTAGCATCTTGCCAAGTTCATCAACAAGTGATTCAGGTTCTGATTTAGCCTCTCCTGCATTAGATGCCCTCACTGTACTAGCAAATGGTGTAGCATCTACAAAGTTTCCATTTAAGCTACCTCCCTGAGACCAGAAATATTAAGCAACCATCAATCATTTGTTTTTTTTATCTTTTCCAAACAGTTGCCAACCATCCATATGCTAATCTATTTTTCAAATTCACAAATAATTCTTCTGTTTTTATTAAAAGGGAAAAGAAGTAACAGAAAAAGTTTGGACTTTATACCAATGGAAAACATAATTCTAGATAGCATATCCTCACAGTATCCTTTTCATATCCAGAATATCATCAGCAGATGAGTCTTTGAGTCACAGGGTGGCTTTACTTTTGAGCATTATCAAACTAGAGTTTGTGATAACTGAAAATTTGCAACACTTCAAGTAAAGGTTTCGGTACTATTTTTACCTTGGCAGCAAGGGATTCCAAAAGCATTGCAATTGTCATTCTTGAAGGAAAAGCATGGGGATTGATAATCAGATCAGGACGCATCCCAGTAACTCCAGAAAATGGCATATCAATATCTGGCCATAACTGGGAGCAAACACCCTTCTGTCCATGCCTACTGCTAAACTTATCACCAATGATAGGGTTTCTAGGATGACGAAAACGAATATTCACCTGATCAAGAAGAGGAAAGGAAATATAAGCCAAGAACATACATAGCTGCAGCAGTATAAAAGTGCTATCTAATTTAATCTCAAGTGTATAGGTGAATATTGAACCTCTCAGCTAGTATAGGCATGCATCTGCAGAGAGATTTCCTAAGGCCTTAAATAAACACATGCGCTACTAAGAGGAGAGGCAGAATTGGACACCAACTAGCATTATAAAGTAGCTGTTCTTTACTTTGATGACACCTATTGTATTTTGTAATTTTGTTACACAGCAGAAATGCCCCATCCCTCTCTCCATATCAGTCGAGTCGATTACAGCTAAAGCCCTCAACCTCTTATAGCTTACTTAAAGGGAAGAAATTATTCTGCATATTATTTTAGAAGTAGGGTGATCGGTTATACTTCCCACAGATAGCAGATAAAATCGAATGAGACCAAACACAATTGACGGAGACAGACTTAAGAGGCAGTATTGTAGTTTAAGCAGACAGAGTATACCATATATCAAAACAAACAATATTTTTCTGACAAACATCGTATTCACAAAAACATACCTTCCTAGTGACCAAGGACCGATCCTTTGATATAATCCTTAAATGGAATTCATTAAGGCCACTACTAATATCTTACCTACATGTCTTGAGCTAATTGAAAGAATTCCTTCCAACACATAACTCGGAGACGGTGTGACACCCCACAAACAGATAATGATACACTTGATAACAGCATGCACCTCGCATTCCCTCTAGTATTTAAAGGAAAATTGTCCATGAAAAAATTCAAATGAGCTGAACTCAGATTTCCATTACCCTCTGTTAAAGTTTCCTTGTATTTGATGAAACCTCTTTACTTTTTTTTTTTAATTAGAAAATAAATACTTCATTAAGGGAAAATGTATTAAACAAAGAATAAGACATCCTTCTATAAATGGCAAACAAAGGAAAAAAAAAGGTGTATGTATTTTCCCAGATGCCCAGCAACTACTCCATCAAACATCCATACACTCAACATCAGTACAAGTTAAAAAGCCTAAATCCCTTCTTTATCTAGACCCTAAAATTGTCAATTTTCCAAGCTGTAATCTTATGTCAGGACAATCAGTTTGGATATCCTAAAGATGTTAAGGTGCTAAACTTCAAAATCTTTCAGGACAAAACTCTTTCCTTCCTCTTCTTAGCATATATAATTCTTTTAGCAGCGTCTCTTTAGCACATATACAAAGACATGGAAGAGTGAAACTGCTCCAGTTCATTTTCTAACTTGTAGGAGAAAGGTCATTCTCAACCTTTCCTCATTTATATCCTTTTCCTTTCACTCATCCATAGTTTTACATAGCAAACACTACATAGCATAATGACCATTATTTAACAGAATCAGTCGCTGCTATTATTGTTTTTCACCGTGAAACATGCTATAATGCTGTTTCACACCAATAACAGCAATAACATTGTTCTATAATGGTAACAGCTGTTATTCACCTATAACGCCGTTGTAAGAAAAGAGGAGCTGAAGAGAATAATTGTTGTCCTGGATTTTGCATACATGACAGAGGAGGAGAGAGAAAGAAAAGGGAAAGGCGATTAAAAGTCTTGGAGAGAGGGATGGAAAGCTATTAATTAAATTGTATTAGTTTGCTCCTAGAGACTTGTGTAGTGGTGTTGTGCTTCTGAGTCTCTGGCAACAAAGAGAGAAAGAGAGGAGAATTGTTCATTGTCAAGTGAAGTTCATTTACGTGATATTTTTTATATAGTTTCTTGTGATATGGACCTTGTGCTTGGAAATAATAATAGGGGTTGGTTGGACTATAATGAGCTTTATAAATTATAACAGTGATATTTCATTCTTTTACAAAGCCACCAACTCTAACTCTATATTTTTTAAATTGTTGATGTTTAGCATGAGTATTGTTAATATTAACTGAATTAAGGTTGAATTATTATACTTGAGTAGTAATATTGTTAAAATGTGTGAATTCTTATAATGACTAACAGTTGTTAATGCACTCACGACAATGGTGCCCACAACTGTTATTTTACACCCATTATAGTTTCTGTTGGCATGCATAAAAAATATTAAATATCAGATAACTGTCTATTCAATTTTAGTTATGCATCTGCAAACAAAATGATCACCCAAACATCTGCGGAGTTTCTAACATTTATAGGGATCAATATGCTTGTCTCTCAAACTATATCACAGACAAATATGGCCCAGATGAAAGGATATACACATACCTTCTGAAGGTGCTTCTTGCTTTTCGTATCAACAGCTACATAGTCAACAATAGCAGGCTCTGAACCTTTTCGATACTTGGGTTTTGATGTATTTGTTATGTCATTATAAATGCTACAATATGGCTCATTCGGATTTATTATCTGAACGCCAATCAGGGAGATGGTCATTATAAAATACAGAAAAGATAACAAAGAGAGACACACACCCGCAAGGGGGGGGGGCGGTTAGAATATAAGGGGCCCACCTGACCAACATATGGAAGTCCATCTGAATCAATCAAGGAATGCGATGACCTATCAGTATTACTCCTCCTAAATCTTCTGTGGGATCGATCTGACCTGCTGCCCTCATCGGATAAATCGATCGTTTCTGTCTGTCAAAAAAACCCATTGATATAGTGAACACAAGATACAAGAGAGAATAATGTCCAGATAAGCAATAACTTTGACTATTCATTGAAATTTATAATAGGAAAGGATATAATAACTCTCCTCATGCACATTCACATTGAAAAAGTGTTTTTCTTACACATCAAAGCTTTCTCTATCAAATGCTGCACTTCACATGAAAATGCATAATGACCACAGGTGTAGAATAATCTAAAGTGTTAAAACTTGACTAAAGTGTGGGTTGATTTGCAGCTCAATTGAGCTCGTTCATAACACAGCGGCACTTTGGACTTCACATTGACATTCAATGTTTTTTCTTAATGGAACATGGTTGTTTTAGATGATACAAAGCTGCATCCCTATCTTCATCAGGTATAGCGTAGTTAGAGTGACACAAAGCTGTTTGTTTGAATATATTATTTTTAAGATGGTCAGCGTTTTCAATTATATTGCTTATAAAATTTTATGTCAACGTCTGTTCATATGACACAAGCCTGTTGATCTTTGTCCATGTTCAGGCACAAAAGTAAAACGTTGTTAGAAATTTTGAAATATTTTTAGCCTACTAGTTCCAGTATTGACCATCAAGCTCCAGCCAGCTGATCCAAGCAAATACACACACACACACACATGGAATGAATCACAATTGAGCAAAGATGCTAAAAACAGCTCATCCTTTTATTCCACTTGGATTGGTTTTACAGCTATGAGTTTCCAGTAAGTTTCTAGAGAAATAAATAGATAGCAAATTCTTAAGCTCAACAAACTGAAATAGCACCATTTCAGATAAACAAACAATTTTACATATCTGGAGCATAAAAAGAGACAAAACCTAATTAGTGGACACAGTAAAGCAAACTAGCTTAACAATGATTTACAATTATTACTAACATTACAGCATCCGCTCTTACAAATAATGAAGTAGACTGCTTATGGCGAAGCAAAGCCCATTTGACTAGTTCATTATAAAGCTGTCTAATATGACATCCTACATTCTTGGGATAGTGTTTTCCCTTCTAGAACAAGTTCCTAGAAAGCAATATATTATAATCTGCCTAAAGTATATTGCAATTATTAAAATGAGATCCTGTGGCCCTCAGTACCATGCTGGATGATAATGGTGGTCGAACAAGAGAAAAACACAGATTAACATAAAAATACCACATAAAACAAAAATAAAATCAATTAATGAAGTAGCTTAAGTAGCAAGAAATACATATAAACCAGAGCATAAAAGGGTGAGGACTTATTTGTCATGATATCAAACCTGGTATATTTGTCCATGAAACATGCCACGATCTACAGAGGACTTGTTCAAGATCATGGCATCCTCCATATCATATCTGCATAACATAGAGCATTTGGACTAAAAATGGAAAAGAAATAGAAATGCAATTGGAATTTCCATATGCTAGATTGATTAAATTGTACTTGTCTAATAATCTACCCTGTATATGCAAGCACTGCAACAATAGCATTTGTCCCTGTTGGATGCTCATCGATGCTATATTTCGTGTATGCTCCTGTACGTACAATGGGAGTTTGAGGAGTCTGCATATACCAAAAGTATTTCCATTACAACACCATAAGCTAGTAAGAAGAACAAATACACATGATATGAAATTCAATTAATGGAACCATCATATCATTTACAATGACAAACTTTCCTAGCACAACAATGTAACGAAAGGCTGCCAGCACTTGAGCCAAAAGCCAGGGGAAGGTTTGTATAAGAAATTTATTTTAGGTCAGACTTCTAACCCTAGACCCCCACCCAGCTTATGATCAATTCGATTCTCGATGAAGACTACATCATAAGCTTTTTCAGAAGTACAGACATAAGAGTAACTTTTCTAAAAATCTTTTGCAGATTGGAGCATATTGAATACCTTTTTTGCAATATGTAGTGAACAGAGGCTATCACTAATACAGCAGCAGGACTTGCTGCTGAGGCACTCTTGTGGATATGGAAGGCAGAATGAGGCAAAAAGTCAATGGCTGTGCCAATATAATGCAGTGCTATTTAAGGAGGAATTTAAAATTATCAAGAATCAACTTGAATTCAGGACGCTGTTATGGAATTATAATAATTGGTCCAGCTTCTTAAGCTAGAGAGTAGTTAGATGATATTATAAGTGCCAATATAATGCAGTGCTATTTAAGGAGGAATTTAAAATTATCAAGAATCAACGGTTTTGCCTTTTCATTTTGGCAGACAACTTCTTTCCTTTTTTGTCATTTTATATTCCGCCTCACTTAATATAAATAAGGAAAAAGATAAAAGAACGTGAATCATACCTGAAGATGGTAAATCTTCTGATCAGCACGGAAGCGGAGAGATTGTAAAGAGAAAGCCATTGTTTGTTTAGCCATCTACAATAAGCATTAAAAGAACTGAAATGTTAAAGATAAAGTACACAAGACAGTAATAAAATGTTGTTAAACTATACATACTGGACTAGTATAAATAAAAGGCAAGCAGAAACCTGACACTGGTACATATTTCGTGGACTTTGATTATGATCTGACCAAGGTGTTAGATTAGCAACCACACTGAGCATATTTGTTGGGTGAATTTCTTCATGAGTTGCAGGAAAGGCATTACTTCTTCCACCATTTCCACCATCTGGACATTTTATTTCCATAAAAACCTAACATGACATTGATGAACAAGTCAGCTATTATTTCTAACTGCTACTAGAAGAACAGTTCACTCCCCCCAACAATTCAAAACTGTCAGCAGAAGCTATTAATCTGACAGAAAACTAAATTCTGTGCTCACCTGTTCAAATGGTCCAATAAGTTCAATATCTTGACGTTCCTCACAAGGGATAGAAATATTTCTAACAGGGCGAATAAATCTGGAAGGATATGTGGAGATGTATAAACCTGGATATGCACCACCAATGCTCAAAGGAACATATCCAACTTCCATATCATCAGGAATCTGCAATATGTTTTCTTGTAAATGAGAGTAGAGGAAGAAATCTTGGGCAAAAACCAGTAGAAAAATTCAGTAAAAACAAACCGCTGAAGTCGCTGACACTTTTAATCTTCGCAAATGAGCAATAACTTTCTCTATTTCACTGGAAGGAAGAGAGCCAATGACACGACCATCCAAAAGAACAGAAAGAGCCTTAGGAGGGCCAGCTTGAACAAGCTTTGGCAATGAAGCAATCATTCCAAGACTGGTCAAAACACCAAGGATAGATTTTCTTATATCAAAAAAATCTTTAACAACTCCCTGCGAATCAAAATATGATGTAACACCTGACAAACATACATGAGAAAAGCAAATTAGATGGAAATCTGATAAATGAGCTCATAAATTAGTTATGGGAGATGTTCTTAATCAACACAATAAAACGAATCTCCAGCTAGTAGCAACTAAAATGACCTTAAATGCAAGGTATGATACAACACAAATTGGTCAGATTCCCATGTTCTTTCAAGCAATAAAAATATTTTAACGACAAAAAAAGGCCTATAATGATCTGGTCACAATAATTATAGACAAAGGAATCCAGGTAACTCAGACGCAGCAACTGTTGAACACCTTAATTGAAATCACCTTTGCTATCACAAGCTTCAGTAAAAAAAAAAAAAAAACATTTCCTGGTGGAGATAATAAAAAACTGAAATTCTGAAAATGATACCATTTGCTTCACATTTTATTGAACATTTAATAAAAGTAGACAAATCCATTAAAAATAAAACATTTGGTAGAATGTTGACTTACGACAAGAACAAGTCATGTGGTTCAGCAACCCACATGGCTCCCCATCAGGTGTGTGGACTGGGCAAAGAAAACCCCATGATCTGTACACAAAATCAAACAAACAAACAGATAAGTAAATATTGAACTTACACTATGAAATCCATGTAAGTTGCCAGATAATTGGCAATCAAAACACATACTCAGGAAGCAACTTCCGCACACTTGTTGTGCGACCACCAGCAAAGGAAGCTCCTCGATGTACAGCACGGAAAAAAGAAAGAAAGCGCAGATAATTGAGCCTCTCTGCTTGAACAGTGTAACCAGCCCTCTAATGAAGAACAATAATCCAACTTTAGCGCAAATAACAGAGAGAGAAACACAAGAAAATGAGCAAAATGATCCCATCGAAAACCTCATCGAAAACAATAAAAAGAGAAGACAAATTCATTTGTAAAGATCAATCGTGAGAAAAGTTAAAACAATCATCTCATCACTAGAACTATAACTAAACCATGTAACACAATTCCATATCTATTCTAATGAAGTCACTGGGTGAATACATAACTGGGTTCCATGTAACTGCATCCTCATTGTGGAATGCACATTTGGAAGTTTTAAATGATAAGAAATGGGTCATTGCCAGTGAATTCATACCTGCTGCAAATCAAGACCTGTTTGCGTTGCCAGTCTTCCAGATCTCAACATAGACTCCACAGCTGTACTGACTGTTACCGGGGAATTTTTATCCATGACCTTCCTGACATCTCCTACTGCAATCTCTCAAGCAACAGAAAGAACAACATTGATATAAGAACTTCTATTCCCTCAACAATATATTTAAGTCTGTACATCAAAATAAGTTCAACAAGATGGGCAAAATGTTATCCAATTAGTTGTGCACACAGTCACATGAACTCAGTGCCAATGACTTAAATGGATACAATTGGATTATTTAAAATTCATAGATTCATCATGTGTGGCTGCAAATTTACATTACGAACTGGTTAGGAGATCAGTTTGCTTATTCCTGTTATATTTTATTAGCTACAAGCCCATAAGTTTGGTCCATGTCTTGCCTTTAAGAACCAAAGTTTTATTACAAAAAAAAAAAGGAAACCCAAAACAGCGAGGTACTATCTTTTACTTGCAAGTTTGCAACCCTGCTAGTAGTGACAGCAGGCACTATAATCACAAGTCTCAAAAATATATCATGAAATCCCTTTTCCATTACATAGAAGATGAGTTGTAAATGGAGATGAACTAGGAAGGGAAAACTAAAAAGATTAATCCAAAAGATGCAAATATTATATGTACTTCACATAAAATAATGATCAAATTATGGGACTCAAGAGCCATTATCTAAGCAGAAGGCAAGAAGCTGAGATACCTGCCAAGAAATTAAAAGTGTTATTTTTTGTTAGCTCATCTTGAACAAGTGATTTCGCCTTACGCAACCAGTCTTCTAGTTTCTCCTACAACCAAAGAAAGGTATTACTTCTGTCAATTTAGGATTTCATTAAAGAGAGCTAGAATATAAAAACACATTTTAGAAAACTTTCTATGTGAAGAAAATTTAATGACACCCCACAACCTGTGAGGCTTATTTATTTATTGGAAACGGTGATTGTCAAACACTATTGTTAAAATATTCATACTTAAATACCTCCCACTTCCAGATTTGTATTATTCAATGAGCAACAACATAACACCAATTTATTTTTCCACATAGTTCATGCAAGTTTCAAATCAGGTAATGATACCTATACAACAATATAATAAATTGACGTTAAATAAAAAACCATGGCATTTCAATTTCACAACAATATGTAATAAGGGTAATAAACAGCAAAACATAGAGCTCAAACAGAATCAGCTTGGTTAAAAGCTTGTCATCCTCAACATGGTTAAAAACTTGAGCCTCCTCTTAAGATTCAGTTAAAAAACAAGAACCTCCTTCATGGTCGATGCATGTTAGCTACTTTTGGTTTCCAGCTGAACTCAACTAGCTTCAGTTTGATCCTTTTTCTCCATTATAATTTAGGGACATACTTTCAGTCAGATGTTTTAATGCTTGATCTTTTTCTACTGCTCAAGCCCAAATCATTTCTCTTCTACCTCTATGCTTCTTCACTCCTAGCCGAGCTCAATTTCACTTAGCTATTACATTTTTTGCTCCTATTACTTTAAGCTATGAAACCAAAACTGTACTACATGCCAAACATTTATTTCTACAAATTCCAATTTAAATTTTATACCTTGAGATAAATGGTCATCAGGTGCCCGGGAAGTAAGATGTCCTGATTTTGCAAGGAATCTGGGTTGTCTGGTGCAGAAGTATGATCGACAAAAGAGAAAAGTTTCTGCAACATAAAGCTAAAGAAATGAAGTTAAACACAAACATAATTGGAAGTTGAACAATGAACCAAAGAAAGAAAATCTAAGTTTAGAAGCAGAGAAAGGTAGCAACATTGCTAAAATTTATAGGGCACGTATTAAATGAAGAGAGAGGGAGAGATTGTAGCTCACATCAGCAGACTGAATTTGTCGTGAAAATTAGGAAGATGAACAAACACGTAATCTTTCAAAACAGCATGGGCCACCTGCACAGAAAATAGAATGAGTGAAATAATTAACATAAACAGGCACATTAACTTAAAGAGATAAATTCTCATAAACTAATATCAGAGATTGTTACAAAATATTTTCCTTTTTTTGCAGATTGGAGTTGAGGTCAATTTAATTTAACTTACAGTATATGGAGTTTTGTTTTCCAACTCATCCACAACAGGTTGAAAGTGCTCCCCTGCATGATGAGTACAATCAAAATTTGTTCACCCATTGAACTACACAGTAATGCTAATCCTAATGCAATTGTGAGTACCAATATGCTGCAGACAGTCATCCTGAGTGAAAAGAGCCGCAACCCGAACTTCATCGAGAATAATTTTCGCCCTTTCACCTAGAAGCTGAGAGCCAACAGCTCCTTTTACCTCCTCATATTTCTCATCATAGTAACTTGTCAGATTCTCATAAATTTCCCGGTCTGTGGTCTCAACAAGGGCCTGTTGACAAAAGTTTGAGGCCAAAAAATAAGCACATTATGGAAAAGGCATCACAATGTCCATTAGATAGTATGACCACTGAAATCTTTGTAAGTGGAAAACCTATTCTACACCAAGCACATGAGCTGGAAATTAAGTTCACTGCAATACCACGCTAAATAATATTGTTTCTGAATCTTCATTATCTCTTCAGATTTTTTGGACAGTTATATCAGCTACTAATTTAAAATCCCAGGCGACTGAAGCATAATTCCTATCTCTGTTCTTTTTTCCTCTTTTTTATGTTTCAGAAAGACCAAGGGGCGTATCTCCCTAGAATTTCCCTATGTCCAATATAACTACTCAAATGTTGCTTATATACAATGTCCCCATCTCATAAAACCTATGTTGTGGATAATAAAAAAAGAGACACTTAAACAGTTAATCCAAGAATTTGAAAATATCAACAGAAGTAGAAAAACAAAAGAGTGTGCGTATCAAAATATGTAGCAGAGTGTAAAGTTTCTATCCCCATGCATGAAAGCACATTGATTTTGATGTCAATCATAATATTCTGCAAGACAGGCCAAAACATTTAGCCATAATTGTAAGCTAGAAAAATAACTGGAGCAAAAGAATCCAGCAAAAGAATGGAAGTTATATTATCTAATGAAGTAGTTTTTCCTTTACATAGGTGAAGATCCAACATAAGCAAAAGGCATGGCAAATATTTGAAAGGATTAGTATGCAACACAATACCTTCAACACAATGCCAACAGGAAGCAAGTACTCCCTTCCTCTTACCCTGCAAAAACAAAATGAAACATATAATTCAAATCTGGTTCCATACTTGCAACCCAAAAATCTTATTTACATAGAAACAAACATTGATGTGGCTTACCAAAATCCAACTCTGGCACTTCCATTGCGAAGATAATACAGTCTAACTGTTACTGAAGAGTGATCTGTTAATGAAGATTGATATTCTCTTACACACCTGGAATGGAATCAACAATTGCCCAAGTAAGAATAATATAGCATAGCCAAAGCAAACATATTTTCGAAGATGAAACAATAACAGCAACAAACTTTACATTCTGTCAACAAGAAATTGCAGATAACAAACCATTATTTTACAAGCAATATTTTTTGGAGACCACGGGAAACTGACAAAGTAATAGGCGCAGAGCTTTTCCAGACAAACTTCTCCTACCGACAGATGGAACACAGATCCATATTCGGAAGACATTTGGTCTAGACATGTTATAAGACAAGGCAGTAACAAACATAATGAACTTATAAATACAGGTAATAAGAGAACTACCAGACAACCAATACAATGGCATATTTGGGACAGCTAATTGGAAGTTACATGGTATTTTAAGTCAGATCAACTGATAGATTGGAAGGTAGCTTTAGGATCAAACATTCATACATGATCCACCCTGCACTTCTTACATTTACCCCAGAATGAAACCGGGAAATAGGAGTTACAACTTCTTGTTCTGCAACAGGCAGCCTTGAGGAGGAGATAAACCAGCTAGCTTGAACTAGTGCAGAATTGAAGGAAAACAATTTCTGAGTTCATGTCACAACAATTTGTATAGAAAGGCCGGGGGCAAGTAAAACCTCTAGTTATGATGAACACTTTTAGTGTCATAAGCAACTACGACACAATGAGGTAGACAATTATCAAGTAAAGAGTAATATCCCTTGGAAAGTTAACAAGTGACCAATGCGGAATGAATTAATCACATGAAACTACATTACTCGTTTGCCATTAATTATAATCATGCATTGCATATCTTTTTGGTACTTATGTTGGATTTGTTGAAACATGCAGTCCAGGTGACTTTTACTTCCTAACAAATAGGAGGTGTGGGGCTGACAGCAGACTTGGTATTGTTAACAAGCCTTCAGCATATGGTCATAAGAGCTTGCTTCATAAATTAGTGTAGCCAATAGCACAACCTCGGAAGTTGCCACATAAAGTTTTGTGCCAACTTGAGATTATAAGGAGCTAGGGAACCCAAATAATTTCAATCTATAGTATTTAAACTAAAATACACAAATGGGCAGAAACATCACCCACGGATTTGAACAACCGAAGCTTTTGTGCAATAAGTGTTAAGAAATAAGAACAATGAGATACTAACTGTTTTCTCAATTAAGTACTTCTCATTAAGCAGTTGAGGCAAGGAAGAAAATGGTTATTGCTGAATGCCCAAAAGCTGTTCATTCAGATATCAGAAAGACTGTTGGATAGGTAGAGGGTGTGTGGTACATAACTGGTTAAAGAAAGTATTGTTTGGCCCTTAAAAGCTTCACTAAGGGGAAAATAACATCCAACTTAGATGAAACCCAGGAACTAGAGGAAAATGTAATGACTACCAAGCAACTTAAGTGTTCCACCTTTAACTTAAGTTGATAAAAAATTAATTACCTAAGACTTCAAACAATGTTGTGACTTTTGCATAACTCTATGATAATAGGGTCAACTACTCAGAAAAACATTGCAAAACCAATAAGAAGTACAAGGAATTAACAATAACACTGGAATAATGAAGTCACGAAAAAGGACCTTATAACAACTGCTTTATCTGTATGTCCTTCCCTTCGTTCACGATATGAACCTCGCGTCATACTCATTGGCTGGAATATAAAAACGAATTCAGTTATATGGCATCTATAAGTATAAAAAAAAATGCTATTTCTTTCTTCGTACACCCATATAAGCATTTGAAAGCATGAAAATGTTGTGATGTAGTCAACCTCATAACTCTAGTCTCAATGCAATCTTAACCGTAATTAACCATAAATCAAAACATCAACCAGGCAACTATATGGAAGAGCTAATGATTGCTTATTTGGTTATCACAACATAAAAAAAATGAAAGGTCCCACTTACATAGTTCTGCTTCGGCATAATTAGACATCGAAAAACTCTCTCAATCCCATTCAAAATGAAGTAACTATATGACATACAAAAATACAAAAAGCAGGTGTTAATTTCAAATGGTTCAAAATGACAAAAATATGCATAGCTGTTCTTAAGGAAATTTACAACCTCGGATCATCATAACATGATAAATGTAAAAGATAGAACAATCATACAATAAGCAAAATCTGAACACAGCATAGTTTGCAATGCCAAAGAATATGCATTTGAATAGGATTGACCTTTTATAATATTTATAACTGCATGGTGATTGTAAGTGGATAGGAGCATTGTAAGGCTTGTCATGCCAAAAATTAAGCATTTAAATAGGCAAAGACCTTCTCCATCTCCAAAATCGACAGTGTCCATAATTATACTCGGAAAAGCCTGCTCATTTTGTCTTCACAATCTATTTATAGTTTATACATGTGATCCCATACTATAACAGTGGATAAACCCCGGTTGGTTGAATTGGGGTGTTTTCTGTAAAACACGTCCTTGATGTATTAATTAAAATCCCGATGTATCAAATTTTACATGAAGCTTTTATAAAATCTGCAGGCTAAACAATCTTTACCTTTGTTTTGAGAACCTAAATGGCAAAGATCTTTTATCTACCATAGTATGTATCATCTATAACTAGCAATATTGGGAATACAGAAGAGTTAATCTGTTTCCATCTAGATACTTGACTTGTTCAAAACACACATATCGAAAACAATTTATACATGCTTTCCTGTAACTGTGAGTATGAAAAGGATACAAGAAATAGCCTACTACAAGATAGGAGGTGCTATAATATTGCGTGTTTCCTTCATTAGGGGAAGTTCCTATGGTGCTTCAAAATGGGACTGACTTCAATGCCAGTGTTTCAAGTACGTTTTAGACAAGCTTTCTTGTAACAGGGAAAAGTTTGTTAAGAGAGAGTAGACCTCATTATATTGATTTGCAATGTCAGTGTCAGACAAACATATCACAAAAATACACAACCAATCTGACAACTTACCCACCCACTTCTGACGCCTCTTCTTTTAAGGAAACAAGCTGTTGGGGATCAGCACTTCGCAAGTAACAAAGCTTTGACTGCATAGGATAAACTTCAAGACATGAATATTGAACTAGCCAAAAGTGAAAAAAAGATCAGTGAATATAATGCATTAGGTGCAGCAATCAATTGAGAAAATAACAATTCATAATTCATACAGGTTTCTTGCATATAAACTTTTACGTTAAGCAAATTTCCACCCAGTTAATGCTAATTCTACAGAATGGCAAGCTTTGTGTTATATCACTAGAAACAAAAATTGCTACAGATCACAGCAACGTGACTTCAAGAGAGAATCACAATCTTCCAAGATCCACATGTAGCAAACGACCAATGCAACATGTAAAACAAAAGCAAAAAAGCATACTCAAGGAAAAAAGAAGTTCAAGCAAGAAGTAAAGCAGTGCAGAATTAACACACAGAAAAATATACAGATTCATGACATCACATAAACTTGAAATGCTGATCTCCTGTCAACAGAGTAGAGCAAGGTGAAGCTTCTAATTTGAATACAGAAGATTATTAAATTGATCTAGTGGTTTCCAACTGCAAAATAGGTTCATAGACCAGGGATATCCAGCACTTTTATTTCTAACCATTACATTTATGTCAAATCCAGAAAAACAATTATTTCGAAAGAATGAATGAAAGAAAAAATAAACGTAGTGTCTTCAGCTGTTCGCATGGAAATATATTCATCATTAAACTTAATAAACCTATAATAAGTAGACAACAAAACAAGGGACAAGTTCTGACATGGACACCAATTGTTGGATACAAATCATATTTGTTGACAACTTGTCTTCATATTCACCTGGTAATTGAACCAAATAGACTTTTGTGTGAATACCTTTCCAAATATTTACTTATCAAATCAAGGCCTCTAAATCCAGATTTCTATTTATCTATCAAAAGAGCAATCAATGAAATCTCCGTCCTCAATTAAGACACTGAGTTCTGAACCACGCTAACTGCCCCAAAACAGCAACCCAATCAAAGAAAAACAAAGAAGCGAGTATAAATTACAGTTTGGCAAGAACATCCAAACCCCAACGCTTGTCCATGAAGAAGTCTTCCAGAAAAGAAAAACTTTTAAAAACGTTAAACTTGAATCCATGAGAACTTTGAACCATAAAATTCCAGAATTCCAAAGCCCAAGTTTTAAAGGTCACATACATAGTAAAGCACCCTGGCCAGCTAAGCATATGAGAACTTGAACAAGATTATGCAAAAAATACACTTTGTCAGGCTATAACTCTAGTTGGCCCCATAGTCATGAAGTGTCTCAGATCAATTACATTTCATAGGGGTCCACAACCATATACAAATCTCCTTTTAACACCCCAAATGACCTCTTTTCTATTAATCTCACACCAAATTTAACCCTCACTAATCACAAACACTTACGTCCAGTCACATAAGGCAGTATATATCTAAATCATGAAGACAGCAACTTCACGAAACAAAGAAATCACCAACCTTCAACATTATAGGAAACTGCCCAAAATTATACTTTTCTCTGATAACTGGTCTACCATCATACTGAAAGCAAACATCCGCCTCGAACTTCCCAGTATACGAAACCTTCGCCTGTCGACACTGTTTCAAAAAACAAAAGTCACTCCATCAACACGTAAATTTACTTAAAATATACAGACATGGTAAAGGGGAGGGAAAAAATCTTACTTCAAAAGGAAGTAGCCTCTTACGATTTGTCCTTGAACGAACGTCCTTTATTGGAGCATTTATTCGAGGGTTACTCAAGTATAGTAAGATAATAGTCAAGAAAATGATCAATTTCTAACCAAAAACACAAAAATCTGTTTTTCTTAACAGAAAATCTGATAGAAAAGAACTGAAAATACTAAAAGGATATGTGAGAGACAGGTATCAGTGTGAGGATCATAAATTCTGACAGGCTTGATGTTATCTAACATGATTTCCAATCCTCTATCCACCATGTAATCAAAGGAATCTATGTGGTGCCTCACTAGCTCTTCCAGCTCCTTGAATTCTCCACCCTTCTTCGCCATTGGAACTGAAAGTTTTTCTCTGTTGCTACGGGGTGAGAGAGAGAGAGAGAGAGAGACTGCGTAGGGTTTTACGGGTTTAGGGTTTTAGAAGAGAGAAGACAGGCGGGGTTTGATTGTTTTACGGCTGCAACGGTAATACAAAACGGGTTGGTGTGTTATGGGCCTTTTTCTACTGGATTTAAAACCGCGTCTTTTGACTCATGGATCAACGACGTGATTCACGATCTGTTTGGATCGTGCGATCCACGGGCTTTATAGCCTCGGAGCTGAAAAATCAGACGAGCCTGGACTTAAAACTGGATCTAGGAAAACCCGGTCCGATTGGGAGAAAAGTCCCACTGTAGTTTTCTTTTGTGCAGAAGGGTAAAAGTCTAGCTGAGTCAACGAGTAAATTTAAATTAATTATTTTTATTAAATCATTAAAGTTCTATTTTTAATTCTTTTACGCTGACCTTGTGAGTCACTAAAATTACTAAAAACAAATTATCTAGGTGGTGGTCCAGTGATAAGAACTTGGGATCAAGAGATTTGCTCTCTCTGTAATCTCAGGTTCGAGCCCTGTGGTTGCTCATATGATAGCCACTAGAGGTTTACATGGTCGTTAACTTCAGGGCCCGTGGGATTAGTCAAGGTGCGCACAAGTTGGCCCGGACACCCATGTTAAACTAAGAAAAAAATTTACTAAAAACATGGTTGGATTAATCATGTTTTATTAAATTAATATTTTATTTAATAATTCATGAAATTAATTAATATTCATTGTAAATGTTTAAATACACCAGCAATCTTCAAAATATATTATAAATAATTTCATTGATCATCAATTAATCTTCGTAATCTATGCCGTGTGTATTTAACTATAAAGGGCAGTAACTAAATGATTGGATTTTTTGTAAAATATATCCAGAAAAAAACTCCAAAAAAAAAAAAAAACCAATCCGTGCAAGAAAAAAAAATCTTCTAAGGGCCCATCAAAACAACACAAAAATATCCATCCAACTGCAAAAACAAAAATCTTCCATGATCACAATTCCAAGCTCTCAATTATACCACTTGCACAGTTCTTCGCATCAAACCTGAAACCCTTCTATTCCTGTTTTTTTTTCCTCTCTCTTCTTCTTCTTCTCCTGCTGCCATGCAAATTTCACAAAATAAAAAAATATATCTTGAACTCCCCAACATTAATTGAAATAGTAAAGTTAAATATGGTTGCGGTTGTTTTTTAAAGTGTTTTTCATGCTGAAATACATTAAAATAATTTTTTTTATTTTTAAAAAATTATTTTTGAAATCAGTGCATCAAAACGATAAAAAATTAATTTTTAGTAAAAAAAATTAAACTTTTTTTTACACGGGTTGGTCTGCGTTTCCAAACAGGCTTTAAAGTATATTTGGTATTATGATGTATTATTTTTTCTCTTAAAATATATTAAATAATTTTTTTATTTATTTTTTTTTTAACATCAACATATGTTTTAAACATATTTAAATGCAATTTCAAACACAAAATAAATCATGCTTAAACCCTACCTGACTGGCATGTTTAGTAAATCTAATGACTTGATCTGAGTTTATTTTCAAATTAAATAAGTGAAAGTTAACTTGATTTAATATGATTTACTTAATATATTAACTCTTAACTCGATCAATTTAGTTAAAATTTGATTAGACTTTTTAAAATTCAAAATAATATAATTTTTTTTTAAAATCTCCAAACAATATTGATTTGAATTTACTGAATAACCCACGTAACATAAGAACCACGCCTTAGATCAATTTAGGGTTTGTTTGGGAATATGGCTACAGTTGTTTTTCAAAATGTTTTTCATGCCGAAATACATTAAAATGATATTTTTTTATTTTAAAAAAATTATTTTTGAG
>Ga0307517_10004931_pt1 | contig 20329 bp, 14 predicted proteins | sample 23_EM_MG_FD_194515 | JGI IMG/M metagenome (GOLD analysis project Ga0307517, IMG submission 194515) | Populus trichocarpa ectomycorrhiza microbial communities from riparian zone in the Pacific Northwest, United States - 23_EM | ecosystem: Host-associated > Plants > Roots > Unclassified | place...
TAATTGGTTTGTATTACCATTAATTTATATAGTTTTATATTATATATTCTAAATAATTTTTTAAAAACAAAATTTGAAAAAAACTATTACCAAGGGTTTTACTGACGGAATAAAACCGTCAGCAACTGACAGTAGCATTCCCGACGCATTTACAGACGGATATATTCGGTCGGTATTTTAAACACTCACCGACAGCCTTACCGACGGACTTAATCCGTCGGCATTTGACAGAAGCTACAACACTTACTGACGACTTTACAGACGGATATATTCGGTCGGTATTTACCGACAGATTTACCAACGGTTTTTTTCCGTCGGTAAAGCACGATATCACCGACGGAATAAAAATCCGTCGGTATATTTCAAGCGGGAATCTTTTTTTTGGCGCGCAAATTTCGTCTGTAAAACCATCGGCAAATGGTTTTTTTGTTTTCCCTACTGATATAGCGACGGAATGGGGAATCACCGACGAAAGGAAAGGCGATGGACATATGCTGTCGGTGATGATTCCGGTAAATAAATCACCGACGAACTTCTAATCACACACCGACGGAATGTGTCCGTCGGTAAAACTATGAAATCTTGTAGTGCATCTTGTCATTCTTAATTATTTATACACGGTTCCAATGAGACTTTCTTTGTTTCCTTGACATGGATTTCTTTGTTTATTTATTTTTCTAGGGCTTGCTTTATTTCCTTGTCATGACTTGCTTTGTTTCATTGCTTCTGCACATCTTTGTTCTCGTGAGTTGCAGAATGACATTTTGTTCTTGTGACTAGTTGGTTTTGTTCGTGTTTCTCGTGACTTGTCATCATGACTTTGTTTCTGTCTATGTTCGTGCTTCCTATGACTTTATACGATGAAGTGGAGTAGTTTGAGACTTGAATTGTTGTTATTATTCATTTATTTCTGCAAAGGTAACTTAGTAGTACAATTGTGACTTGCCATTAGGAGTATTTGTCATGGCAGGTGTATGGGAGATAGCGCGGCAGCAGGGTCAATCAATTCATCACCGTATATAGTAGCTTTTCTGTCATCTTTCTCATCCATTATTCACATTGTTCATCTGAAAATCTAGGACAGTCTTCCTGTCATTGTTTATCTTTCTCATTCATTTTTTCATTAGTCTTCCCGTTATTATTCTTGCTTATCTTATTGTCATTGATCCTGCTTCCCATGATAGAGAGATGATTTTTTCTTCATTTTCCTGCACAATCGTGAGGTTAGAAATCTTAAACCTTCAACTTCTACAGAAATATAGAAGTACGAGTCCTCAAAGAAGATAATCGGTTATACCAACTTCTGACCAATTAATCAATCCCTTTCCCTATTAGGTTTCCTAAAACACATAAATATAATAAAACAATAATTTAATTTTTTTTCAAGTCTCATGGATGTTATTGTACAATTCAGGGTTGATTAAGGTTTCAACAAATATTACCTGAAGATCAAATTTATTTTTTTAGATTTTCCTCAACTCTTTAAGGCTGAATTGTCACAAGCCATCAAATTATCTGACTTTCAACAATAATCCATACAAACCATCATATCATAGGTTTCCTAAAACACATAAACACAGTGGAAACAATAATTTTTTTTTCAAGTCCCAAGGATCTTATTGTATAATTCAGGTTGTTTAGGATTAATTTGAGCAAATATTATCTGAAGATCAATTTTTTTTCTTTTTTTAGGTTATTCTTAACTCTTTAAGGCTGAGTTGTCACAAGCCACCCAATGATCTTGCCTTCAACAGTAATCTACACAAACCATCATATCAGAAATCTTTTAAAACCATTTTATGAGAGAGGAATTACTATGCCTTGAATGCTAACTCTTTTTTATTTATTTATGTTTTCAAGTGTTTTTTTTATTGTATGTTCTTTAACATACTTCTCTTCAGAAAATATAAGACATAATATTCTATTTATAGAAGAAACTTGATAATCTTATAAATAGTAAAATATCACTTTATCTCATGAATAATATCATGTATGTTATTTTAAGATAGTTTTAGGAATTTATAGCATAGTTATTAAACCCGGACTGGCTTGGCGGGTCAACTTGATGGCTGGATCAGTCCGGGTTAGGCGAAAGACCGACAAATGTAAAAAACCAATAAGACCTGATTGACCCGGCGGGTTGACTCATGACCCGGGCGGCCCTGGCGAACCCGGGTGAGACCCGACAATATATATATATATATATATATATATATATATATATATATATATTAAAGTAGAATTTAAAGGTTTGTAATTGATTACAAGTCTAGGTGTGCCTCTTTCAATTTCAGAGTTTTTATTTACATAAAAAGCTGCACACGACCAGGGTGATCGAGACTTTTAGATAAGACCTTTAGACTCGAGATCACGGATTTCAAGTATGCAATGCTGTTCTAAATCAGCATTCATTTATATAGGTCTTGCTTTTGTAGGTATAAGTTTTTCTGAAAAAGTATCTTCATATGCAAGATCAACGATGTGTTGTTTTCTTTTTTAGAATGTATTAGGTAAGTCTAAACAGATCTGTTGTTCAATCTTATTTTGTAAATAAATGATTTACTTTTGTACATCAGAGTTTTGTAATTGTTTGTTGATACGACAAAAGAAAACATGGTTTTGTAAATCATGTAGATGAAATTATTTTCCATGAATCAGTGCATTGATATGATAGGTATGTATGGAGCATGCTTTAATCAAGTTCAAATTTCTAGTCTTAGATTTTTCTAAGAATGGAAAAACAAGTTTGATGCTATTGATTTTGGAGGTAATACAATTATGATGTGCTTGATATGGAGTGATCATGTCAATGAATGGAATGCCAAGAATGATGGTATGATTAATATCTTTTGTAACGACAAAGAATGTTTTAAGAGAAATGTCTTTGTTGAAAACAGAGGCTTGGGTTTTGCCTGCAATATGCAATTTTGAATTATTAGCAACAGAGAGTTTTTCAGAGGTATTTTGTAAAAATCGTTTTGGAACCACGCCTTCTTTGATGCAGTTTAAATCTGCACCTGTGTCAAATAAGGTAATAGTGTCAAGTTTGAAATCTTCTGAAAAAATAAGCGTTGTATAAACAAAGAGAAGTGAAGTGAAGGAGAAGTGAAGGGTTTAAAAAACTAACATTATATAAACAGTACGTGGTGTTGTTATACCTGAGAATGATCTTTAAGATCGGGTCACAGGTTTCCAGCCGATATACTAATTTTGTAAAAGAACAAAGGAGTAAATGCAAGCAAATATAAACAAATTTCTAATGCGAATGAATAAGGCAAGAACAACAATGTCAGGATCCTTGATCAAACACAGAGCATACTTAAATGTACAAAAATATAAAATATGGTAAGAATGTAAATAATAAAAATAGAATCTTACTTAAATTTGTAATGTAAATCAATATAGGAAATATTGGTTACAGAGGAGGAGAGTGGATATCGGTTACAAAATGGATATGGGTTACAGGGGAGAGTAAAATTTTCTCAGGGAAAAAGATAGTCTGCATTCTAAGGATTTATGAGTCCCTTTTTATAGACAAGTTGACATGGAAGAGGCCAAAACGTCTTTCGAAAAGCTTGAAGATTCCTTCAGAACCCATGTGAACCCATGAGGTATTGCCTGCCATGATTGGGTGACGACAAAATGGAAATTTCCCATGTTTTTTGTGGGACTTTCGTTTGTTGTCTTCTTGCCACCAACACTTTTTATCTGTTTGTAGCAGCAGGTAATATTTGTAGAAAATTGGCCTAAAACAAATGGGCTTAAAAAAAAAGGGACTCAAAACAGTTGAGTCGAAAAGATATGGGCTCGAAACAAATGAGCCTAAAAAAGCCTGAAATACTTTTTTTTTAATGTCTCTTGATAGGTGGCAGAATGCCAAAGCAGTCATCTTCATTATCGTCTCTAAGGGAAATGGCAGGAGATGTCGAGCCAGATGAGCTGGATTGGGACAAGACCGTTTTCGGGTCTTGGCTTTGTATAATGTCTTGTACTATTTATAGGTATTCTTCCTCAGTTCTAGCAGAGGCAAGGAGAGCTGCCGTTTGAGCCTTTTGGGCTAGAAATTTTGATTGAGGATGATGATCAATTATGGGAGCTGTTTGATGTTTTTGTAACCATTTCGTAATAGCTAATTTGGAACTTTTGGACTCGTCTGCAAAGGAATCCCACCATTTGATTTTGAATTTGCGAACAAGTACTGGATGTCTGTTTTGGAGATTATAATCATAGAACCATGAACATACCCATGAAACAAAAAATTTTGTACAGAAAATGAGAAGGGAAGGAAACTTCCTTTCAGAAGGAGTTGGTTGAAAATTATTTTTAAAATGGAAGTAACAATTTTCAACCAGAGGGTGTTCTTTGAGGTAGTCAACATGACAACCAAAGTAGTCCCACCATTGGAGGAACTAGAGGGGGAGGTTTGTAGTATTCATGACATTATGGAAGTAGAAAAGCCAAGAATGGCTATGGTTTTGATTTTGTAGGAGGAAGGCATTGAACCATGCCTGTTAGTAATCCCAATATGTATAGGAAGTATTGAAGTCCTGGGGGTTTGTATGGAAGTGCATGGGGAAAGAGAGAGGTTGACGTAAGGGTTATCCCTAATCTTTGGGATGGATAACTTTGTGAATGATGCATGTAGAATATGCTGGTTCAGTGTGATCAGAATGTAGTTTGAAATGTTTGAACTTGACAGAATTGGTAATCTCAAGGATGGCGGCATAGTAGGATTGTGTTTTGGCTAAATTCCAGGGTTTGTAGTACCAATTTGGAGGGAAAATTTTTGAAGTAGTAATGAAAGGGTTTTCATGATAAAATCCTTCTTTCATAGTTAAAATATTTTGGAAATTAGTTTTGAAAATATATTTGGATTTGGTTTTTGAAAAACTGGTTTGTTGTAAAGAAATGAGGGGTTTTGAAGCATAAATGCCTCCTTGGGGTTTTGAAAGGGATTTGGAAATACTACCTGTTTGAGATACGGAGTCACTTGAGGCCTGTTGGGACACCTTTTTAACGCCAGGAGTAATTCTGGTGATTTGGATATAGTGTCAACCCAATGTTGAACTACGTTTGTTTGTACCTGTGGTGGTTTTGTAGTTTCTTCTTCTTCAATAACTGCCTCATACCAGGATTTGATAGGTTTGGCAGCTAAGATGGCTGAAGACATGAGTTTTGCAGAAGGCTTGGGGCTCTCTGGTTTTGTAGGCTGGGTTTGAGGGGCTTTCCCTTTGTCTTTGGATTTTGCTTTATGAGGCATCAGGACCTGTTTTGAAGGAATTCTTGGGTTAGGAAATCAGGGATGAAATTTGAATCTCCTTTAATGTAGACAATATCGAAATAAAAAATGCTTAAAATAGCTTGCCATCGGGCAAAAATTTGTTTTGAAACAAGTTTTTTGACATCTTTTTGTAAAACTTCTTTTGCAGATTTGCAATCAACACGTAAAAGAAATTTTTGATTTAATAAATCACTTTAAAATTTTGTAATGCAAAGAACAATTGAAAGGATCTCCTTTTTTATAGTGGAGTAATTTTTTTGACAATCATTCAAGTTGGCGGATGTGTACTGGAGTATTTGTTCTTTGTTATCTTGTATTTGTTTGAGAATCCCACCATATCCTAGGTCAGAGGCATCGGTCTCGACTATCTTAGGAGCTAACGGGTTAGCTAAATGGAGGAGAGAAATAGTTTGGACCTGTTTCTTAATCTGTTTGACTAGGTTGGTATGGAGGTCAGACCAAGGAAAGAGGTTGGTTTTTAACCTGTCATGTAAAGGTTTGGCTAGACGACTAATATTGGGATAGTAGTCTAGAACATAATTAAGACTACCTAAAAACCTTTGCAATTGGGTTTTATTAGTGATCTTATCAGGAAATTTATTTGTAAAGGTTAAAGATCTCTCTATTGGTGTTACAGTGCCTTGGCAGATATAATGGCCTAGGAAACGGACACGGGTTTGAAAGAGAGAAATTTTTTGTTTTAGAAACAACTAAACCATTTTGTTTTGCAGTATGAAAGAATGTATGTAGATGTTTGAAATTTTGATCTATGGAATGTGAAAAAATAAGCACATCGTCAATGTAAACAATGCAGAATTTTGAATGTGCATTCATGATGCGTTGAAATTCAGATGGTGCTTTTTTTTAAGCCAAAGGGCATGACATTCCATTCGTATTGGCCAAAAGGAACTGTAAAAGCAGTTTTGTATCTATCTGTAGGATAAATTGGATTTGCCAAAATCCGGATTTCATATCAAATTTAGAAAATATGAATGCAGAGTGCAATCTTTGCAACAAATCTTTTTTGTTGGGGATTGGATATCTGATTCATTTTAAAGCAGAATTTAAAGGTTTGTAATTGATCACAAGTCTAGGCGTGCCTCTTTCAATTTCATAGTTTTTATTTACATAAAAGGTTGCACACGACCAGGATGATCGAGACTTTTGGATAAGACCTTTAGACTCGAGATCGCGGATTTCAAGTCTGTAATGCTGTTCTAAATCAGCATTCATTTGTATATGTCTTGCTTTTGTAGGTATAAGTTTTTCTGAAAAAGTATCTTCATATGGAAGATCAACAATGCGTTGTTTTCTTTTCCAGAAAGCATTAGGTAAGTCTGAACAGATCTGTTGTTCAATTTTATTTTGTAAATCATTGATTTTCTTTTGTAAATCAGAGTTTTATAATTGTTTGTTGATACGACAAAAGGAAACATGGTTTTATAAATCATGTAGATGGAATTGTTTTCCATGAATCAGTGCATTGATATGATAGGTATGTATGGAGCATGCTTTAATCAAGTTCAAATTTCTAGTCTTAGATTTTTCTAAGAATGGAAAAACAAGTTTGATGCTATTGATTTTGGAGGTAATACAATTATGAAGTGCTTGATATGGAGTGATCATGTCAATGAATGGAGTGCCAAGAATGATGGTATGATTAATATCTTTTGTAACGACAAAGAATGTTTTAAGAGAAATGCCTTTGTTGAAAACACAGGATTGGGTTTTGCCTGCAATATGCAATTTTGAATTATTAGCAACAGAGACTTTTTCAGGGGTATTTTGCAAAAATCATTTTGGAACCACGCCTTCTTTGATCCAGTTTAAATCTGCACCTGTGTCAAATAAAACAATAGTGTCAAGTTTGAAATCTTCTGAAAAAATAAGTGTAATTCTAATTAAATATTTTTTGGAAGATATTTGTGTTAATACATTCAGGAAATCATCTGGAATATGCTCAATATTTGTAAGTGTATGAGGCAATGCATGAGATTTAATGGTTTGATCTTCTGATTCAGACTCAATGTCAGACTAACTTTCAATTTTTGACAGAAGGTGTTGTAATATAACAGAGTCTTTCTGTTAGGCTTGTTTTAAGGTTTGTAATTCGGTTTTGAGGGTTTTAATCTCAGAATGTAATTATGAAATTGTTAATCTTAGAATGTAATTCTGAAATTGTGACTATGGTTTTGGATTTCTTTTTGTTAAGGATCTTTGTAAGGTCATAGGTATTAGTGCTGGTAGAGGGTAATATAGAGCGGTTTGGAGGGTTAGATGGAGAGTGCTCTGGTTGGTTGAAATCTTTCAACAGTTTATCCAAGTAGGTTTTTTAAAGTTGAGGATTATCAAGTCTTTTGATAGCCTCAAGAATGAATTCTTGGTCTTGGGTTAAGACGTTAATTTGTTTGAAATTTGTAGAGGCATCTGAAGTAGCACTGGTAGTTACTATTTCATCAATTTGAAATTCTTCTTCAGAAGTGTCTGAATGAGAGGGGTCAATGTCTGTGGTTTCAATGTAAAGATTTTGTATTTGGTTGATGGTTTCTTCATTTATTTAGAGCTTATGAAGTTTGGTATTGACTTTGCAGAAACGGGATGTATGTCCTTTCTAGTTACATTTGTAACAGGTAATGTTTTTAGGGTCAAATTTTGGTTTGGGTTTTGACTGGAAAGGTCTATGGGGTTTGGTAGATTTGTTATAGGGCTTTTTGTAGTAAGGTTGATCTGGTTTAGAGTAAAACTGTTGTCGGTATTTATGGGCTGATCGTTTATAAGGAGGTTTTTGGCTCGAATATTTTTTGAGTTTTGAATAGGTTCCACTGCAGGAGGGTTTCTGGTGGAAAGGTCAAACTGGTGACAGAAACTACCACGTTCTTGCCTGGTACGTTTCATTTCCCACTTTAGGTGTTTTTGGAGTTTGAGGTCCTGACAGATCTGAAGGCCTTCCTTTTGGGTGAAGCTCACAAGTTCACCGTATGTAAGCTGGTCATATAGTATGGTTTTGGTTGTAAAGGTATCCTTCATTTTGTTTCAGACCTTTTCTACTAAGAGAATCGATAAGCCTACAAGGAATTTTTCTTTCCAAAAAGGCTGGTTTGAATCTTCTCGAAGCATAACACGAGTGAGAAAGGTATTTTTGTACCACTGAAAGTCACTGAGCTTCTTGCACCGAAGGTTGGAGAGAAGTTCAGCATTTTTGTCTTTTAGATGGGAAGGATCTCCGACAAAATGTAAGGAGATGGTAAGGATAAGGGTGGACACAACATCTTGGAAGGTGTTTCCTGAAGGGTTAAAGATAGGTGTTTGGTCTTCATAGGTTTGTATAGAGTTTAGAATATGTAAGTGATCTGTTTCAGTGAGATGGTAATCCCACCATCCTTTAAGCTGGCCGGAGAAACCTGCAATTAGAAGTTCGGCTATGGCTTTGTCTGGGGTTTCTATTTGGGTTTTGTAGGCATTAGTTACCATGGTCATTTGTTGGAGGGTGTTTAAGATATTGTATTCAGACATTTCATCCATGTTCCATTCATAGAGGGAAGATGCATTATATTTATGTTGGCTAATGACAGTTGGTTAAGTAGATATGGAAATGTCTGGAGCAATGGTTGTTTTAGGAGCTTGCCAGGTAAGTCTGTTTAGTTGAAGAGGCTGTTCTTGAAAAGTATCTGTATCGGAGGTTGATACGGGGTTATTTTAGAGAGTATTAACCTGATTTGTAAAGGATGAAAGGTTGGAATGTTGAGGTGTGTCTAAGACAGTCAAGGTTGTTCGGTCAAGGTTTTGTAAGTGTGTTTTAATGGCTCTAAGGAAATCTGTTTGATTTTCTTGAATTTGTGTTTGGCTCATTTTAGTAACTTGATATGGTTTGAATACTTGGTTTTTAGTTTAAGGTCGATGGGGTTTTTACCAGTCATGAAGTGGACTGGGTTCTTTTGTATTTGTTTTTCCAATCTAGTAAGTTGTTTACCTATGGTATGGAGGTTGATATTTGTGAAATTGTTTTGTTGGATGATATGTTTGGTATTTGTGAGGGTATCTTCTCCGGGGAATTTGTATGGAGTGGCATCAACTGTTTGGTCTTTGTGAGTAAGTTGTATGTTGCATAAAGGTGGATGGTCAGACTCAACTGTAGGTCCACTGGTGAGGGTCCATGTAGGAGTTTTGGAACGGGTTGTAATAGGACATGCATGTTTAATTGATGCAAATAGATATGTAATATGTTTTGCTGGTACATAATGAAATTCAAACCAATCAAAGAATGAAATTTGTACTTTATGGGTCTCAATGTAAGCATAAAATTGTTGTTGGATATCATTTCTTTGTTGGAGGAAGTGTTGAAAAAACCAAGATTGTTTTTCAATATTATAATCACCATAAAAATCTCTTTTGAAAAGAGTTTTGTTGATGACAAAATGCTTTTCTGAAGTCAAAATATTCAGCTCGTTTTGGATGTTTTCATTAACAGCTGAAAAGGTTGGTGAAGTTGGAGGAGATGGTTGCTCAAGGTCTGTTTATACAGGTTTTGGTATATTTGTAGTATAGTCTGCATTTTGAAAGCTAGTAGAAGGGATATCAGATGTAGATTTTCTAGGAGGATTTGCGTGATAAGGGATATTGATAACAGAAGGGATTTTGGAAATTCTTCCTAGATCTATTGTACTGGAAGAGGAAGAGTCTTCTGAGAATCTGGAACTTGTAGAGTATCGATGGAAAGACAATTTGACTTTGCCATTAATTTGAACATTGGGTTGAGGTGGTTGAGGTAATTCTGGTGGTGCTGCACCTTTGAGGACCCAATCTTCTGGAAGGGATATATCTTTCCATTGGATTGCTTTTGGGACAACAGTGTTTGAGCGAGATAAATTTGTTTGTAAAAGTAGTGTTTCTCCTTTTTGAGATTGGAATTTGTGTTTGCTGGCAAAGACTGAGAACATGACTTTGTAGTGAATTTTGAATATGAGAGCAACAAGGATAGATCCTTCTAGCATATCATAATTATGGGTCTTTATTTGTAGTAGCATACTTTGCAAAATATTTTTGTCTTTGAGGGACATGGTTATGTTTGGATAACAGTCAAATGATATCGAGCCACTGCAAAAGGCTAGACTCAACAGAACTTAGAAGGGAGTCTTGAAAGTTTTGAAATCTAGCATCTCGGAGGATAGCTAGAATGGAGGTGTTTAAACCTTCTTTTGTAAGAGGTTTTATCCTGATTTGGACAAGGCCAACATGGATGTATTAATAGTTTCGGGCTAAATGCTTTTGTAAGGATTTTTGAGAGAGGAGTTGGATGGTTTCAAAAGGTTTTGTAAGCTGAATATCTTTTTCTTCTGTTTTGATAGTAAAATCTGTTTTGAAAATATCATATTTAGATTTTTGATAAATTTGAGTTTGAGAAATCTTTGGAATTTTCCAATCATTTATATTTTTTGTACAATCTTCAATAGTTATCTCTTCACTTTGTACAATCCTTTTACTTTCAGAAGATTCAGAGGTAGAGGAAGCTGAAATAGAAGTAGTCCTATGGAAAACAGAATCCATAGATAGGAAAGATGAACTAGGAAACAGGTTGCAGGTTATATGGATTTATTGCCCTAAAACTCAAACGGGACTTACACCATTAAGTTGCATTCACCTATTGTCTAATGATCTCTTTATCTTTCTAGGAATTAAAAAATCTTTATGTTACTATTCCTACCCAGACCCAAGTAGGCTCTGATACCAGACACAATAATTCTGGTGATTTGGATATAGTGTCAACCCAATGTTGAACTGCGTCTGTTTGTACCTGTGGTGGTTTTGTAGTTTCTTCTTCTTCTTCAAACTCTATCTTTATGGAAGATCTTGCAATGATAGGTTTCTTTTTTACTTGACTAAGAGATCAAATGTTTACCCAAGTAAGCTAAAAAAACCCTTGTAGATCTTTTATACCCTTATTTGTTGGCTTAATTAGTATCAATGAAAGCCTTCAAAAGCTTTATAGATGAATGATGAATACGAATAATATGATGTAAGGTTTCTTTAACATATCTTTGTACATCTTTGTATTATTCCCAATAAGTTATATTAGGAAAATGCATAAATCAATAAAAATTATTAATAAAAAAATACTAAGTCAGGACAAGTGAGGCAAGTCTAGTGTAAATACCCAAAAATTTATAACCCTAAGCACCTTAAAGAGGAATGAATTAGGTGTTTAAATAAGAATAATCCTTGTTCAACTTTTTTTATTAAGCTTAAAAACAATCTCAAAATCAATCTTATGTTAACCTATTCAATTAAACATTCAACCATGTAACAAATATAGAGAAAAAAAAAGAGGTAATAAAAAGTTATGTGATGATTTATACTGGTTCGACTCTAACCATTTGTAATGCACTCCTTAAATAATAAGCACAAATCTTTTTAGATAGAATGGAATTTTGAATATCCATATGCAAATGATATGTGCATGATTGAATAATAATAAGAATACTAATAATAATAATCAAAGGTATAATGATGTATAAATGATAGTTTATCTAAAAACAGTGGGAGAGAAAGGTATTTGTATGAGGCAAGGAAGAATCAATCAAATAACTCGATAAAAATGATCCTTAAGGCCAAGAGTTGGTTATGGCTTACTAGATAGAAGCTGGGTCACTCATGTGATCGTTTATTCTAAACATATTTTAAATAATTTTCAACACTAATTTTAGGCCATCATAGAAAGATAAAGAGGGATATATGATATAGTAAAATACCTCCTTTTCATATCACATTTTTAAAAGTTGAAGAGAGCTCATGGTATTAATTTAAATTTGAAAGTATAAAGGACAAGTGAGATAAAAATAAAAGAGAGAGAGTTAGTTTTGATTGCTACATAGACAAATCTAAATGATATTCAAGTGCCTTATAAATAAAAAGGATATATGTGTCTAGTATTTTAAGTTTTTCAACTTATTTATATGTCAAATATATGGTAAAAAAAAAAAGATAAAAAAGATTGTTTTAATTGCATATGACCAAGTTTTCTAAAAATAAATAAATCATGTTTGTATTTTAATAAAAAATACAAAACAAATTGAAAGAAAAAAAACCAAAAATATTTTGCATGATTTATCTTTTAAAAATAACAAAATTTTTTTTTATATATTTTTCATGTCTTATGAATTTAATAACAAGTTTATTAAACCTATGGGGATTTGGTCTAAATTTCAAAAACACCAAAAACCAATTTGTTTATTTTTAATATCAAGGATTATGAACTTACATGTAAGACGTATTCCGATATATATATATATATATATATATATATGGGGTTTTAGAATGACTAAATTTGACCCATAAAAGCTATAATCCACGTTGCTGGGGTGGATCTGCTCTGACTAATAGATAGATTAATTTTTAGAAAAACACAATTGTACCTTAGTAATAATCAGACAAACAATTAATACATCTTATCTAAGGTAAAATGTAGTAAGGATGATATTGTCCTCCTTATACACAACCAATTTCCGTATCCAGACTTTGTAAACTAGTTAGGGTTTCTAGTTATCAAACTATTAGGTGACAAATCCAAACTTTCGGTAACCATAAAAGGATAAGAATTCCTTATTCTTTTCACACTACCACATCCTTATCTAGGAGAATGGTCGTCGCGATAGTGCGACAAAGCTGACAAGTAATGGAGCTTGACCATCTTAGCGCTTCTAGATCTAAGAGTTTTTTTTTAACATAATAATAGATAAAAAATGAAGTAAATTAGCAAATGTCAAGTTGCTTATGATCGGAGTTAGATTCCTCTATAGCGCTCCCATCAATGAAATTCCCTTGTTCTAAAATATTCTTGTCAAAACATTTTTGTACAAAAGGCTTACTTAGAAATATAGATAGTGGCCTTTGATTTGAGAATTATGGTTATAAGTTGATAGCATGATTTGAATTCAAACAACTTATTATCTAAAAAATCCATCAACATCACTATGATGTCCTCCTCTTGAATGAATGACACTGCTAATTAAGCCAAACAATATGCGATCCTTAACCAATACCAAAGTCACCAAAAGCATCTTTTGATCATCTTCACTAGCATTGTTGCTAAAAAACAACTCAAGCTGGTAAAAGGGAGGCAAGATAAAACTATCGACTATAAACTTCATAATGAATATAATATCTTGCTTATGAATCTTACTTCTAATTGAATTAACAACCTTTGCATTTAATTAACAACCTTTGCATTTCCAACTTCATAAAAGGAAGACTGATATAGGATTGATGAACCATGTTAGGATGAATCTCATCACATATTTGACAATTTTCATGCAAAATTGCTATTTCAAACATCTTTATGAAAACATCATATTTTTTGTTAGGTACCTTATGCTTGTAGAAATAATTGTGGTAGTTCTTGTAAGCATCGTCAAAGATGAAGTAAGAACTATGCCAGTTTAAAAAAGTTTGCTTTTAAAAGTAATTTAGCCATTTTAGTGTACTTTGAAAAATAAAAATTAAAAAATTCCCCTAAATTCCAGTTAAACAAGTTTTGCTTTTAAAGGTAATTTAATTATTTTATTGTTCTTTAAAATGATAAAAAAGACCAAAATGTTTATTGCTACTCAATTTTTGATCCATTTTTGAAATATTTTTGAAAAAAACTAAAAATAGCAAAAAACACCAAAAAAATACATTCTTGATGTATTTGCGTCATTTTCATTGTCTTTTCCAAAGAATTTAAAATAAAAAAATCTACTTTCAACATATTCAGTTGTTAATACACTTGCTGAGTCTACGTTGATGTTGCTTTTTTTTTTCAAAAGAATCAAAATACAAAAAATAAAAAAAAATCAAAATGGACAAAGGGACTAAAAGTGAAAAGAAAGAAATTGAGGGACCAAATTATTTTTTTTGTTACTTGGTCACCAAGCTTTCTTGGAGACCAAGCAATTGAAAATAACAAACTTGTTTGCCTATAAGTAGGTGGTTGTACCACACACAAAAAGAGGGGGAGGAGAGATTTTAGAGGAAAGAATTTGGGGAGAATTAATGAGAGTATTACCAAAAAAATATACCAAAAACAAACAAAAAAAGTCACAAACCCATGACCTCTCCCCTCTCGACTAGCTCCCTGTTTTTTTTTTTTTTCAACACCAACATAGAACTATTCATCTCCCCTTCACCTTCACTGTCAAAGAGAAACCTATCTAAGTCGAGAGTCTAATTTCTCCTCCCTATAAGCAAACTCAAAATTGGCCTACTGTCCATTCCTCTCGCCAAAATGGTAGCACATCCCATCATAACAACCTCAACAAATAACTAGCCATGCCCCGTCACCTCTTCCTCTCACCCATCTACCAGAAACCATCATAAATCGATCCATTAACATCGTGAAAGCCTATGTGTCTAGCCTTCCTAGAACTCCTCCACCGACAACCATTGTAGCTGCTGAAACCAACACCACTAATTGCCCATTCAAAACCCAAGAACAACACCACAACTCTACCGTGACCCAACCTTGTCACCGTGAGAAGCTCTTCCCCCGTCTAACCTCTTGTCTTTAACTCGCCAAAGCACCACCCATCAATCAATCTTCACTGCCCTCACATAAGCCAAAACCGATATCAACAAAAACCTGGATCGAAACAGCAACCACAGTCCTTTCTGCCACCATCCTCTTCCTTTTTATTTTTACCCGAGACTCCTAGTACCACAAAACAACAATAACTAACAGACCCATAACCACTGAAACTCTCATCATAAAACCCATATATACTCATAATTGCAACTCATGATCATTAATCCCTAAAACCCGAGCCCATCTTCAAATCGTGACCCTCCTCCACCAACAATGATAGTAGCTCCTCCTTTTTAGCCGTTGTCAAACACCAATAACTATGAGCTGCAACCAATAGAGAGAAGAATTAAAGAGAAAGGAAATTTACAGTACACAAAAAGAGCTGAAAGAAAGAAGGAGGAAGATAGAGAAAACTGAAGCTTTAGAAGGCCAAATCTGTTTTCTTGAGTAGTTGTGGACATCACCACCGGTCCAGTGTTGAAAAGGGGACAAAGAAGCATCCGATCCATCAGCCTAGGCACCTCCAGTAGTGGCAGCGTGTGAATCCACGCGCTGACAATGGTGGTGGCGAGTGGAGATCACGCACCATCATTATTCTTATACTTCCAGCCTTTGTTTCAATATACTCTTGACACATCAAACACTTAAGAAGGTCGATACATAACCTCAAATTAATTTTTGGATGAATTGCTAAAATGTTTTCAAAATGGAGACAAATTGTTTATTGTTGTATATATTTTTGGACTGTTGGAGTATTATTTGATTTGAATTGATGTGTGTTTTTGATTTGGTAATTTGTATTAGATAGTGTGTTTATTTTGGGGAGTGTGATTACTAATTGAAATTTAATTTTTAATTCATGGTTTATGTTTGAGTTTGTTGTTTGCTAGCTATTGACTTGAGTATGATTATTAAATAACTTGTTTTAAATTAATATTTTATTGAGATTATTGTGTTTTGCCAAACGTAGATTTTAGTAAAATTTTCAAATATTCGAAAGAAAATTTTGAATTGCCCATTTTTTTTCCACCTTCATATATTTAATTTTTGAAATTGTGACCTACACGCGAGGTGGCTTTTTGATATTAAATAAATCATCTTTCTTTTCACAAAAACAAAAAAAAATCTTTCTTTCAAAAATATAATTTATACTTTAAGTTGCATATGACCAAGCGTCTCAAAAATACAAAAATCATATTTTGCTCAATACAAATATAAAAATACATGGTGTGTTTTAGTATTTTTATACAGAATTCAAAAATATATATTTTCATGTATTTTGGATTTAATAACTAGTTTACTAAATCCATAAGAATTTGACCAATATTTCAATAATATGTAAACATTTTAATTAATGAGAATTAATGGTCAATATTTTACGTATAAACACTGGACCTATAAATAGGCTGGTATTTAAATATCAAGAATTGACTATAAATTCTCAGAATTATTCTGAATATTTATCAATTTTAATTGGAAGTATTTTTCATCACAACATACGAGTTGTGGAAAACCCTTCCGCCTTCCAAGATAAGTGAACCCTATCCAGGCACCTACATGGATCATTTTCAGAAGAATTCATTTGGGCACATGAGCCAGACATTGTTTTTTATTAAAAAAGGCAAAATAATCATTACATTGTTCTATTCCACAACGTTTTGTGTTTGCATACACAGTAAAACACTTAGCTCTTTTATGTTTTTGTTAATTACTTTCTTCTAAAACAAATCTTCTTTTCTCATCAATCTTTACATCATATCTATCTATTTTATTTTTTAAAAGAAAAAATTGAAAAATGATATAAAATGGAGGAAAAGACTAGATAATTACTTTTTAAAATAAAAGGCATAATTAGTCCAATTCTCGAAACCAAAAGGCTAATTTATGATTTTTTATTTATTTATTATCTCTTTCTCTTCTTCTCTCACAATAAGGGTGTGTATAGGAACCGCGTTCCCAAAAATTTTGAAATTTATTTTTTTACTTAAAATAATTCGTTTTGATGTGCTGATATCAAAAATGATTTTTAAAAAATGAAAAACCTTTATTTTGATATATTTCTAAGTGAAAAGCATTTTGAACCGCCACCGCTACCACAATCCCAAACAGGCCTAAGGCATTGTCCTCCCTTTACTGAAGCTTTTTCTCTCTTTCTCTCCCTTATAGTGTTGGCAAACAACAATAAAAGAGTAGTCTAGAAAAACAAGAAAAAAGATACCAAGAAGATAGAAGGGAGAGATAAATGGAATGGTTCACATGGACTATCTTATTTTCATTCAATAATTCCATAATATATGAGAGTCATTTTATGTAATTACCTTGTTAAAAAGCCAAGACATGTCTTCGAGGAAGGGGCAAAAACTATAAATTTTAGCCGGGGGTGGGGGGGAGATGGGGAAGATACATTGATACAAGTAAAAACAAAATCAAATTCCATTTTAATAAGCTCAATAACTATAAAAAAAATAAAATTCTTCATTTTCTTATATGTAGTATCTCTGTTACATTTTAATAAATACTAAAAGTTAAAAATGTTCAATATAAACATAAAAATAAAGGAAAGAAATAGGCAAAATAACTCTAAACTAAGTCATTCTTGATAGTCTTTATTGAGTAGAACTCATCCATAATCATATGTTCTATTGTGAAGTCTATAACAATCTTTTTTTCTATGTAGGCAACCAAATTATCGGCAAGAAAATCATCTATTTTGTTAGGAAGCCTTGTTTTCACCAACTTTATTGCAAGGAAAGCTTGTTTTGTAGTTGTTATAGATGAATGAGGAGTTAAGATTAAACAAATTTACCTGTCAATTAAATGATAGACTCTTGATCTTTTAGAAGATGCAATTGCTCTAAGTAGTCAATTTCTAAAACTTCGAATGTTTTGACACATCAAGTTTATAATGTTACAATTGAAATCTCAAATAAATTTTAATATTTAATCAATATACAAAGTTTGATTTATTAAAATATATTGCTGCCCACGAGATTGACATCTAATTTAATAAAAGAAAGAGTCTGGAATTCTTTATTATTGCATCCATACTCTTAAAACTTAATTCAAGATGAATAAATCTAAAAAAATCATCACTATTAGTTCAAGAATTAATCTTGTAGATAAGAAGATTAATAAAAAATATATATATATAACAATTTGCTTATTTTAAAAGTAAACCTAAAGGAAATGGCTAATAAAGACGACTGTGAATTGTATGGTTTCAAATATACAAGCTCAACAAATACTCCATGTCCATGATGTATGATTAACTCTAAAGCTAAGCATAACAGATATCACAAATTATTATAGTCTTTTATAGTCTTCGGGCCATTTTCCTTTACTGTGAAGTGAGACAGGATCATATTAGAAAATGCAAGTCAATTGTACGTCAAAATGCAATTCGGTATTCACACTAAACCATACAACATTTCAAGATTTAAGGCAATAAATATTTTTTTATGTTTGTTCTCTAAATGATTTAGGGCAAAAATTTTTATTTTGAATTTAATCTTCCAATTAATTTTTTTATACTTTCTAATTTATTTTTATTTTTATTTTCACCCTTATTCTTTATTTCTTTATGTTTATTCTTTATTATCACGTCAAGGTGACTGTCCTCTGTTGTCCCGGAGCAAATCTGGGTGTACTTTGTCTTACAAGTGCAAATACTAAATTATTACAATTGGAAGAGCAGTCAGTATTGTCAGGAAGATTCATAGGTTTATAATAGTATATAATATGTCCAGTTTTAGTTAATTTAACTTGGATCGTCTTGAATTCGTAGCTTGAATATCTTCTTTTAGCAATAAACAAAGTTTAGTCTAGCAAATAATATAACATGAACCATCTATCTTGTGTATATAAATATATAAAAAAAAATCTTCTTCTTTAAACCCGGACTAATAAGGACAAGAGGAGCATCATTGGCACATCACAAATAATTTTTTTTTTAATATGCTATTTAACAGGGGGCAACCAAAGTAACTATTACCTTACCTTGATGATGTATTAATTGTTTATTATTTTTAAGGTTTTAATTATTTTTATTATATTAGTTGTAGGGTTAAAATAATATATTTTAAGATATAAAAAAGTTTTAAGCTTATAGACAAGAATTTTTATAAGTTTATTAAGAAGTTCTGTTTTGTTTCAGATAAATGTAAGCAGAGAATTTGTACAGAAAAATTAATTTCTTTCAACATCAAACTAGTATTTATAAATAAAATAACACCCTTTCAGACCAATATGTCTGTAAAATTTAGAGGCACGCCTCTTCAGACCAATACGTATATAGAGTTCAAAGGCAAACCTTTTCAGACCAATATATTTATAGAGTTTAAAAGGAAACTCTTCATTCAAATTATTTCAACAATTTGACGGGGGTGTCATGCATAATTATTAGATCAATTAATTCTAAAAATTTAATTAATTAACTTAAATTAATTAATTCTAAAAATAATAATAAAAATAATTTATGCTACATAACAGTACCAAGTATCAAGTACCATCATATCTATTAATTTTGATTTTTTCTCCAAATCTTCATTCTAACATCAAAATCTATTGATTTAGTAGTGTTCCTCACATTATAAGATATAATAAAATCTTATTTTTTTTAAATCTAGAATAAAATTTTCTTTAAGCATCTAATATACAAACTATATATTTTAACAACAGTAAGATACTCTGAATGGTGCGTATACAAGTTGTAGATTGGGTTGTTTGCACACATTCTTGACAAAATTAGCTTTCTTCGTTGTATTATTACATTAATCTGAGTACAAGATATAGAGATACAAGGGACTATTTTAGGAAGCTAATTAATGCCTATACAATATCTTCGGCTACAATCATGTTGTCCCTTAAAGGAAGGGATTCCTAAGTCTAAGCTGGCTAATTGCGTAACTCACGCCAATACTCCCCCTCAAGTTGGTGAGTAGATGTCTCTAACACCTAACTTGTTGAGTGAGTTGTAAAACTCTCTACTGGAAACCGCTTTGGTAAGAATGTCAGCCAGTTGATCTTCAAACTTGACAAAAGGGAATTGAATAATCCTTTCTTCCAAGTTCTGCTTGATGAAATGTCGATCTATCTCCACGTGCTTGGTGCGATCATGTTGAATTGGGTTGTGAGATATGTGTATGGTAGCTTTGTTATCACAGAAAAAATTCATTGCAGAGTCAGGAGGGAAACCGATCTCTATTAGCAAACTTCTAAGCCAAATAAGCTCACACAATCCTTTCGCCATGCCTTGGAATTCAGCTTCAGCGCTGGACCATGCCACTACCTTCTGCTTTTTACTCCTCCATGTTGTCGCGGGTGCGCGGCGTCGCGGCGAAAATTCCACTTTTTAAATCTAGGAAAGGTGTATGGTATCTATCTGGCAAATGTGGGGAGACAAGAAAATATTGTCTTTTGTTGGTAGGAAAATGGAATGGGAGTCGCCACCTAGTATTTTGGTCACTAGGAACCCTAACTGGTCTCAGAGATTG
>Ga0307517_10004932_pt1 | contig 20327 bp, 16 predicted proteins | sample 23_EM_MG_FD_194515 | JGI IMG/M metagenome (GOLD analysis project Ga0307517, IMG submission 194515) | Populus trichocarpa ectomycorrhiza microbial communities from riparian zone in the Pacific Northwest, United States - 23_EM | ecosystem: Host-associated > Plants > Roots > Unclassified | place...
GCCACGTCTAGTGTGTGTGGGGGGGGGGGCACTGGGATCCGTGGGATGTATATATTTTTTTGCTGGGTAGCTCGCTAGTTCTCTCCTTAGAATGGCAATTTAACGCCCATCAGCCGCGCATAGCTAATATCTGACCCATGACAAGAACTTCAGCAGCCACTAGTTATGTATGTATGCTATCAATATTAATTTCTACTGATTATATAATAATGGACCCGTCATCAGTCTCTACCGACCATCCCCATCCCCATGCTCATGTGACTATGTCCATCTATACATGGCATTGAATGCTATGTCATGCAGAGGTGGCTCCCCGCTCATGCCTTGTCATGCTACCATGACATGGCATATAATCTGTCCATGTTTCAATTCCAATGTTATCATACAATCTGTTAATTCTAATTATACATGCATTCTTCATAACATGATATGATATGTGGGTTAAGATTCAAGATTAACAACATAATTAAACTGAACCGATTGAAGAAAACATATTATTAGTTCAGGGGCTGCGATGCAAACTGTACCTGGTAGGGGCTCGAGCTAAAGAAGAAGGCCCATTCAGACTTCCCAGCTCATACTATACCTGGCACGGCCCAGGCATGCAAATGTCAAAGGTGGAAGCAGCAATTTGAAACTAGTCTCTGTTGCCGAAGAACGAAAAACCCTAATTTGTTTTTTGTTCTTCAGTCTCTAACATGAGAAATTCAATCTCAGAGGAAGAGGGGCAGGGCAGGGTGCTGGTTTCCTTGTCTATTTCAGCTTCATCAATGCATTAATTCATTGATTGATTTCTTCAGCAAAATCCAAAACCTTCCTTCCCTTCTCCCCACTAATCATCAGATCAGGTTTCCTATTAACTCTTATTTCTCGAATTTTCTTCTTTAATTTGAATTTAGTTGAACGCAATGCTCCTAAATTTCTTTTCTTTGTCCAATTGCAATAAAAATAGTTTCTTTTCTTTTTCCTTCTCTCAGTTAGGTCATTAAACTTCGAAGCAATCCCAAAGTTTTGATTTTTTTTTTTATTATTCAACTGGACCCCCTTGAATGGACTTGACCTCGCTTGCCTGCTCCTTTCTTACTATTTTATTACCTCTAGAAATTTTCTGTTTTATAGAGTTTGTTTAATTTGTAAATTTCAACTCTTTTAATCTCGTTGTCAGTGTTTTTTATTGATCCTTGAATAGTTCTTTTATTGATTGCCATGGAATCGCCTGAACGTTCTAGTCGTAGTTATGGGAGAAAGGATGTAGAAGATAGTTCAGATGTGAAGAGTGATAGGGGCGGGGATGATGAAGAATGGGATGTGAGTGATAAGAGGAAACACAGGTCTATCAAGTCTAGGATGTCCACCAATGGGGAGGATGCTGAAGGATTCGATGGGGGTGGGAGAAGGAGAACTTCAGGCGGGGACAGGAATGATAGTCGTAAGAGGTCAGGTGGTGGTGGGTCAAGTAAAGTGGGTAGTGATGAAGATGATTATGAGACGAGAAAAGAGATGCGGTCTAAGCAGATGAAGAAAAAACAGGAGGAAAGTAGTTTGGAAAAATTGAGCAGTTGGTATCAGGATGGAGAATTAGACAACAAGCAGAGTGGAGGTGACAAGTCTGTTGGTAAAGGCCATGGTCGCCCTGATGAAAGTGAGAGAAGGAAAATGATATCAAAGATCTTGGAGCATGAGAGTTCCCGTAAGGCAAGTAAAAGTAGAGAAGAAAGATCCTATGATGGAGAGATTGAAAAGGCACTGGGTAGAGATTCTAGATATTCAGAAAGGAAGGATAGCAGCCGAGATAAAGGTCACGGTTCTGCTGAGACAGGGAAAAATTCTAGGAGAAGGTGGGATGAATCTGACTCCAACAGAAAAGCCGAAGAAAATCATCATGAAAAGTCTGATTTCATAAGTGGAAAGATGTCTGATTCCAATCACGAGTCTAAAGAAAGAAGTGGTAGAATCGAACCTAGTGAGAGTAAAAGCAGGGGTTTGGATTCAAACAGTGAAAAGGGCGCCAAAACTAGCAACAGAGATGACAAAAGAGCTGATGCAGACAGGGAGAAGAATAAGAGTAAAAGCAGGTCAGAAGCTGCCAAAGAAGATAACGGGGCTAGTCCTATCACCCGTGAAGATAGATCAGGTCGGGAGAAAATTGAGAAGCATAGAGAGCAGAGAACTCCCACTAGAAAAGATGTTTCTGAAAGCCGTGAAAGGTCCTCCAATGCAGAAGAAGATGGAAACACGTGGGTGGGAGATAAAAGTGCAAGAGAAGTAGGGCGGTCTAATAGGTCCAGGACTCCCGAGAGGAGCATTAGGCATCATCAAGAATCTCAACATTCTGAAATAGAGTATGAAAGAGATGTTGACACAAGACGGAAGGATCAAGAAAAGGATGGCTACAGGGATGATAGATCGAAAGGCAGGGATGACAGCTGGAATGACAGGAATAGGGATCGGGAAAGTTCCAAAGAGAACTGGAAAAGAAGACAACCTTCTGGTAATGATAGGGAGCCAAAAGACGGGGACATTGCTTATGATCGTGGAAGAGACTGGGAGCCAAGACATGGTCGTGAAAGGAATGACAATGAAAGGCCTCATGGTCGAAGCAGGGGTGAAGCTGTGAAAACCTCATCAAATTTTGGGATTTCAAATGATAATTATGATGTGATAGAGGTCCCGCTTGATCATGGACGACCAGAGGCTAGATCCAACTTTGCTAGGAGGATTGAGGTCAGTCAGCAGTCTGATGTAAAATCAGCACCAAACACTGAAGAGTGGGCATACATGCAAGGTGAAAGGGCAAGAAGGAATGACTCACCTTTTCTTGGAGACTCAAAGGACAAGTATATGGATGATGATGCACCATTGCGAGATCCGAGTTCTTGGAGGGATGACGTTGAGTACCAGGGAGGGAAAGGGAGAGGCCAAAAGGGGGCCATGCCCAGTCGCGGTGTTGGTGGTCAAAGTTCTAGCAGTGGTTCACAGACTCCATATAGAAACCAGGATCCAGGCTCCTTTGGCAGAGGTTCTCCACAGGGAGTAAAAGGAAGTAGAGTAGGGAGAGGAGGAAGGGGGAGGCCTGCTGGGAGAGATAACCAACAGGTTACACTCCCGTTGCCATTAATGGGATCACCTTTTGGGTCTCTTGGAATGCAACCACCTGGAGCACTTCAGCCTCTTGCTCCTAGTATGTCACCTGCTCCGTGTCCTCCAATTAGTCCAGGTGTCTTCATTCCACCATTTTCTTCACCAGTTGTTTGGGCTGGTGCCCGAGGTGTGGAGATGAATATGCTTGGTGTCCCCCCTGCTCTCTCTGCTGTTCCTCCTGGGCCCACAACGCCAAGATTTCCCCCTAACATGGGAACAAATCCATCAAACCCTGCTATGTTTTTTAATCAAGCAGGACCTGGCAGGGGAATGCCTCCAAGCATACCTGGTCCTGGTTTTAATGCTTCTGGACCAGTAGGACGAGGAACACCACCAGATCAAAATGCCGGGGGTTGGATTCCTCCTAGAAATAACGGTCCTCCAGGTAAAGCTCCTTCAAGAGGAGAGCAGAATGATTACTCACAGAATTTTGTTGATACTGGTATGCGACCCCAGAACTTTATCAGAGAGCTAGAGCTGACCAATGTTGTAGAGGATTATCCCAAGCTTAGGGAGCTTATACAGAAAAAGGATGAGATTGTGGCTCAATCTGCTTCTCCTCCCATGTACATGAAATGCGACCTACACGAGTTTGAGCTGTCTCCAGAGTTCTTTGGAACCAAGTTTGATGTTATTCTGGTGGACCCTCCATGGGAGGAATATGTTCATCGAGCTCCTGGTGTTGCTGACCATATGGAGTATTGGACTTTTGAAGAAATACTAAATCTTAAGATTGAGGTACATTGTTTCCAACTCTCTTTTCCTTGCAGTTGCCTTTCATAGAAAATGAGTAGTTGTATTTTTGTTACCTTGATTAAGAATTGACTGCTCTACTTGCAAAAGAGTGATTGCGTGCCATTAAAGTGCAGTTGGAATGCAAAGGCTATTCATATTGGTACCCAGGGCCATCAGTTGCTAATGTTCAAAGTGTAGATATAAGCTGCATTGTTCTTTTATAAATAGATGTTATATTTCATATTTCTCTTGACTTGTCTAAAGTTTTTTTTTCCCCATGTGGTTACAGGCAATTGCAGATACGCCTTCTTTTATCTTCCTCTGGGTGGGTGATGGTGTTGGTCTTGAGCAAGGCCGCCGCTGTTTAAAGAAGGTATTCGGCCATTAGATTTAGAATTTGACAATGGCTTACCCATTCATTTTTGGCTCCTCATAAATGTTCTGTTAAATCAGTTGTTCTGTCAGATTTGAATTTGACAATTGCTTGGCCTTTTCTTTTTGGCTCCACCCATATCATCTGCTGTAAAATAATCTGTAATTTATATAATTTAATTTAGTTTTCCACCACTGCAGTGGGGATTTCGGAGATGCGAAGATATTTGTTGGGTGAAGACCAACAAAAGCAACGCAACTCCAGGGCTCCGACATGATTCCCATACTTTGTTTCAGCATTCAAAGGTTGGTGTTTGATTTTTCTTCTGCATTGTAAAAGTGGGCAACTTTCCCTGACTTTGACTTCTCACAAGTTCATTTATTTTTTTCCTTGACTGTTTATTGCCTTGTCATTGAAATGAAGGAACACTGCTTGATGGGTATAAAAGGAACTGTTCGCCGCAGCACTGATGGTCACATCATCCATGCTAACATTGATACTGATGTAATTATTGCTGAGGAACCTCCTTATGGTCAGTGTATTTCCTCGTTGAAATTTTTGGCTCTGGTTGGTATGAGTCCACATAACTACACTTGTGTTTGGTTTGTGAATGATCTAGATTAGAAATTGAAGAGCTGCTGCATAACTTTCTGTGTTTACTGCTATCTGTCTGTCTGTCTGTTCTCACAATATAATAAAGGATTTTGTTATGCATGCATTCTTTCCTCATTTTTTGTTCTTGTTTTATTTGTTATAAAATCTGACATTTACAATACATGCTTCCTTCAGCTGGAAATTTACAAGAATGTTGTAAAGCGTCACCTTAAAATGGGTGATGCTATGAGACATATTAATGTGTTTTATGCCAATGGAACTGCAGGTTCAACTCAAAAGCCTGAAGACATGTATAGGATAATTGAGCATTTCTCTCTAGGCCGCAGAAGGCTTGAGCTCTTTGGCGAAGATCACAATATTCGATCTGGTTGGCTGACTGCTGGTAAAGAATTATCTTCATCAAATTTCAATGCTGAGGTACAGTATCATTCAGAAACATGATTACTTCTAATCATAACACTCTTTTTCCCTTCACGTGGACTCTCTTAATGTGCTGGCCAACAATCTAAGACTTAAGTTGTTTAATGGAATAGCAATTTTTGGTGTTACGACACTTGTTTACTAATATGAATGCTTTGTTCATGCTTGTCATCGTAGTTCCTCTATGGTATGCTAAACCTAGATTTGGTAACTTTCAGGCGTACATCAGGAATTTTGCTGACAAGGATGGCAAAGTTTGGCAAGGAGGGGGTGGAAGAAATCCTCCTCCTGAGGCGCCTCATCTTGTTGTGACTACCCCTGATATAGAGGCTCTACGCCCTAAGTCACCAATGAAGAACCAGCAGCAGCAATCAGTATCTATTTCTCTGACAGCAGCCAATTCCTCCAACAGAAGGCCAGCTGGAAATTCTCCTCAGAATCCAAGTACTTTCAGTTTAAACCAAGAGGCCTCTAGTGCTAACCCTTCAACCCCAGCCCCTTGGGCATCATCACCAATGGAAGGCTGTAGAGGACGAGAGGGTGGGAATATGCCTTCAGAAGACAAGGTCTTTGATATGTATGGTTATAGTGGGCAGGCAAATGGAGATTATCTAGATTTTGAATCCCACAGACCTATGAATTTGTTGTAAAGAAACACTTGCATAAAAAATCCCCCCCCCCCCCCCAACTAGCTAATTAGCTAATATAAATGAAAAGAAAATTCCCATATCGGCTTCTCTTTTTTCTTATTTCTTTTTTTCCCTGTAGTTGCAACAATAAAAGGAACAAGAATAGATGGCAACAAATATGAGTTACTTTTCAACTGATTTGATGTTTTTTTAAGTGTTTTGAAATGGTTTTTATATCTTGTAAAAATTATCTAAAATCATCGTCCAAGAAAAGCATTAATTTTTAGGTTCAAATACACTTTTAAAAGCATTCTCAGCTGTATTTCAACAAATTGACCTTTCACGATTCAACAACTCTTGAAAAATCACACAAAACTTCTACAATTTAGGTTAGGAATGAGGATTTTTGGTTTGGTTTGATTTTTACTCGAATAAAACAACCAATTTGAATTTACCAAAAACAATTTAAACCAATTATTTCTTGTTTGTTCGGTTTGGTCATTTAAGGTTCAAAACCAGAAAAAACCAATAAATGAAGGTGCTTCAACAAGGAGACAAAAGGTAGCTTTACCCACTTTTGTTTCTCTTCTAGATACAACTATTAATAAATGATCATCCCTGAAATAACAGTCAATTAAAAGCGTAAAAGGAACTAACAAGAGAAGGTGGCTAAGAAGTCACCAGGGGGTTTGATGGAAAAAAAGCCATGGTCACTCAACTGTTCAAGTTTTTATCATATGTACGGTACATTGCACGCATAACTCAATGTTTCTTAGGTCATCTTAACACTCCCTGCAAAAGGATGAAGAGAGAAAACCAGTAACCTAAGATCGAGAGACTGGGAGATTGAGAGAACCAGAGAGCTTGGAGAGCAGCTTTGATTTAGAGAGGAGAGATTAAAAAATGAAGATATTGATTTAGATTTAGATTTAGAGATAGATCTCCAAAGCGTGATAATAGAGTTTGAAATCTGTACAGCAGGTCTCGAGTTCAAGTTAGGACGTTCATCTCTTGTAAGAGTTTGGAACAGCTGAGGTTTTACTAGTTTACTTGGGCCCATAAAATATGCTTTTTAAAAAGTAGAGTTTCCTCGAATCCAAAAAAAAAAATTGAAAATGTGACAGTGATTGTGAAGGGAGGCTGGTTTTTTAGTAATTTTTATACCAGTTCGGTCCGGTTAATTCGGTTTAAATCTTTGAAAACTAAAATTAAACCCAAGAATTTTTTTAAAAAGTTTTTTTTAATATATATATTTTTTCTGATTTAATTTTTTTAATTTTCTTGTTTTAATCGATTTTTTTCTTAGAACTGATTTAGGACACAAAGTGCAACGGCGAAAAGAGCAAAAAATACGGCCTTATAGAAGAGCTTAAGTGAGGATACTGCAATAATTACCATCATTTTACTCCCTCCTCGTGCAGAATCCGGCACTACAATACGTGAAGCAGATGTATTGTATTGAATTGAATTGATTGGCCGCAGCCTCTGATTTCCAATTGCAAACTCCATGCTATAGACTTACAAAAGGCAGATCAACTTGTATGGGATCAAATCAAGTACTACTTTTATTTGGAACATTCACATCTAGTATTCAAGAGGCCGTGTGCCCCTCGATCACTTGGTAGTTGAGACTTGAGACTGACGATGGACTATGGAGTGTGGAGTAATCTCCCTGAAAAGAACATGGCATTGGTGCAGAACAAAAGGGCACCTAATTAATTCCGAAAGCTTCATTAACACAAAAAATTCATATTTTACAACATATTCAAGAATCATACACTTGCTAATCGTCACAATATCCTCTTCATATAGAATTTCTAAAGGCTACTCTCTTGTTGTTTCACTCTGCCACCCAAAAAAAGAGAGGATAGAGCTCCATTGCTCTCGTTCTTGAGCACCTGATTAATTCATGCTTAGGCAGTCTCCTCTCCAACATCAAAAAATGGACAGCTGCAGCAGTTCTTCTCCACTGTGTTACTTAATAGTTTTGACTTCATTTTCTGGCTTTTCTGGAGAAGGCATCGCACCAGCAGTATCTTTGACGGGCTCTGAGTTGAGTTCATATACAAGATGTAAGGAAATTTTGGGGGTGGGGAAGACAGAGATGGATGTATGAGAACAAACTTAGTAGGAAGAATGGCTAACCTTGTGGCCGAAGCTGAGTTTCAGGTTCCAACTGACTTTCTACTGGAGGGGTTGACAGACCCTGTTGTTCAGCAGCAGATGCTTTTAGCTGCTCTTCTGTGATTTTCAAGTACTCTTCACTGGTATAAGCACTGTTTGGGGATGGAGCACCATCTAAATTTTTTTAAACAGAAGACAATGTCTCTCATCAGTCTTGTAGTGAAGCCATAGTTAATATAGGGAAACGGAAACCACAGTATTTTGTAGTGACTTGATTATTCAATCAAGAAAACAACCACAACTTGAGTCGATTGAAAACAATGACCGAAGCTATTCAAACCAATCCTGCTAAGTAACCATGGTTATTCCCGTCAATGAAGTGCATAAATCAGCTTTGGAGGAAGGTTTTAAACGATCACTTATTTCGACCCCAGATATCGATTCTAGAACCTTATCCACTTACGACGTTCAGCTACTTGTTCAGGGAAACATGGTTGGTTCTACAATTTAGAAGGATTGAGGTTCAAATTATATTTGATAAACTTTGAGAAGAAAACTGCCAATGACATGAACAGTGCTATAGAGAAATGTCATTCTTAAACCTTCATTTGTGGTTTATAGCAATTAGCAACTCTCAGTGAACATACCAACTTTGATAAGAGTTACATATGCTAAAGAAAGCGTACTAGTATTTACTCATGCTCCAATGCTATCAGATCCAAAAAGTTCAGTAAAGGAGTAAAAATAAGTAAAGGTCAATTTACTAATTAATAGTATAGTATGAAGTACTAGAAGTCAAAAATCACCATCTGAATCTGATACCACTAATGGTATCACAGGAAAGTAGCAGCTATTACTTAAAAACGATCACTCACTGGGGTCAGTCACGGTCGGAGAAATATTGGTGCTGCCAGCTGATGAAGGGTTTGATGCAGTGTTTGTTATCTTTGAGCTATATGTGTTTTGAGTTTGATTTGAAATTTCATCAAGCCCAATCTCTCGCTCAAGGGTGCTCTTGAATTCCCTTGACACCTCCTATATTAAATTTAAAGGGTCGAATCAATTATATACAATTACACAAATAACTGGCAGGAACAATTCCATTAAAACTAAAGTTTCAATGACCAACCTGAAGTTCTTTAATTGTGGGTTGAAATTCACGTAGAGTTTTCCCTAGATTGCGTGCAACCTGCATTTAGATAATTCAATGGAGACACCACAAGAATCTTTTCTTTTCAGACAACAGGAAAATTAATAAAACATGCACTCTAAAACTTGGCAGTTCATTGCTACAGAAACGCAAAAGGTGCTACAGAGTCGTCAAGATACCTGGACAGGGTTCTAGATTTAGTTTTTAATGCTGCACCAAACAATCTTCAAATCGATGGAAAATAAAAGGCATAGGGTTTTCTAACTTTACTGGCTCATTATACAATTCGCACGGAACTCCATAACATAGGTAGCAAGCAATTTAACAATCCTTGTCTCATAGCATTGCTAAAAAGAGTGAGATGAGCAAACACTTTCAAGTGCAAAAATAAAATAACAACAGAAACAAAATGATGCTTATCTAGAATTACATTAACCCTTCCAGCATTGCCAGACTTTTTGCTACAGAAAATCTTTAAAAAGGGGCAAAGCAGCAAATAAGTTACACAACTAACCTCAGCAAGACCTTTGGGACCAAAAACCAGCAAAGCCACCACACCAATAACCAGAGCCTCAGGAGCCCCAACACCGAACAAAGATGCATGAATCACCTTACCCTTACACCTTCCTTTCCTCTCTGTATCACCAACACATGTCAACAAGAATAAAACAACAGGAAAACGAACAAGCGAAACCAAATTAACCCAGAAGAAACTTAAAGAAAGGAAGCCCAGATGAAAAGGGCATAATTACCTTTAGCAACGAAATTGGGAGAGAATGAGATACCCAGATGCTTTAAACCACTCCATTGAGAGAAAGGACCAAGACACAGTTGAGGAATCCATGTCGAGAGACCAAATTTGGGTGCTTTATGGTACGGGATTAGATGAGAGGGGGGGAGAGGGTAGAGAGCTGATTTTGTGCTTGTTGAAGTTGAGCACAAGGATGCTGAGGTTGGAATTAGTGATGCCATGACCATGAGGGGTTTCTACGGGATTCTTTTAAAGGGGGCTTTAGTCATATGTGCAAGCAATATTATCCTGAATGGAAGGAAACTACGAGTGAAGATAGATTTCCCGAGTTAAGTTCACCATCACCATGTTTTTGACATTTCTTTCTAGCTTTTTTGTCTCCGCCTTTTTTTTCTTTCTTTTGTTTTTTGGTGGGTATGCCCCCAGGTCTGCTCATTGGGCTCAGTAATGGGAGGTAGCTCAGAAGCCCAGATTTAGGTTTCCTTGGAAGTTTTGGATAGCTCTTGCTGGCCCAGAAAAGATAAAGCACTTGGGCCTAGTCTACTTGATGTCCTGACAAAAGAGGACCATTCAAAGAGCTGAAGCTAACATTGTCTTTTGATGATGTGGTGGTTGTGATGGGAAAGCAGGGATGGCATCACGCATTTGTAAATATTCTCAGAGGGGGCCAAGGAGCATATAAAATGAAGCAGGCGAAGATGTTGTTGGAGCAACTTAGTCTGCGTACCTAAATCTTTCACTTTTAATTATTCAAGAATTTAGGATTTGAGAGATCAACCCCCCCATTTACTTGATAACTTAAACACGTGGTGTGTTGGTTCGGCTTTTGCCTTGTAGGGCCATAACCACACTGAAGAGCTAGCTAGCTAGCTAGCTAGGGTCAGTTCATGGAGAGATATCCTTCGGCTAGCTACACCTGATCCTATTGGACCCAGCAATGGACTTGTTCAAATAATTCAAGCTTTCTTGGGGTGTAGTAATTTTTTTTTTCCTTTTCTGTCATGAACTGGGCTGGTTTTCAACCTTTGATCAGCACTTGTTTGATCATCGATTCTTAATTTGGAGGGCGGCTTTCAAGTGCAGGAATTGATCGCTAGGTAGCATTGCATGCATGGTCGAGACTTGAGAGATGATCGAAGAACATGGCAAAAAAGAAGGAAGCACATTAATGTTGAGGTAATGCATGTCGTTTTCTAAACTGTTGATCATGATGAGCAGATGAAAAGGCTACATAATAATAATAATATAGCAGCAAATTAATGATACGAACAATGAAAGGCTGTGATGAGATGGCTTTTCTTCCACTCACTAGGCAGGAAAGACAAATCATTGTAGTTCAAGAGTGGAGGGCTAAAGTGCAGTATCTGGTGAAAGAGAGTGCATGAAAAGGCCAAGGACTCGCCATAATTAAAGACACACATGAAAAGGGTTAAAGGTGGTCAGTTCAGAAACAAAGGCCCTTTTGAGGGAGAAAAGGGATGAAGGGGTTATAAATTATAATTAAGCAGTCGATCGACGACAAATTTAAGATAAAAAAAACAAGGAGGACACGTGAAAGGGGTTAAAGGAGAGTTCATCAAGGGAGAGGAGGTGGGGTGTGAGGTAACATCATTATCTCGAGAGTTTCAAGGCAAGAACGGATAATGGCAGGCAGCGGGAAAAAGAGAGAGAGGAAGGAGGAGGAGTAACCCACCCACCCGTGCAAGGTTTAGTTAATTAGAAAGGAAGAGGAGAGAGTGTCGCCATCTTCCACACAAAGTTGTGCGCACAAAAACCCATCCAACAGGCACCACTTGGGTTGGGTATCCATCCACACGTGCACCACTGGATAAATCAAAAACAAATAAACTAAAAAAAAAAAAGCCACTGTTGCTAATTTGTCCTAAACTAACCAACAACAAGTAACTCTTTTTTTTTATATATATATATATATATAAATAAATAAAAACACACACCACCACTGCGTGAAGGAATTGAAGGCCTTCTATAATCTGGGCTAACTCGTGAATGCCCTCAACTCAGGAGGAGCCATTGCAAATTAAATCCATCCATCCTACGCACAGGACAGGAGGAGTGGCCCTCCTCGTGATGGGGGCCACAGCCTTACTGAATAAGATAGAGAGATTCTACCTAATCGATCTATTTTTGTAGTTACAATTGTGTTTTTTTTTTTTCTTTTTTGAAGAATTTCTTATTTAAAAAGTAAATTAAAATAATATTTTTTTATTTTTTTAATATTTTTTTTGATATTAATGTATCAAAATAAACTAAAAATATAAAAAATATTAATTTAAAATAAAAAAATTTAAATTTTTTTAAAAATATTTTTGAAATCTAAAAATAAAAAAACACCTTAACAATGTAATCATTACAGTAGCTAGCAGCAGCAAGTAGCCTCTTCTTCTTCCCACGTACGGGGGAAATAGCCTCCAGACTCATCCACCCGTAATTGTCGGCTACTATCCAAGTGAAAATATCGCGTTTGCTTCCCCAGAACACATAAAATAATAATAATAATAATAATTTCTTTAAGCTAGATATGGCCTTGAAACACTATTGATGATGCCATGATGACCCGAAAAGTTATTTATCCCTCCGCGCACATACTGTCCTCCTCCTCGCCATTAAAAGCAGTTGAAGATTAAAACTTTCTTTAATGGGCATTCACATGGAGAATACTGGATTCTTCCCTATAATAAGATTTGTAACAAGCTTGACCAAGAACACACATGTTCTCTGTAGAGGAGGGAGGAGGAGGAGGAGGAGGAGGAGGAGGAGGAAGGATGTACGTAGCACGTGAGGGAGAGGCATGCTTCAAGGGAGTCCACATGGCAGAGCCGGCCGAACGAAACCCATCGAGGGTCCAAGTCAATGAATAAACGGCCTTGATTGGTTTGATCAACATTAGAATTAAATAATAATAAATAACAGACGTAGCACATGGAGCTTGCAGCCTCGCACAAATGAGGTCACGAGGATCACGACCTTGTAATTTCATGTCGCAGGGAGACTGAGACTGAGACTGAGACTGGGCATGTAATTTTATTTTTATTTTTATTTTTACTTTTACTTTTCCTTTTTAAAAAAAGAAAAGAAAAGGGTATGTTTCTGTTCAAATTCAATGTACAGAAAGCAACTCTGTAACTTACAATAACATCGCCATGACTATCTCACCTCCAAAGCCTGGCAGGGTTGACATGAAACCCTGGAGGCTGGAGCTTATTCTCAGTCATGATTAAACAAAAAAATCTGGTTATTTGGGTGAATCTGTTGATTTTTTTTTTTATCAAAATAATATTTTTTTTTAAAAAATAATGTTTAAGGATCGTCTTAAAACTACAGTAAGTAACAACTCTCGTAGTTTCACGTCCATGCCATGCCCATTTCAGTAATTACAAGTGCTTGACCACCGCATCGTTATCAAGTGAGAGTCCTTGTTATAATAATCATGTACTTATAATATCATTATTTGATTTTGTTTTTGTGTTTTAAAAAAAAATTTAAAAATATAAATATATTTTATTTTAAATTAATATTTTTTTAAGTGTATTTAGATTATTTTGATGTACTGATTTCAAAATTAATTTTTAAAAAATAAAAAAATATTTTAATATATTTATAAATAAAAATTATTTTAAAAAACAACAACAACCAACCAGACTACTTACTCTCCGCATCAGCTCCCACCAATCAATTAAACGAAACAAGCTATCGTTGTTGATTATTTAGTGTAAACAAAATGGACTCTTACTATGAGACTATATATTAATTGCACTCTTCTCTTTTTCAAATCCCAAATCTTTTCAGATCACCTATAAGATTGTTTTATGAGAGTTGATAAATAATAATAATATAAAAAATACAGCAATAATATTATAGAATGATAGCGATGTATCATGGCGATGAAAAAGCATTGATGATAGACATACTAATTAATGGAGTATTAATATGGATGATAAAATATCAATAACAATGGTAATGGTTGCTGAAAGGGTCATTATAAGCAAATTATTATTATTTTATAAAACCTTAAAAGATAAGAATATTTCTTCATGAATAAATTAAATTTTAAAATTGACTATAAAATAAGCTAATTATTTCACCGCCACCATTGCTTCATGATAACGCGTTATTATCATCTTGCTTTCATAATCGTATTTTTTAATGATTATTTATCGAACATGGTAAGAACAATTATATAAATATCTACATGTAAAATATTTTTTATCATTAAAAATGTTATTCCCTCTTAATAGTTAAAATAGTATTTATTTAAGGGAAAAAGGAAAAGAGTTAATGGGATTAAAAACAACAAACAAGAGGATAAGAACCGTAGAGAAGAGAGAGTGTGCATGTTTTTCGTTTTCATGATCTGAAAAAACAGAACACAACTCAACACTTCTCTTCTGTTCTGTTCTGCTGTCTTGTTTTTTTTTTGTTTTTTTTTTTAAACAAAAATCTCTTCTTTTTTAACTTCTTTTATCTAAGAAAACAGCAGCCCTCTTTGGTTTTGGTATGAATTTAATTCCCTGCATGTGTTTTATGGGTGGTGATGTTTGCTGTTGTTGTTGTTAATCAAAGATGAGAAGTGTCAATAATAGCAGCATCGAAACCGTTAACGCCGCTGCTACCGCCATCGTCTCCGCCGAGTCTCGTGTCCAGCCATCCTCTTCTTCTGTTCAAGTACAACTCTTCTTTTTCTTTTTCTTTTTCTCTCTCGATCTGTCTGTGTGAGTTTGGTTAGGAAATGAAACTGATTTCTGAGGTTTTGTTTGGGCTCTATTCGTCTAACTGTTATGTTTTTCTTTCTTTGTTTGATAGAAAATTTTGATCTTGTTCTAAGGAACAAAATAACCCCTCCTTATCCTTGGACTGCGCTTTTTAGCTGAGGAACAGTACAGTTCCGGGGAGATGAAAAGATTGGATCTTTTTTAGACTCCTTTGATGTTCAAGTAATTGAGATTTTAGCTTTATTTTTAGCTTTTAATTTTTCTGGGTCCTGAAAAGTTGCAATCATATAATTGAATTGGATGGACTTTTTCACTTGCTTATGAGCTTCTTCTTCTTTTTTTCTTCTTTTTTTCCATGATGGAAAGTTAAATCTAAGACTAAGAAGATAAGACACATGAGATGCTTGGCTTTAGATGATGTTCAATAGCTCCTTTACTTTTTCCATGATTATTTATTTTCTTGCTGCAAATTGAGGGATTGGAAGAGACAACAAAAAGGATTCAAAACTTTTATGCTATTAGAATTAAGATCTTAGAACCCCTTGGAAAATAATATGATTCCGTGAAATACTTTGAGAGTTTGGATTTATCCATTCTACCAATTAGGATTTGCTGTCAAACCCACCTTCTTTGACTGTCTTTTTTTCTAGATGAATTCAGATCTATGCTAGGAAAGCAGCAGTCCTGGCTCTCTCTTTCCATGGATGTCTCCAAGTTTCAAAATATGATTTGCGTGGTATTGGTCATAAGAAAAATACCGTGTCTGTCTCGCTTTGATGCCTTTTGCTTTGCGATCAATAATGTATTTTATGCAATATTACACAGGAAATATAAGATTTAATTTGATTCTTCTGGAACCAGTCATTTACAATCTCTTTTCCTTCAACAGAAAAGAAGGTGGGGAGGCTGCTGGAGTCTCTACTGGTGTTTTGGTTCTCACGGTTCTCACAAGAATAGCAAGCGAATTGGTCATGCTGTCCTTGTTCCTGAACCAGAAGTACCAGGAGCAGTATCCTCTTCAACTGAAAATCAGACTCAGTCAACTCCCATTCTGCTGCCCTTTATTGCTCCTCCCTCTTCTCCTGCTTCTTTCCTCCAGTCTGATCCCCCTTCCTCCACTCAATCACCAGCAGGATTGCTCTCTCTCACGTCCCTCTCGGCGAATGCTTATTCCCCACGCGGACCTGCATCCATTTTTGCCATAGGCCCTTATGCACATGAAACCCAGCTAGTCACACCACCTGTGTTTTCTGCTTTCACCACTGAGCCATCCACTGCTCCATTCACTCCCCCTCCGGAGTCTGTTCAACTTACTACACCTTCATCTCCTGAAGTGCCATTTGCTCAACTCTTGACGTCCTCTCTGGAACGTGCTCGAAGAAATAGTGGCCCCAATCAAAAGTTTTCGTTATCTCACTATGAATTTCAGTCATATCATCTGTACCCAGGAAGCCCAGGTGGTCAAATCATCTCACCAGGATCAGCAATCTCGAATTCAGGTACCTCTTCTCCGTTCCCCGATAGACATCCTATGCTTGAGTTCCGAATGGGTGAGGCTCCCAAGCTCCTGGGCTTCGAACATTTTAGTACTCGTAAATGGGGTTCAAGATTGGGTTCTGGATCTTTGACACCGGATGGTTTGGGGCTAGGTTCGAGGCTTGGTTCTGGTACAGCGACTCCAGATGGCATGGGATTATCCAGGCTCGGTTCCGGTACGGTGACCCCAGATGGCATGGGGCTATCGAGGCTCTGTTCTGGAACTGCCACTCCAGATGGTGCGGGCCTGCGTTCAAGGCTTGGCTCAGGAACTTTGACCCCTGATTGCTTCGTGCCTGCCTCGCAAATTGGTTTCCTTTTGGAGAACCAAATTTCTGAGGTTGCATCACTTACCAACTCAGAAAATGGATCAAAAACCGAAGAAAATGTGGTTCACCACAGAGTCTCCTTTGAGTTGAGCGGTGAAGAGGTTGCGCGTTGTCTTGAAATTAAGTCAGTGGCATCCACTAGAACTTTCCCAGAGTATCCACAGGACACCATGCCCGAAGACCCAGTGAGAGGTGATAGGTTAGCAATGAATGGTGAACGTTGCTTACAAAACGGGGAAGCTTCCAGTGAAATGCCTGAGAAAAATTCAGAAGAAACAGAAGAGGATCACGTCTATAGAAAGCATCGATCCATCACTCTTGGGTCAATAAAAGAGTTTAACTTTGATAACTCTAAAGGAGAAGTCTCTGATAAGCCTGCTATCAGCTCTGAGTGGTGGGCAAATGAAACGATTGCTGGGAAGGAAGCTAGACCTGCCAACAGCTGGACTTTCTTTCCTCTGCTACAGCCAGAGGTCAGCTGACATTACAATCATGAAAAAAAGACCTCTCTTCCATATTTGGACAGTGAAGCAAATATGTTGTATTGAAAGCTAGCCTGTGAGATGCAAGTCCAAAGCCAGCACTGTTTTGGAAACTCTGATTACCATAGTCTGCAATCACATGATTGAAGGATAGATTTCACAGTACTATTTTCTCAAGTGACCAAAAGCACAAATTCTTAGAGGAAGTAGTTTGTAGGGATCCTTGGTGTGGGCACTGATAGATCATTCTTTTTTTTATCTTTTCCTTATTTTAGTTACACAAAAATAGCATTTGCATATAGGTATTGTACTCTGGATATTTTTTTTCTTTCCTTTTTCCTTTTCATGTGTAATAATAAGAGAATTTGGTTTCCTTCGACAGGTGCCCTCACTATAGTGATTCGGTGTCTCTGTGGCTGTATATGCCCCTCCTCGTCTTGTTTCTGCAGGTTCTCTCGTTATAGAATCCTGATGAATTGATTATATATATTAGAAAGATAAGTTTGATATTGATCTATCTACATTTTTAGGTCTCTGTGATAGGGATTCAGTCTCTGTGGCTGTATATGCCCTGTATCCTTGGCTTACATTGCATTACATCTTTAGGTCTTCTCGTACTGTTGGGTTCGGTGCAGAAGGGTCAACCTTTGTACATGGAATCACAGAGGAATTTGGTGTACATGCTCTGTTTAGATATGTCACCACTGTGTTTCAAAATGTTGTGTACAAGTTAGCTATAGCTGGCCTGGAATACGGATTTTAGATACTGTGACAGAAATCCCACGCCAAGAATAGCCCTGGGAGTTAGAGAGTTACAGTGGTGTAGTAAGAATCACTGTTGGTGGGGTACTGCATTGAATTTCTGCTGCTGGGAAGACAAGAAAATCGTGGTGGTTAATAAATGGCGATGTGTTGAATGAAGAGAGAGGGGGTGGGGGTATCTGTGGTGGAGCACCGTAGGGTACAGAGGAAATAGGAATACAGTGTGGGATACTAAGATTATCAATACAGTAGGGGGTATTGTCATGGTCATATATGGCTGATGCCATGCCAGCACTAGGTATGCTGGCTGGCCATTGCCTCTATTGGCAACAGAGGGAGGATAAGGCAGGCAAATAATTTTGTTAGGCAACGGCCAAGTGTCATGTCTCTGTCCCACCTACCTATCCTAACAAATGAACCGACAGAAAAGAGAGGAACAGGCTGTCCTGTGAGACCAGCAAAACCGACTGGCTTCTTCTTCTTCTTCCTTCACAAACCTGTTACTATTTAGCTTTAGATGATGGGTGATGACAGTTATTTTATAGATAGATCCTTCTCACGTTGGAAATCAGTGGCCTAGGAACAGGGAGTGAATCTGGGTGCTAATTAGATGTTGTTATTACCTGTAGTTTTAGGCAGGCAACTAAGAAATCATGTCAAGGCGAGGCGAAGAGAATGTCATGTGATTATGCATGGTTGTCTCTTGGCATGCCTCTGCTTTGCTTCCAGCGTGCATTCCCTTTTGTCTTTTGTATATAAATATAGTAGCCAAAACGCGTCGTGATTCTCCTTCTCTGCATTTTTCAAACCAAAATTTGATTCCTTTTTTTATTTTCTATAACGAAGCCCTTCTTGTTGTGGTCATTGGGCTATTAGTGGCATTGAAGTCCCACAGCCCATTGGGGATGGTAAGTCTATATCATGCTTGAGAAGTCATCAATCAGGCTGTCTATAACAACAATATATAGATAGATCCAAGTTTCTGTTCTTTTATAATTTTACGATTAAACTAGATATGCAGCTCCCTCATTTTTTATGTAAAAAAAGCGATAGGTTAAAAAAAATTTTGATCCAAATTCAATTGAGAAGTATAATTCTCAAACACAGATAGAAAAATATTAATAAAAAAACCTGTAAAAATAACAAAAAGAATAATGATAAAATTTGATATAAAAAACCCAAAGAGGATGCAATTTGATAAAAAATAATAATAATAAAATATCTCAAATGAAATAAATATCAATTAAAAGAACAAGTATCAAATTTTAAAGATTAAAAAAATTACATGGGGTGAAATTGAAAACATTTATAAAAACCAAGCAAATCTGAAAAAATATCCTAAACATGGTTAAATCTTCAAAGCTCGTAACCTATGAAACCCTGGATCCAAATCCTATCAAGAAATTTATTGTATGCCAATTTAAATATATAAATTTTAAAAACTTGTCAAAGAAAAAAAAGATAACAAAAAAAGCTTCGAGCAAACCCGGCGGCCAACCTGGGTCAACAAATCAAACACATGACCTAGGACATGAAACTGGGATGACCATATAAATAGGAAAGTGAAAAAAATACCAGCAAAAATATATTCAAAAAAATGCTTTAAAAAAATACGGAAATCGACTCGGGCTAATACTACAGATCTTTTACTTGGGTCATGAGACGAGAGTGACCCTATTAAAAGCAAACCTAAAAAACAAAGAAGCAAGATTCTTAATCAAACAAACATTGGGGGATAAAAATGAGAAAAAAAATCAATAAAATAACAAAGCAAAACAAATAGTAATTAAAAGAATTAGGACTAAATTCAACATAAAAATTAAATGAAATTAAATGTTTATGGAAAAATAAAATGAAATTAAAAGTTTAGGGATGGAATTGAAAAAAAAATCCATTAAGATAATGATTAAAAAATAGCAATTAAAAGAATTGTGACCAAATTTGACATAAAAATAAATGCCTTAGGGTGGAATTGAAAAAAAAACAATCAATCAAGAAAATGATTTAAAAAAATAGCAATTAAAAGAATGAGGACTAAATTTAAAAAAAAATTAAAAAACTCAAATGACTAAGGATGAAATCGAAAATAAAATTCAACTAGAAATAATCAATGTAAATAAAACAATTGCAAATAACAGAAGAGGGACAGAATCAAAAGAAAAAAATAAATTGAAGGGCTAGTATGAGTTTTGCATGATCAACACGCAATCCGAGAAAGAAAAGGAAGGAAAAGAAATGAAAGAAAAGCAATTTTTGGACAAACCACGCCGAACCACCACACACGCATCACTCAGAGAAGAAGAGAACGCCGATATAAATCAAATGATACAGTGGAATCACAATCACAACCACCAGATTCAGCCGCACACGCCGTCAGAAGGCGGCAATGACCGAAAATACCCTTAGAATTAAACAATAATGACTGTTTTTTAAACAGTTATCCATGAACACATAGATGCTTGTTTGAGAGTATGGTAGAGATTGAGAAATGTATTAAAATAATATTTTTTATTTATTTTTAACATACCGTATCAAAACAATTCAAAAGCA
>Ga0307517_10004933_pt1 | contig 20326 bp, 16 predicted proteins | sample 23_EM_MG_FD_194515 | JGI IMG/M metagenome (GOLD analysis project Ga0307517, IMG submission 194515) | Populus trichocarpa ectomycorrhiza microbial communities from riparian zone in the Pacific Northwest, United States - 23_EM | ecosystem: Host-associated > Plants > Roots > Unclassified | place...
TTTTGCTTACTAAGACATTAAAGAACCCCCCCCTTCAATCCCCATTTTCAGAAGCCCCGATTCAACCCCCCCCCCTTCTAACCCCCCGGGTTCGATCATCAAAGGCCTTCTTTGCAACACTGGTTCTATCTACTCAAAATACCCAATCACTTCCTACTGGGTAAACACTAGCGCATCGGGAGCTGAGATCTGAGCTCCACACCACTCTAGCCCTCGGTCAGACGACAATCCATGCCATAGGCGCCCCACTTCACAAACTCTTATCTTGAAACAGTGACACAGGCTACTTGTACAATAATCCACCACGACCTAGTTTTTGGAACAAAAAAAAATAACAAAATAAGTATTTCAATACAAATGCCGATGTGTTCCTAATATTAATTATTCCGTTATTTTTTAAGGGATGGCTTTTTCAATTAATTTTCATGGCAGCCAGGCACTCATCGGAGTTTAGGAATGGCGGGCTATACAAGTAACAATTTGCCATTATTGCGGGTGCTGCTTGTAGACGTAGCTGCAACTCTCGTTTCGTGATCACCGACATCGGGGTTTAAAAAAAACTCTGGGGAACTAGGCACACCCCTAACTTTGCAGTTCAACACAACTTTGCGGCTGAAGGCAGGGTAGTTTTGGTGGCTCAACATAACTTCGCGGTTCCAGATGAACTGGCCTTTTCTGCTGAACGATCTTAGGGATAAATATACCCTTGTCTTTTCCGGTTACACCCTGAGGACAAAAGTGCATGAGTTTTTGTGAAACGCAACCATCCCTAAAAAAATCACCCCAAAACTTGCAAGACAAGAATCCTCTCCAATGCCCACCACACGACATACCAGCACACGCCAAAGAAAGAATACCGAGAAGGATGCAGAGGCCTTACCCCACCTGGCACGAATTCTGTCTTATATGCTTATAAAGGGTGGAATTAGGCTGGAGTCTATTACAGCAGAGTGGGTCCACCGCATGCCACAGCCTAGGTTACCCGGCAGCCACCATCAACTAAGATCGAGCTATTGTGCATATATGGCCAGAAGCCTGGCAAGAGACTCTATCTTCTTTATTGGGATTGTGAGCTTTAAGAGAGACTTGACTTGGGCAGGCTGGAACTCCGCGTCGGGGGTCTGTAGAGGTGTGGTTGTGGCAGTTGGTGCTTTGTATGTTTATTCCTAATGCGAAGATTTCTTTTTGGCAATGGTTTCGTTGCACAAAAACTCATGCACTTTTGTCCTCCGGGTATAATGAGTTCCTACCCTTGTACTGTACCACCCACACCGCCTTCCTTCTCTGCCACAAGGACCCTCCACTCCACGAGTAAACCTTTAGAATACCATGCGCTTGGCGGTCAACCCTTTCGGATACCATCGACCGAGAAATTTACCATCGAAAAAGCGAAACCTTGACAGGGGCAACCTACATTGCCACGAACAAAATATTTATAGTGTTTTTATAGAATTTTCCTACAATTTTCTAGTAATTTTCTAGGGATTCTTGGCATAAAAAACCACTCTGAATCTACCACTCATAAGCGGGTGGACCGGCACACGGGAAGCCATTCTGAGGGTGGAAAAATGAATATATGACATTGACCGCATTTAGTGATCCTTTTTCACTTTATTTTTTAATTCCTCACTAGTTTATGGTGGCCGAAGAGAATCATGGTTCCATGCAAAGGTTTCACTTTTTCGATGGCAAATTTCTCGGTCGATCGTATCCGAAAGGGTTGACCGCCAAGAGCATGGTATTCTAAAGGTTTCCTCGACCCTCTGTTTCCCTGTCAATTGGTACGAGGACGGTAGAGCCTCATTAAAGTTTTCAGGTTACCCTTGCCTCCCTTGGCACCTCCTAACAGGCCCTCCCGAAGAAGCAAAGCTTCTAAACTGATCAACAGCGACAACTAAATGCTAAGAATTCACACAAGAAAAATATGATCCCCAGAGCACAACTTGGGGAAGTTCGCCCCTCCCCCCCCCACTCGCTACCTATCACACCAACCAAATAACTATCAACCCAGAAATACTTGTATATATAAATCACAGCCAAGCCGTCCTCCTACCTTTCCATAATTCACATATATCCATTCCCGTCCGCGTATGTCTCCTTTTCCTTTTGTGTACTCTCCTTGCTAACAAAAAAAAGACCGCTGTTCCTAGTCTCTTGGCATTCGACCCTGCGGGTACCTGGTCCTTCCACGCCCCCCCTACGGCTCTGCCGCTTTCCTTCCGGCTGATGTATCGATCCAAAGAGCACTCCCGAAAACCCAAGCCCATTCCTAAAAACTATCCAAATAATAAAACAATAGCCAGAGCATGCCGAGCACCCCCCACGGCTTCTGACAAATTCTGTAGTAGAAAAGGGAAAGAAACCGCTACAGCGAGCCCAGAATTCAGGGGAAAGAGCAGAGCTAGTAGACCGTAAGCCATTGCTTGATGAGATAAAGACACATGGAAAGAAAGGCGTGCTGTCCAAGCTTATAAAAAGATAATATCCAAGCTGGACCGTGGCGACCACTCTGTTAAGTCACTAGCGAGATCGCCCAAGCTATGTATAATAACAGGCTCCCGATGTTGGGTTGAGCATAAAGTTACATTAACCTAAATAGTTACGTTCAAACCAAACCATAGTGTTAAGTTAAGCCAGAAAGTTATATCATATCATAGTATGATACGTTTAGCTTTTTTTTCTCTTGCGGGTTTTTATCCTCTTCGGTCTTTCCATTTCGTAGTTTTGTTGAGCTGTCCGTGAAGCCTGTGGAAAAAAAAAAAAGAACGGGAAAACAAGTCCGGGCTTCTGGGTGTTTGCCTACGGCGTTCGGTATGCTCGAGCCAATTGAGAGACCATGTTTCCGACTTTTTTTATATTTCCACGTTTCCCATTTCTCTTTATTTTCGTTTGCCTAAGGCCGTATGCTACCCGGTCAGGAGCCCGCGAGAGTTCCGGGGTTGTGGTGCTCGGGCCACAGCCTTAGCATAAGTATGGAGGAGCACAGAAGTATGGACACCGCATGTAGGCAGACTAGGGCATGAACAAATATATAGGGTTATCCCTGTAAAAGCTCCCGCTTCTTAAGTATGATAATATTATCATAGCTTATGGGCTATTTAGCGCGACCTGATTTGAAAATTTCGTAAGCTACAAAGTATAACTGAGAAACGTTGGAGGGGGTAAAGTTATCAACCATGGGTTCAAAATCTAATGCGCCAAAGAATCCAAGATCATAGAGTATCATAGGAAGAAGAAAAATAAAAACGGCTGAGGAAACAATTAATTTTCCCCTTAAAAGAAAGTACCAAGACAGCCAAGCATAGTTTGAAAATCCATGTCTGCCCAACTGTGGGGTGGTTATAATCCATGGCTTGACCCGTAAGCATGGTTCGAAAGCTCAAATATTTCGCGCCAAATTGGCTCTTCGTTAGCCATCTCCAATAGGCAATGTATACATCGCCATCTCCACCCGTTGACGCCCCATAACAATTCTTTCGCCTCCAGCAGCCTCGCAACCGGTGGGCTGCCGCGATCAAGTAGCTAGCTGTCTGTTAGCGTGGTGGATGTTATCTCTTCTCTGCCGTGATGTAACAAAAGAAACCCAATGGGAATCCAAAAAATTAGGCCCTTAGGCCGACATTTGATCATTTGACTTGGCGAAGGGAGCGGCTTCGTGTCTTGGGTGGAATAAGTCCAATGTCACGAATACCTCTGGACAGTCCCCTAGTAGTTCTTATAATTTTGTGTGCAATTGATTGTGGGTTTTGGACGCTTGAACTGCGAAGCAATAATGTATATAAAAGCAACAACTCTTCACTGACTTATCCTTCCACAGCTGTGCACGAACAAGACACTTAAGTACAAAAAACAGTGACTACTCGGCCGAGAGTGCTTCCCATATCCTCACGCCATTTCAACCACTTATCGCATGATTCTCTTACCCCTCATTTCCCCGCTGCTTCTTCTTACCGCAACTACCCCTCTTTTCTTCACTGCATTTACCCCGCATCCCGCACCCTTCACCGAGTCCAAAACTCCCCGGTGATGCTTCCGGTATTCTTCTAGCACATTCTAACAGGTATATAGGTTCGTAAAGGGTGGAGAACAAGTACGGAGACGTGGGCGTAGAAAGTGCTCGTGAGGAGCAATAGGAGTAGGCACTGGTGACTAACAACTGTAGTAACCTATGCAGGTTCCTTAGGGCCACCTGTATCTCAATAGTCCTGAAAAGACATACGGTAGGCCTAGGGAATTACGTTGACCAATTAGATAGGTCATATGCGAATTTTCCCATTACCCTACCACCCTCCAAGACCTATAAACTTCGCAACAGTATTGCTTACAACCGCATATGCAGATTCCAGGCAACAAATGGGGGGGACGTGAGTACTTGGGAATACCTTATCAAAAGGTAGCCAGTCGCCTCAGGGGACATAGTACACTAGCGTAATGCCGGTAAGTGCCGGCGATATTCCAGAGACTCAACTTAAGGAGACTCGGTACTGGAAGGCCCCGTCGGAAGAAACCACGATTCATGTTTAGCCGAAAATAGACGTTAGGGAATAGGATGACAAAGATTCCCCGGTTCCAATCATTGAAATAGGAGTAGCTTGCACGAGGACCACCGGCTCCCTGGATATCACGGTTGGCTCAGCATTAAATATCCACATTATGAGTGGTGTGCGAATCCTACCCGTGTTGCGGGGATGCCTTCTCACCTTACACCGAGAGAGGAGGTGTCAACCCCTTGGAAAACTCCAGCCCACCAGAGCCCACCGGACAAGAACTGATGCCCCCGTCACAACCCCACGATCGGACACTTTTTTAATCTATACTCGTCTACACTCATCCACGCTGTGAGCTCCATCTGGTACACAAACTCTTTGGTTTTCAGCTCTGTAACAGCCGGGCTAGCTGGCAGCAGCCGGCAAATTTCCCATAACACATGAGTATCCCATAAAACGAAGAACTGGCACTGGTTTATAAATGGATCAACGGCCACAACTAAACTCCAGGAGTTAGAGCAACGAAAGTATGATACGATCACTAGCGCGCGACTTTGTAGTGAGCAGGGATGTTCGCTAGCTCTCTATCTCCACTAACCGACGGTAAGGGCAGGAGCACAAATCACAACGAAGTCGCCTTCCCACCCTTCCATGGGATATCACACTTATCCATTCTCTTTGCCTTATGTCCCCCTTCCACTTTTCCATACTCTCGTTCTAGCAAAGGAAAGGCAAAATCTCGCACCCTCCATAGTCTACGGACATCCGACCCTTTCACGATCCTCTCCGGCTCTCCCGCTTTTCTTCCGGCGGATGCACCAAGCGCATTCCCGAAGCCTAAGCGCATTCCCGAAACCATCCAAACACTAAAACAATAGCATAAGTATCCCGAGTAAGATCTCGTGATTTCGCTGTCGGTAAGCTATCGCAATGGCGAAGTCTGTCTGTTAGAGCAGCCGCATTCTGGCGGCTTCTTTCTTTTAGTTAATGTGGCCAAAGAAACGCTGCTGTGACTGACGAAATTCATTCATTAGTCACTAGGGTTGGCATCTAGTTATTAACTAGGCTAAATGAGTTTCTTAGTGATTAGAATGGAATAATGAATCTAATATCGCAAATGCCGATTTACCCCTTCAGTAACAGCGCATCTAGATATTTTCGGTTTCGTATATCTCCACAATCCAGCAAAGAATTGTGTTTTCACCTTAGCTTTACAAATTACCCAGAATTGTAAACTTGCAAACAGGATGGTATCATACTTAATTCCATATTCCAAGTACTGCCAGGGATGGTTGAGGACAGCTGGGGACTCCAGGTCACTGTACGAGTGATACCCCATGATGCAAAAAGGATTCGTTTAGCGTGTGATTTCGACTTGACCGGTCCTGGAAGTCCAAGCGCTAGGACTATAGTCTCCTACAGTCCATCCCGTCCTCACCTTCCTGGACATAGTCCCTCCTAGAACCCATTAAAAGACCGACTGTGAGGCGTAGTCCGTCCCGTTCTGCCCGGAAGACTGCCGGACTGGACTGCCGGGAACACTGCAACCAACTTTAGTAGCCTTCTCTACTAGGGAGAAATCGATTTCACAGGAGCACCATGAACTCTAGGCCTATTTGTGGCAAATAGCTCGACAAGACAAGCTCTCTAAATCCTCAGCTCTGTTTGATTGGGAATGATAATCCCTTTGGAAAATAGGATTCTGGGCTTAGAGGTGTTGTCGGTAGGTTAAAGTGGCAAATCCGGTCTCCTACCGGCATACTAGTGTAATCTGCAAGCTGTAATTCCATTTTATTGGGGAGAAAACATGATCAGCATACAAGCAGTAACTTGCAGGATATTAATTGTTCAGTGGTTACACTCAGTGTCGATACCAGAAGCAGAGCATATCGATGGAAGGTATGAACATTGGGGAGTATCGTGGAGAAATGAAGTGGAAACACAAAACATTCTATAGAGCACCAGAGAAACTGTCATGAAGTTGCTTGAAGGTTGGAGAATTCGTGGGATACTTCATTATTGGTACCCTAAGTTAACACATTGGAGGTCCTGATTAGATATAGACGAGCTGGAAAAAAGCTTGACTATATTCCAACTGTTGTCACTTCGGGTATTACGGGTATAGGTGATTGCGGAAAGGCCCATCCCCATCAGTGCTCCTTGGCTTATAGAGGCTGTGAGCGAAAGGCTAGTGAGATTTATGGATTTTTAGTAGCCCACACCATAAATTATATGGTGGAAAAGCGACCAGCTTTGGTATTGTACATTAAGAGGGGTAGAGGATAGGGAGGGGAAGATATAATCGATTACTATAACACAATACTTTAAAAGAAGAAACTCCGGAGGGGGGAATGAAGAAATTGAGTTGGGTAATAAAAGAAGAGGAATAGGTATGAAAGCGAGAAAATAGAGGAGGAAGATTAAGGAGGAAATAATGAAGAATAATATCACTGCTATGGGGAGGGGTTGGGTGTAAGGAGAGAGGGCTTTAATATTGAGCGGAAATTTGGCGGCTTAGGTGAGGGGCGCTCGGGGACTAGATCTGTATTTATTGGGATGGAGTGGGAAGGTGTGGATTCGGAGAGCAATTTCACGACTCCTGCATGCCCTCGGGACGTAGCTATATCAAGGGCGGTTTTGCCGCCGAGGTTTGGTATGTTGGGATTGAGGTCCGCTCGCTCTAGTAGCAGCTTTACTACTCCTTCATGTCCACCCCTCGCAGCCCACAGGAGCGGCGTTAGGCAATATTTGGTGTCCGCAGTGTTTGGATTAATATCCTCCCGTTCCAATAGCAACCTGACTACTCCCGCATTCCCAACCCACGCAGCGCGTGCGAGTGGTGTTTGACCGTATTTGGTGTCAGCTGCGTTGGGATTGGTATCCTCCCGTTCCAATAGCAACTTTACTACTCCCGTATGCCCACCCCTCGCAGCCCACCAGAGGGGCGTTCGGCCATATTTAGTGTCGGCAGTGTTGGGATCGATATCCTCTCGCTTCAATAGCAACTTTACTATTCTCTCATGCCCCCTCTCAGCAGCCCATGTGAGTGGTGTTCGGTTATGGAAGGTATCTGTGGGGTTGGGATCGGTATCCTGTCGTTCCAGCAGCAGCTTCACTATTCCCTCATTCTCGCCCTCCACAGCCCAGAAGAGCAGCGTTCGGCCACATTGAGTATCCGCAGCGTTCGGGTTGGTATCTGTTTGTTCTAATAACAACTTTACTATTCCCGCATTCTTGCTCTCCACAGCCCACCAGAGGGGCGTTCGGCCAAATTCCGCATCAGAAGCGTTGAGGTTAATACCCTCTCGTTCCAACAGCAACCTAACTACCCCCTCATGCCCACTCCACGCGGCGCACGCGAGGGGTGCTTGGCCATATTTTTTATCGGTTGTGTTGGGATTGATGTCCTGCCGTTCCAGGAGCAACTTGACTACTCTCTCATGCCCAACTTTCGCAGCCCACCAGAGTGGTGTTTGGTTGTGCTCTGTGTCTGCGGCGTCGGGATTGATATCCTCTTGCTCCAACAGCAACCTAACTACTCTCTCATTTCCACTCCACGCAGCGCACCCGAGGGGCGTTTGGCCATATTTTGTATCGGAAGTGTTGGGATTGATGTCCTGCCGTTCCAGGAGCAACTTTACTACTGCCTCATGCCCGACCTTCGCAGCCCACCAGAGTGGTGTTTGATTATATTCTGCGTCTGCAGTGTTGGGATTGATATCCTCTCGTCCCAACAGCAGCTCCACTACTCCCGCACTCCCACCTCTCGCTGCGCAGCCGAGTGGTGTCCGGCCATATTTGGTGTCGGCAGTGTTGGGATTGATATCCCCCCGTTCCAATAGCAAGTATACTACCCCCTCGTGCCCACTCCTCGCAGCGCACAAGAGAGGGGTTCGGCCATATTTGGTGTCGGCAGTGTTGGGATTGGTATCCTCCCGTTCCAACAGCAACTCTACTACCCCCGTATGCCCACTCTCAGCAGCCCACCAGAGTGGAGTTCGGCCATATTCGGTGTCTGTAGTGTTGGGATTGATATTCTCCCGTTCCAATAGCATCCTTACTACCTCCTCATCCCCGCCCTTCGCAGCCCACCAGAGGGGTGTTTGACCATATTTGATGTCGGCAGTGTTAAGATTGATATCCTCGCATTCCAATAGTAACTTTATTACTCCCGAGTGCCCACTCTCAGCAGCCCACCGGAGTGGTGTTCGGCCATATGCTGTGTCTGCAGCGTTGGGATTGATGTCCTCCCGGCTCAGTAGCATCCTTACTACCCCCTCATTCCCGACCTTCGCAGCCCACCAGAGGGGTGTTTGGCCATATTTAGTATCGCTAGCGTCAGGACTAATGTCCTCTCGCCTCAAGAGCAACTTTACCACCCCTTCGTGCCCACCCTGCGCAGCCCATGAGAGTGGAGTTTGATGATATTCGGCGTCTACGGCGTTGGGATTGATGTCCTCTCGTTCCAATAGCAACCTTACTACCGCCTTCTGCCCCCACTGTGCAGCCCAGGAGAGCGGCGTTCGACCATATTCGGTGTCTGTAGCGTTAGGATTGATATCCCCTCGTCCTAATAGCATCTTCACTACTCCCACATGTCCACCCTTTGCGGCCCACATGAGCGGTGTTTGACCGTGCTTGGTGTCGGCAGTGTTGGGACTGATCTCCTCTCGCTCCAATAGTAACTTTACTATCCCCTCGTACCCACTCACCGCAGCCCACCAGAGTGGCGTTTGGCCATATTGCCTGTCTGGGGCGTTGGGATTGATGTCCTCTCGTTCAAGTAGCAAGCTTACTACTCCCTCGTGCCCGCGCTGCGCAGCCCACCAGAGTGGTGTTCGGCCATATGCCGTGTCTGCAGTGTCGGGATTGATGTCCCCCCGCTGCAGTAACTGGTCTACTATTTCGTCATTCCCGCCCTTCGAAGCCCACCAGAGTGGAGTTCGGCCGTATTCTGTATCTGAGGTGTTGGGGTCGGTATCCTCGTGTCCCAATAGTAGCTTTACCACTGCCTTATTCCCTCCTCTTGCAGCCCACCAGAGTGGTGTTCGACCATATCCGCCGTCTGCGGCGTTGGGATCGACATCCTTCAGCTGTAATAGTATCTTAACGGCATCCTCATGGCCTCCTAGAGCTGCCCATGCAAGTGCCGTTCGACCCATACTATCTCTTGCGTTGGTATCCCATTCTTTCATCGGCAGTAAAGCAGCAACCATGGCCCCCAGGCCATGAAATGCAGCCCCATGGAGCCCTGTAAAGCCATTAGGTGAACTACTCCTATCGTAATCCCGCTCCCACCAATGCCTATTCCTGTGGTAATGCTGCAAGAGCAGCCGGGATGATATGTGTCCCTCGAATCCAACCAACAACTCAACCGCAAGCAGGCTCACAGTCCCAACCTCCTCCCTTCTTAGGTGGTCCCCCCAGTAGCAAGAAGCGTATTCAGCAAACGGGGCCGTCGACTGTGCCGAATGAAGGGTTGCCGAAAGTTCCCGGACACACAGGAAATTGAGGTATGTCAAACAGACTTCTGCTATTGTCGAGTGTGGGCTTTGGAACAGGCTTGAGTTGTCGGATAGATACTCTCGTAAAGTGAAGTGGACAAGCCGGACTGTAGAGGAGGACCTCTCAACCGTGATAAGCCCCAAAGAACAGCGGAGGAGTGTTTGAATTGCAGGAATATTTTCACGATCTACTTCTTCAGATCCTATCTTCACTCCTAAGGCATGGCGTAGCTCGCTAGTTTTTAAGGGTCGCTCCGAATTCGATACCCACATCAGGGCTTCCAAACCGAGCCTAGATCTGCTCCCCTTCTGTGCCTTGATTCGTGCTAGGGTTGCCGCATATGCGTCCCCCGGAAGCTTGCCCTTTGTCATCTCGTTCAGCTTTTGTCTTCTTCCAGAGATGGTAACCTCTCCCATGATAGATGCAATACCTATGGAGGCAAGAAGGAATCTACACATCATGGTCCATCAATAGGTGCATGTATGGAGTGTGGACTGCGGATTTCTCTACCCACATTCCAGAAATCCTTTGCGGAATAATTCTCAGAATATCCTCTCGTAAACCGTCGGACATCGCCTCGGGCTCCGTGTCCAGTTCCAACTTCCTCTCTAAATATCTTTCCACGTCGTCTGTCGTCGGACTGATGGGTACTCTGACACAAGTAATGAAATATCTAGTAAGATATCTAGTAAGTTGGATCCCAACTGGAGGCCTCCCAGTTAGGAATATTCGCGCCCTCGGTGATTCCTGAAGGATATCCCTCAGCGACTCAAGAAGCTCCAGTAGATGCTTAGGGAGACACTCATCTAGAGCATCAATACAAATAAAAACCCGGGGTAGCCTAGCGATAGCTTGTTTAAGCATCTGAACAATATCCGGGAGTCGCGGTCTGCGGCCGCCGACCTCATTTTTCGCCATTTGAAACGCCGATTGTACCTGCTCCAGCACTTCATCTCTAACTACCAGCTGCCTAAGGATGGCACCCATGATGTTGGTAGTCGTTTGCTCCTGCTGGCCGTGAAAGTCGCAGTAGAACATAGCGACTGCAATGTCTCCGTTGCGGGCCTCATCGCACAAGTCATCGATCACTAATGAGCTAATAATGCCGGCAGGTCATTAGCGATAACACCTATTTCTTCTAGATCAACCAGGCACACACCTTAGATACGTCTTCCCCACTCCCGGGCCCCCGTAACAAAATAATACATCCTTATCTGCTCCACCTTTATTACTCTTCCACTCCAGAAACTCGTTGGTTTCTAAAATCCAGCTCCCAACACCGTCGAGCCTGTCGGTGCTCACATCATGATGCCTTCCCCTAGGATCCAGTGGCGAGAGCCACTTCATAATTTCTGGGTTCTCATCGACTATGATTTCGTTCTCATTGACGATATTGTTATAACTATTCGTTACGTTGCCGCAGTTACGGTCGCCGAACCAGCTCCAAGTGAATGCCATTGTGTGTCCAGACCGTCCGTCGAATACAGATAGGCTGCAACAATAATTATTCTGGCGGTATTGGAAGTTAAATGGAAACTCTCACAAGCCTGGCTGAAAAAAGCAGGGGGTGCGGCTCCAGCCGCCAAAAATTACTATCCAATCATCGCCCACTTAGCAAACACCCCCGCATCGCGATTGCGAGATATGAGCTCAAGATCGCGGAACACCACACCAACACTCTCGGCTGGAAGGCGCAATCCATCTCTGCACGAAATTCAGCCTTAGAATCTATCCTATGTGCCGGTGAGACCTGCATTTTCGGGACCTTCCTGTTTTGTGTTTGCCAAGTATGCAGGTCTTGGCTCCCTTCGGAATTATTCACAAAGTAATAGTCGGGCGCAAATAAAAAATTAGGACAGAGCGACATTAACATCTATGTTACCACCATGGCCCCAGGCTGTCACTTCGTCCCAATATTAAACTTGCCGCGAAGTATTTGTTGAACGCATGCGGATTCTCAAATCTTTGCATGGTCAGCATCATAGCACGTCACCCGGTAAATAATTCCGAAGTTGGTAAAGATCTGCATGATTGGCGCACAGAACTGGAAGGTTCCGAAAATGCAAGTGTCGCCAGCTCATGGGATAATGTAAATCTTGTACCCGATTGCCCTATCAGAAACTAGAATGCGGTACCGTAACCATCTAGTTTAAGGGCCTACTCGGGAGGCGGATAAACCCGATGCTTGAGGGTGGGGGCCCATGGCTTGGTTGCATCCTGCAGTTTCGGCAATAGTTGACTTGTTAGGCATGACACCAGACCAGGCTTATTTCGAGGCTTGAATTCTTGTGAAAATGACCGCAATACGTACAGTACTTAGCGTGAACACTACACATGTAGTAAGCATAAGTTTTGAAAACCTCTGCTTGATCCCCCGATTCCAGCCGAACAGGTCCTGCGGGCTTCAAACAGCCCAATCTTCTCCGGTCACCAATAAACTATCCTAGTGGTGAAGCTAGTAGTAAGTTCGGGAAGATGAGTTCTGGCTATATCTTCTTTACCGCTAGCATAATAAATTGTGCCCGGCCAGGGTGTGGACCAGGGCCAGAAGTGAATCGGTTTATTAGTGAGCTATGTAAAAAATCAGCACTGTAAAAAACTCGGCAAAATGAAACCTCCGAACTGTGTTCAAACAAGAGCAAATCTGATATCATATGCTATTGGAAATATCTCCTGCCCACCGAATCCCCTCCGGCTAGAATTACGCATCGATTGATATTTTTCATGCTTTAGTGCAATTTAATTGAGTTTCTTCCTCGTATTTTCTACCTCCTAGTCAAATATGTTAGCTGGGCTTGGCCCAAAGTTTCTGTACCGTACTCAAGTATCATACGGGAAAGCCTCCATTAAGCGAGCTCAAGATTCATGTTTGGCACAGGCTGAATCGCCTTAGCGCCGGCATGATATACCTGCATGCTGATCTTACTCGTACAACGAAGCGGTGGTAATGCCGGCAATAACTTGCAATATAACCACAGGGACCCCTAGCTGCGTCCGGCTGTAATACACACTTCTCGGAGATTCTTTCTGCAATAATTCCCGGGATGTCTGCCCATAGGAAACCGGACATCGCCATATGTGCAGAGTCTATTTCCGACTTGAAATATATTTTTATATCATAGCTCTGTGGACAGATAGCTACTATATTCCCGGTAGTTAAATGTCTTGCAATTTCGGCCTCGGCTGGAGGCCTGTCAGGGTGGGTATTCGCGTCCTCGGTGACCCCACGGTAATATCCTCTAGCGAGGCAAAAAGTTTCACTCAATGTTCCGGGAGGTACTCTTCCAAAGTATCAGTGTAAATCTAAAACCTCTCGCAATGCGGCAACGGCCGGCTTCAGCACCTAGGTAGTATCCGGAAATCGCATCCCTCGACCGCTGGCCTCTATTTGTGCTTTGTAAAACACCTTTGCACGTGCAAGGGCACTCTCCTCTAGCTACTAATTGCCTAGGGATGGTTCCTATGATGTTGTCTGCTCGTGTCGATCGCGGGGGTCGTGGTAGAACATTTCAATCCCAATATGTTCCTCGCCTTCATCACCGACTGCTGGTGAGTTAATATTGCTGGCTACTAGCGGTAATTTTTGTGGGACAGCTATTCGCTAACCCGAGATAAGTCTTCCCCACTCTGGGATCCCGGCAGAAAATGACAGCCTTATCTTCCCCACCTTCATTACAGGTACTCCTCGACTCCCGGAACTCGTTTGTTTTTTTAATCCCAATCCCTACACCATCGAACTGTCGATCCGCACATCCTGAGGCTTTACCCTGAGGTCCAGGGGTGAGAGCCACCGCATAACATCCGAGCCTCCACCGGGCCGGGCCCCGTTACTCCCCTACAATCGACATTGCCGATATTAGCCAAATGCGGATATTCAGTGTAGTCTATAGTATGTCCAAGTGTTGGTCAAACATAAATATCCTATCTGCAGCCCTGGCAGCGGTGCAGGAGGTTTGGGGGAGTTTGCACCGTAGGGCTGAAAAAAGAGATCTTGAGGCTCCTAGAGCTCCCATGGAATTACCCAACCATTTCCTGCTGAATAAACACAACGGAAGCTGATGCTGGGGCGGAGGAACGATCTGTGCTCTGAGCGAGCGAACAAGCAAAATCTTGTCCCAGAGTCTGTCATGTGGCTCAGTATCCGAGCGTACCTTCAGCACAGGTATTCAGTAAAGCCCAGCCGTGGCGCACATAATATCAAAGATATAAGAGAGCCTTACCAGAAACTGCGAGATCTTTTGACAAAATAATTTTCGTTGCGGTGAGTAATAAATGAATACAAGGGCTAGGAATCGGCTGGTTGGGTAGAGGGCACTGGTAAGGTACTACATGACCATCATGATCCTGAGGATTTTGGGGAAGAAAAAAAGGGAATAGTCCTAGTTAATATTGAGCTCCGCAAGCCGAAATATCAACCGAGAAGAAGAATCAATACGGAGTGGAGGATATCTGGTAATTTGTACGGGAAGTGAGCTGAAATTCTCGCTGGAGGAATTCATGCTTATCCTACTTATCGAGTATACTGTACCGAAAACACACGGGACGGCGTGGGGGTTGGGGGGTAATCAATTTTCTGTTGTGATGGTCACTTTGTTTTTCTGTTAATTTCGATATTCATTCTGGTTGTTTCTCCTTTATTTTCGCTCCCCCCATGGCCCCCGGATGTTGTGTGGAGCTGTTTGTGCTGGATCTTATCATTACCTAACACTCCTGCTTAAGCTACAGGGTGGGTTCACTAATCCCTCGATTGTGTACATTAGTAAAGCGAGTGACACGTTGTGCATTCCGAATACAGGAGATTGTAAATAGGCCCTCTCATCACTGGTTTGTTTATTGAAGCTCGGAGAGAGAAGTTGGTAAGATTGCTGAATTCTTATTAAAGGGTTGCCATGGTTGGTATGATAGGCGGTTAGGGGAAGAGTACTAAAAAAAAAACAGAGAGGGGATATAGAAGTCTAAAGAAATGACCTAAATAAGCGAAGGAGAGAAGTGAGTCCGCTGATAAAAAAAAAAGAGAAACGGTGTTGCACTATACAAGCTAACTTAGAGGCGGAAAAAAATAAGGACGGGAAAAGGGAAAAGGAAAAGGAGAGGAATGTATATATTATGCGCCATAGGCCACGGGATTCCCAAAGTTGGTTCCAATTGGCTCTCGTGTGTAGAAGCTGACATTTATATATTAGACAAAGAGTGGTTTTGTTGAGAGTCTACCTAAATCAAGTGAAATAGCTAATAAGAAAAGATCATAAGAGCGAGGAATGAGATAGGAGGATTAAGGAGGAAATAATGACGAAGGGAAGAGTCGCTATGGTTAGGTGGGGTTTGGTATCGGTGGGGGGGAGGGGCTAGGATGGAGAAGGATGGGTGGGTGGAAAAGGCCGATGTGAGCCGGACAGGTTATGTGAGCGGCCCTCTGTGTTTCTTTCGTCGGTTTCCTCCATCGCTGATATCGATTGTTCTTTTTTTACTATTGCTATTAAAGATGTTCCCATGTGGCAGAGTGTCCGGCCTCCGGTTTTCAGTCATGTCTGCAACGATAAGGATGGGAACCGAAGGTCTAGATTTGGAGAGCAATTGCACAACTCCTGCATGTCCCCGGGATGCAGCTAAATCGAGGGCTTTTTCGCCGCTCAGGGCTGGAATGTGGGGATTGAGATCCTCTCGTTCCAATAGGAGCATTACTACCTCCTTGTGTCCACCTGCTGCGGCCATCAAGAGTGGCGTATGGCCATATTTGGCGTCAGGAGCGTTGGGATTGATATTGCCTTGCTCCAACAGCAGCCTTACTATCCCCTGATACCCGCCCCCAGCAGCCAACCCGAGCGGTGTTCGACCATATGCGGTATCCGCCGCGTCGAGGTTGATATTGCTTCGCTCTAATAGCAACGTTACTATTCCATCATGCCCGCCCTCTGCAGCCAACCAGAGCGGTGTTCGACCACAGTAGGTGTCTGGAGCGTTGGGGTTGATATCGTCTCGCTCTAATAACAACTTTGCTACTCCCTCATACCCGCCCTTCGCGGCAGACCAGAGCGGTGTTCGCCCGTAGTGGGTGTCCGCGGCGTTGGGATTGATATCTTCTCGTTCCAACAGCAGCTTTACTACTGCTTCATGCCCTTCCTCGGCAGCACACATGAGTGGAGTCTGGCCATAGTCGGCATCTGCAGTGTTGGGAATGATATCCTCTCGTTCCAATAACAGCTTTACTATTCCCTCATACCGGCCACCCGCAGCCAACCAGAGCGGTGTTCGACCGCAGTAGGTGTCTGCAGTGTTGGGATTGATATCGTCTCGTTCTAATAACAATTTTACTATTCCCTCGTACCCGCCCTTCGCAGCCAACCAGAGTGGTGTTCGCCCCCAGTCGGTGTCTGCAGTGTTGGGATCGGTATCGTCTCGTTCCAATAGCAGCCTTACTACCGCCTCATGCCCTTCCTCCGCAGCGCACATGAGTGGGGTCTGGCCACAGCTGGGGTCTACAGTGTTGGGATTGATATCCTCTCGCTCAAATAGCAACCTTACAGTTCCCTCGTCCCCGCTCTTCGCAGCCAACCAGAGTGGTGTTCGACCACAGTAGGAGTCTGCAGTGTTGGGATCGGTATCGTCTCGTTCCAATAGCAGCTTTATTATTCCCTCATGCCGGCCACCCGCAGCCAACCAGAGTGGTGTTTGGCCACGGTAGGTGTCTGCAGCGTTGGGATTGATGCCGTCTCGTTCCAATAGCAGCTTCACTACTTCCTCACGCCCGCCCTGCGCAGCCAACCCGAGTGGTGTTCGACCACGGAAGGTGTCTGCAGTGTTGGGATTGATATCGTCTCGTTCCAATAGCAATTTTATTATTCCCTCGTACCCGCCCTTCGCAGCCAGCCAGAGTGGTGTTCGCCCCCAGTCGGTGTCTGCAGTGTTGGGATCGGTATCGTCTCGTTCCAATAGCAGCTTTACTACCGCCTCATGCCCTTCCTCCGCAGCGCACATGAGTGGGGTCTGGCCACAGCTGGGGTCTACAGTGTTGGGATTGATATCCTCTCGATCCAATAGCAGCTTTACTAGTGCTTCATGCCCGCCCTGCGCAGCCAACCCGAGTGGTGTTCGACCACGGAAGGTGTCTGCAGTGTTGGGATTGATATCCTCTCGTTCCAATAGCAACCTGACTACTCCATAATGCCCGCCTTCCGCGGCCAGCAAGAGCGGCGTCTGACCGTATGTGGTGTCTGCAATGTTGGGGTTGATATCCTTTTGCTCGAATAGCAGCTTCACCACTGCTTCATGACCTCTAACTGCTGCCACTGCAAGCGCCGTTCGACCCAGGATATCTCTTGCGTTAATATTCCAGTCTCTCATCACCAATAAAGGCGCAACGATATCGACAATCCCGAGAGATGCCGCCATATGGAGACCAGTAAAGCCCTTAGGAGAACCCCCCTTCGACACCCCATACAGCAAATATATACCACTGTGGTCATGTGGCCAGAGAAGCTGAGAAGATATATGATTCTCGAACCCAACTAGAAGCTGGAGCGCAAGCAAAATGACACTCTCCGCCCTATCGCTTCCAATGTGCTTTCCCCAATAACGAGAAGCATATCCAACGAGGGGGAGTGTGGGTGGGGCAGAACTAAGCGTTGGCTGGAGTTCCAGAACACACCGAAAATTGAGGTATGTTAAGCAAACCTCCGCGATCATCGAGTGTGGGTTTTGGAACAGGCTCGGATTACCGGATAAATATTCTTGCAAAGTCAGATGGACGAGCCGGACAGTGGAGGTGTATACCTCAACCGTAATAAGCCCCAAAGAACACCCCAGGATGGTCCGGATTTCAGGAACGTTCTCAAGATCTAGATCTGCCGATCCTATCTTTACTCCTAAGGCATGGCATAGCTCGCTGGTGCTCAATGGACGCTCCGAATTCGATACCCACATCAAGGCTTCTATTCCAAGCCTGGATCTACTCCCTTTCTGCGCTCCTATGCGGGCAAGGGTTGTTGCGTATCCATCCCCCAAGTGATTGCCCTTGGTCATCTCGTTCAATTTTTCCCTTCTAGCAGAGATGGTAACTTCCTCTAGGATCGCGTTGATGTTTAGAGAAACAAGGAGAAATCTGGAGACCATGATCCGTCAATATGAGATCATGCATGAAGTGGGGACTATGGAAGTTCCTACGAACATTTCCGAGATCCGTTCTGGAATAATTCTCAGAATGTCCGCCCGTAAACTATCAGACATCGCGCCACGCTCTGTGTCCATCTCTAACTTCCTCTCTAAATATCTTTTTACATCACGTTTCTTTGGGCTGATGGGAACTGTAACACAATTTGGGAAATGTCTTGTAATCTCTGATTCAACTTGAGGCCTTCCCGTGAGAAATATTCGCGTCCATGGTGACTCCCGAAGGATTTCTTTCAGTGACACAAGAAGATCCACAAGATGCTTAGGCGGGCACTCATCCAGAGCATCAATGCAAATATATACCTGGGGCAATTTGATAACAGCTTGCTTCAGCATCTGCACCATGTCCGGAAGTCGCAGCCCTCGACCGCCGACCTCCTTTTTCGCCTTTTGAAATGCCTTTCGCACGTGCTCCAGTACTTCGCCTCTAACAACCAGCTGCTTAAGGATGGCTCCCATGATGTTGGTGGCTGTCTGCTCCCGTTGGTCGCGGAAGTCGCAGTAGAACATTGCGACTGCAATTTCTTCCTCGCAAGGTCCATCGCACAGGTCATCTATCACTAATGAACTAATCGTGTAAGCCGTCAGCGTCAGCGAAAGCTCCCTCTTCCTCTGGAAGAGCCGAGGACTTACCTGAGATATGTCTTTCCCACCCCCGGACTCCCATAGAAAAACAAGACAGCCTTATCGCCTCCACCTTCACTACTCCTCCACTCCCAAAACTCCCTTGTTCTCAAAAGCCAGCTCCCTATACCATCGACCCTATCGGTACGGACATCCTGATGCCTTCCCCTGGGGTCTAGTGGTGAGAGCCACTGCATAATTTCTGGGTTCTCATCGGCTATGATTTTGTTGACAGTGACGCTATTGTGGCTATTCGTTATGTTATTGCAGTTGACATTATCGTTGCCGACTGAGTTCCAATATGATGTGTAGCTCATGGTGTTTCTAAACTGTCGGTCGAATGTAGATGTGCTGCAATGATAGCTATGCTAGCGGTATCGGAGGCTTTATGAAATTTGCACAAGCCAGGCTGAAAAATGAGGATGCGGTTCTCGCTCAGAAAAGTACTGTACTACCCAACCATTTCCAGCTGAGTGAGCACCAGCTCACCGACCGATCATTGTGCAACATTAATTCAACAACACAGAACAAGGCGCAGACCCTTGCACCCAGTCGGAGGTGCAACTCATCTCTCAAGCACCCCACGAAATACAGTGTAGTCCAAGAATCTATCTTGCAGACTCTGTATTCCAGCGTTCCTCACAGTATTTATCAAGGTTGACTTATTGCCTCCCTATCCAGAGGGAACTTGGGGTTCCCTTAGAGAAACCTACATTGTGGCAACTATGATAACTTGGCTAAGTGCCGCAAGGCGTTCAAGGCATAGGGATAAAGTTTCCGAACGGTTTAATTAGGTTAACCCGCAAAATAAACCCTGTCCTGTACTGAAAACAAGAAAATCCGGGAATAGTAACTTATCTACTTTACGGAAGGGGAGAAGTACGAGCAAACAACTGTCGCTTTCTAGAAACCACAAGAAGAAAAGAAAGCCACACAAGTCACAATCAATTCAAGCTCACTAAACTACCTTGCAAAATCAATCCAGCAAACCGCACAAAAGAGAAAATTCCCGTCGCAAAGAAAGCCCAACCTTGCAGGTTGTCCGACTAACTGGATACAGGCCCAATTTTCCTTCCTCAACCTACAGTCAAAACCGTTCCTCCGCTATGCTGTGTTCCTTCCTCACGATGACCGCCGCTTTCCGTCACGGTGGTGGGAGGAGGGAAGAAAGCGTGAGAGAAGCCAAAGAACCTAACTTACATAGACCCCCCGTCCGCCAAGCATAGGCAACCCCCACCCCTGCAGAAACGTGACACTCCCCCAAAGCCATGATCGTGACTTAACAGTATCATACGAAAACTTTATCCGTGGCACTTTTAAAACCCCCCTCGACTACCGTATTAGCCAATTATCCCAATCATGAAGTTGGTTCCCGTCAGTGTTGCAAAGAAGGCCTTTGATGATCGAACCCGGGGGTTTAGAAGGGGGGGGGGTTGAATCGGGGCTTCTGAAAATGGGGATTGAAGGGGGGGGTTCTTTAATGTCTTAGTAAGCAAAAATACCAGGAACTCTGATGAGAATTTCTACCTTTAACCCAGGTGTGC
>Ga0307517_10004934_pt1 | contig 20324 bp, 20 predicted proteins | sample 23_EM_MG_FD_194515 | JGI IMG/M metagenome (GOLD analysis project Ga0307517, IMG submission 194515) | Populus trichocarpa ectomycorrhiza microbial communities from riparian zone in the Pacific Northwest, United States - 23_EM | ecosystem: Host-associated > Plants > Roots > Unclassified | place...
ACAGCCAACACAGCCACAGGGCAGTCAGAAACCTCCTCCCCCCGATCCGATCCCTCATGTGCCCCCTGCCCCCCTGTTGCCCTGAGCCTGAACCTGACCACAAAGCAAAAAAAAAAAAAAAAAAAAGTAAAACTGCACACACCCTAAATCGCCGGTCCCACCGGTCACTTCAACCCATTCGATTCGATCCGGGTATTATTATTATTATTATTATTTATTTTTTCCTTCTTCTTCTTGAGGTCGCGGCTAGCGTAGGGAATCGCGATGGAAGAGAAGGGGATAGGGGGGGGGGGGCGCATCGCGCATCGCATGTTTTGACGGCCGGAGGAGGGCAGGGCGGGCAGGGTAGGGTAGGGTACTAGTAGGGTAAAAACGCCATCGATGCGATGCGATGTGATGTGATGAGTTTTTTTATTTACAGTACAAGTACGGTATTTTATTTTATTTTATTTTATTTCCTTTTTGCCCTTTTATATACTCGAGTATGTCACGGTGGGTGGTTGTTGGAAGAGGAGGGGGCGAAAAGGAAAGATGAAGTTGAGGTTGAAGCTGAAGCTGGAAAGAGAAAAACATTCTCCTTGTATGATACGGTATGATAGGATGGTGTCACGTATTCTCACTCGCTGAGAATGACTGCCAGTATGCTATCGTCGTGCTCCAGAGGTACTATAATAGAATGGATAGAGCAACAGTTATCACAACGGTAGGCGAAGGCATGCCCGAGGCCTCTCTGTCCTTCATTCATCCCACTCATCATCCCCAACTGACCAAGCAGACTTCACCGACCCTCCCTCCCTCCATCCATCCCCGCCCTTCCACCCCTCCAACCCATCGAATCGATCGGGATCGGGTTTTTGCTTTTTTTGCTTTCTTTTTTTTGCCCTTCATCCATACAGTGCGACAGCGGGTTTCGCAAATCATGTGGGTTCGGTAAGGGGGGGCTGGGCCGAAAAAGGGGGGCTTTTTCCAGCGATTTCCTGAATCTAAAGGAAGGAGAGGAAGAAAGGGCACTCTAAGGAATATCTGTCCTCTCTTCTCTGACGCCTTTCCCTTTTTTTCTGCTTTCTTTCTTTCTTCGTATCATACTTCCACGCTCATGCTCCCAGCTTGTTTTCTTGATTTTTGCTTGATACAAGTCCTGTACCTCACCGACCCTTGAGTTTGTTTACTTTGACTCTGCAGTACCTTTTCACCTTATACCCGTGATCTTGGTTTCTTTTCTTGACGTCGAGAGAGAGAAGGTGGGGATCCTTGTTCTCGGCCCTTTCCAATTCCTGCTGTTGCTTTATTTCCTGTTCCGAGGGAGCAAGACGGGCGGACGGACGGACCGACAGTTACAATATTCTAAAACTGTCCTTTACTGCATTACCTATACAGTAAAAGCAAAAAAAAGGATTTTTTTTTTCCCTGAGCTCTCTCTCCTCTCCTTGCTACGTAATCTTTTACCCCGTGTTTTACACTGAATTATTACCACACTACGCTACACTACATACACCATTACTACAACGGTCGATCACTACGGTACTGTACTGCTCCTCCGGCATACACGTTTTCCATACTTATTATTCATGCCAGCGTCGACAACGCCCCCCACTCACGTACATAACAACAAGATCAACAATGGACAAACTTCCCCTAGAAACCGCCCGCCACATCGTCAGCTACCTTACAAAACGCACAGACGTGGCCTCACTCCGTCTCGTCTCAAGGACCTTCGCAATCCTGGGTGCAGAGCTCCTCTTCCACACCATCTCCTTCCACCCCTCTTACCCAAGCCTCTCCCGGCTCTGTGAAATCTCCCAGCGCCCGCACTTGGCCCACAACATTCGTGAGCTCGTTCTCGACCTGCCGCCCATCCGGGATTTGATCTGGGGGCCTTTCGTCCGGCATTTAGAGGCCGAGGGTATCGACATCTCCAGCAGCACCGAGAGGATACCGGAGGCGTTCCGGTTACTCACGTACCATGTCGATCAGTACTCCAAGTTGCAAACCTCTGGGGACTTTGCGAGTATGCTGAGAGAGGGAGTGAGGGGGCTTCCGCGGCTGCGGGGCGTATTGATGAAGGAGAATAACGAACGGGATAGAGATTACTGGCTTAGTCAGAGCAGTCTTACGCTGGGGTGTAACGGGGGGTTTAATTATCGGATTGAATTGTCGGCAGAGTTGCATGGCTATTCCGGTTCGAAGGACCATTATAGGGCTTTCGCCGCACTGGTGGACGCCGTGTACTATGCCGGATGCAAGTTAGATACCTTTTACGTCGATGCGAAGATCGACCCAAGGATGTTCTTTGATAACACAGTGAGGTTGGAGCGTGCTGGTGCTGTTTTCCAGAATTGCCGAGTGCTCGGGTTGAAGATGGATATTGAAGACTCTATGGTAGAACATCTGATCAAGACCCCATTGTTCAATGTTATTCTCCCCTCGAGTCCGAACTTACAAAGCCTCACGCTGCAATTCGGTATCTCCTGCGCAAGAGAGGCGATCCCACTATCCACAATCTTTGGTTCAAAACATGTCTGGCCGCGCCTGCAAAAGGTTAATTTCAGCTTCATTGACATGGAGGATCAGGAATTATATGCCTTTCTGCTGCGACATAAGGGCACCCTGCGGGAGCTTTCCTTTTCAATGTGCTCCCTGTATGCTGGTAGATGGGACGATGCCATGATGTTTTTGCGCCAGAATCTGGGCTTGGTAGCGTTGAGGCTAGATCCCTTATTTGAGCTCGCGGGCGAATTTGATTATCTCTGTGAGAGCGAGCTCAAGATGATGGAGGATTACGTGGTCAATGGGGGAAAGTGTTTGCCGCCGAGGGAAGATTAGAGAGGTTGTCGTACATTTGGAACGAGTCCTTAATTAGACGAGAGCAAGAGTGGAAGGACGTGTCTGGCGAAGTATCTTGTACTTTATATTTCCTGATTTTTCTAGGTATTTTCTCTGGTGGTCGTTTAACTGTCTCGTTTTCCCTTCGTTTTTGTTTCCTTCCTTATTTTCGGGCTCATGCATCTCTCCTTTACAGGTTGTTTCTTTGGTTGCTTGGTGTTGTCCTGGTGTTGTACCGTAGGACACCATTTTTAGATAGACTAATGGTTGCTATGGATAACGTTAGCTACACTTAAAAGCCCTTCCGCTTCCCCTCTTGGTAACTTACCTCCCCTCAGCTTTTCATCCACCATCACTCGCGCAGATTTCACCCAGGCATCCACTTCAGGAGGCTCACCCTGATGCGTGGGATAAAATCACGAGGCATCAACGGAATATCCCCTTCACGGAACCAGTCTCGTAGCCCCCTCCACGCCTCATATCAAATATAACAACGTTCTTCTCCGTGACTGCCGCCACCATCTTCCCCCTTCCAATAAAGCTCAACTTCATGAGGCCAGGCATAAATCCCAAGATCCAGGATTCTGCCTTCTTAAACCCAGCCAGCGGAAGATGCACCCTGGTTTGTCGGTCCTTCTTGCCTGTCGTGTAGACTAGTTCGCCGAGGGGCATCGATTGACATTCACCACGGGGTGCAAAGTACGGGAGAGGCAGATACAGTGAACCTGAGAGTGAACCTGAGATCGGGCTCGAGGGGGAGGGCAACCCGCTCGCCCCCAAAGCCGGTGGGCTAGCCTCTGTATGGCAGCGTCCAAAGTAGCCGGAGGCGGGTATTTTCTGGCGCAGATTCTCCATGTCCACCTTCCAAAACCATACCTCTCCATTATTGTATCCAGCACAGATCCCCATATTCCACCATTTCAGTCCATGCCCGAAGTAGCAATGCTCATGCCATGGAGCAATGGCGATGTGTGTGATTCTCGTGGCCTTCTCCGACATCCGGGGCGGGGGTGCGAGACTATAACAGGCGTCTAAAACTTCAACACCCCCAATATCCAACGTTGGACCAGAAATAGAACATATAATTATACCATTCTTCGCAGTTATAAGAACGGTGCACGTTTCGCTCTCTAAGGGTATGTCCAACCTGTGGCACATTTGCCGTACAGGGTCATCTCCAATCATTGCCATCGCGGTATGCGAAAATGGCATGTTTGCCATCTTTAGGCTCCTCAACGGCCCCGGGTTCGGCACTGCGACTTTGTGACACAATTTGCCAATCCTCTCGCGTAGTGTTGGTGGCCTTGGCTTTGGTATAACATGGACACGAGGGAGTCGTAATGTTTGGTCGTGAATGACTTCGGGGCGGTGAAACATGGGGAGAACCTGAGGGAGAGTCACATACGTCGTTGCATGTTGCTCAGACAAGGTCTGGGTAGCCCTCGTTACTGGAACAAAGCTTCCGAGTATAAATCGTGGAGCCTGCCGTGAAAGGGAGTTTGCCGGCTCTCGAGGAACGCTGCAGTTGTGAGAACATCCGAGGGATCCGAATATGGCTCGGAGCACCTTTCGCGAGATATTAGGCCCAGAATCGTCGCAAGTATTACATCCGGGAATCCTGTAGGAGCCCGTTCGGTAAGTTATCCCTGGACTTCTACAGAGTATCTCATAGGGGCTGTCCTCTAGATATAATTCGTTCCCGCTCCGAGTATGTCCAATTTGCAGCGGGCAATCGAACGATACACTCTCCTGGCTATTCAGGTATCTGACTCGTATCTTCATAATACCTGGCTCTGATCCACCCGGCTCTATGTCCAATCCTAATATTGGTTGGTCCGGACACTTTTTCAACTCCATGGTGAGATATAACTTCCCAGGCCGCTCATCGACACCCCACATTGGAATCAAGCCACTATCCTCATGCCATCCCTCTGAGCCTAGAATGGGTGGCCCGGATGGACGGTCAATGGGGGTAATCCTATGAACCCACAAAGTTCGTTGGACTTTTGAAGAACCCTCGATCGTTCTGGTGACCATTCCCATATAGCCTCCTGGATTCTTCGAAAAGTTGAGAAATTCTATCTCACGGGACGAGTACCCCGAGTCGATATGTGTATTCCTGAGAATCGTCGATAAGTTCAGGTCAGTCTTCTTGTAGCAAGCTCTGAACCTACTCCCTCCCCACTGATCAATAGCAAATGCAAAAACCAGCCTTAGGTCCCCAAGTTTCCATCTTTGCAACTTGGATTCAGAGAATGACCGAATATTGCTCGGAAAATTCATAGTGCGGAGGAAATATAAGATGAGTGGAGAGGAGAGTGATGCTCTGAACCAACGGTTGCATACCAGCCGTGCAGAGTCATATTCGCTAGGTGTTAGGTGCCAGTAGATCTCTTGTATTATTTCCAGTGGGAGGTGCCTTGTTGGGGAGTTTGCTTCGGCATTTGGCAAAATATAGCTCTTGCAAGTGAGCTTAGGAATTGGGTCCCAACCGCTCATATTGTCCATTTTGGGGGCTAAGTAGTGTTCGTCTTGGTGTGCCAATCACCCCCTTCAAAGTAGGAAAAAGAGGAGGTTCTATCAACAGAATCAAGAAAAGGTTTGCTATGATAGGAGAATTTGGAAGGAGAGAGGGAGGACAAGTTTGATAGGGCCGGTATTTTGGAGGTAAGCACATCTCCTAGAAGCGGCTCCGGTGGTTGGTTGCGTGTCACAGTACCCTGTGCTCGAGCAAGGTAAACGCCAACCGCCCTACGGGAAAAGGCCTGAATGCGGTCCTTGCTCATCTCGCATCTGAACATATTGCTTCTTCCAAGAAACTCGAGAGCCTCTATCCCGCTGTTGGTACGACAGCTACTGGGATTGGATTTGAGGAAACAGCAGCCCTCACCCTACTTTTATTTTAACCAGTCTTTACTGTAACTGAAGAGAATTGCTCTCGGGATAATAAAGCCTGGGTAAACTTTGGTATTATCCCCAGGGTTACCTTTTTACTGCTTATTCTCAAGTAGAAGCCAACGACTCCATAGGTTTGCTATCACGTTAACCTTCACAGCCTTCACATCAGATCACTCACGGCTTAGGCAACAGCTAGACTACAACCTCCCCTTGGCTAGAGAGGTCGAATTCGGACAGTACCAGCCTCTCGACATTTCCCCACATCCACTCAAGGCAGCAATTCTAAAGGCTCCGTCCAAAAAAAAAGGAAAAAATAGAAGATTGATAGGCTGCCAGCGAAGTGCGGAGGGCGGATATCGTGCGCACGTAGATATCCGGAGGCTCCCGATTTACCAGGTCCGGATTTCAGATGATCGCCAGCCCTACAAAGTCTAGGTGCACTGCTCAGGAGGTGGTGGGTACTCATTTCGGACTTGGTGGCGAATTCGGGACTGGTGCCTAAAGTGTTTCCGCCTTGAAACCGGATGAGGGGAAACTCGATTCTCGCTTCAAGTCCTCCATGCAGCTATGATCGGTGGTTGGAGCCCTTGGTGATCTGTCATGACGGTGCCATTGTGAGCTGTGGGGGATCTTTGGAGGGGAGAAAAGCTCACTGCGAGGCACCATCGTCTGTTTTCGATCGCCCTGTTGACCGGGAGTACTCTCCTCGTACGATCTTACCGGGATATGGATACCGGCACAATGATATCTGTGCCTAGCCAGTTTAGAAGCGGGTTGGGGTATTCCATAGTGGAGTAGGAACGGGAGTAAAAGAGAGCGACATGGGATGGTGGAACTTGCTTGCGGCGTGCAAATTTCATTCTCAGGTAATACCGGCATCGTGTACGAGTATTTCTTATAAATAAATAATTCTGAGACTGCAGTTTCACAATAAACTACTGCAGAAACGCAGACAGCAAGGGTCAAGGAACGTGGTGTGCACGCTTGCTAATGTTTAGGATTAAGGGAATTTATATAGCACATCTCGAAAATTTGTGGTGACCCTGCACCATCACACAAAACTTCCGCGAGATTCCAGTTGGCCACAACCACTTGCAGCCTAAGCTATCATTATCTAGCGGGAACCGCCAGGTGCTAGTACGTTCAAATATGATTTTTATTCTCGGTTTGTCTCGGAGTTGCAATAAAACTTCATACCCCAACTCTGAACTTGTCCCAGGCAACAAGTATCCGGAAATACCAGTGGTGAATTTGTGACACGGGAGGATTTTTTGCCATATATTTTGCGAACCCCTACTTCTGAATACTTCTTGTCTGGGACAAGTATAGCTGGGCCTGAACCTCCAAAGTTCTCGTTTCGATGCAATTGCGAGTGTCACTTCAGCCACTTCCCACTTCAACATAAAAAGCGGCCGCCGGCTTTCGCCAGATGATACGGTAATATGATGCCAGCAAATGCGACCATCCTCACTACAGAGCTGAGGTACAACGTAGGGCCCCAGACGACACCTATCCCCAACTGCACCCTGCGAAGGTTAAAAAGAGGACCTACTAAGTATTGAGCTTGCAGCCAATTCGGTTTACTCCCTTCTTCGGGAATCTTGGGCATGTTGGATTCGAAGTACTCAACCTGCAAGTCGTTCTCCAGCCTGCTTCCCCTGCTCTCGGTAAAATCCGCGGCACTCCTCGAGGGTACTGGAGAGATTCTATCTAAGATCAAAGTATCAGTATAAAAATCATATTGCATCGGAAGAAGAGAATAGACCCTTGAAGGCGACAGAGACAGCCAATGACTACCCATTCAGTAGCGGACAGTGGTCCATGGTACAGGTGGCCGAAAGGAGAGATTAGGCAGATTAACCATGCGCTGTAGGGTAATAGTCGTATATGGAATGCAAGTGGCTAAGTAAGGGTAGCGATGAGCTTGAAGAGCATCGGCGATGCAACTGACCATCATGGAACGCCGTTTCCCTGTGGGCCGGAGTGGTGAACTGTTTAGTTATTGTCGTTCGCCCATGCGAGCATAGCTCCTTAACGCATGAAAGTTAGAAACTGGTCCTCATGCGGGAAACCAGGGTGCAACGCATCGAGCCACACGGCTATCTTAAGCTTCGGTCCCAAAAGAAACGGAAGGTTGAAAGAAGGCAGCTTCCGGCTCCTAAAAAGCGCTTCTTCCACTTGGCAAAGGCTGAGTGGAGGAACGAACAGATTGAACTGCGGTACTTAGTGGGAGTGTTAATAATAAACTAGAACATTGAGAAGGATAAAGTGGGAGCGAAAGAGAGGAGAGAGGAGTTCCTTCAGGGTAAATTGTCCTGGGCGTAGACTCTGTAGGGCATCTTCCTGCAAAGAGAGGGTAACCGGATTAAATTTGCACTCCAAAGAGCTTTGTTTGGCCGAGCCTTTCCTGCCATGGGAGCCGTCGGCAACTAATTGACCTCCGATACCCCAACAAACGGACATTTTGAACGAAAGCACACGACGACCTACGCTAAGGAAACAAATTATGGCATCCCCAACTTCGACCGTGAATACTGGCACTCCGTCTAGCACGTAGTTATTCCCCATCCTTCTCGCATTCCAGACAATTCTTCAACTAACCAATGTCGTTTCGCCTCCAGAGTCTACGTACACTCCCCACTGCTCACTCCCCTGTCCCACGTATCCACTATTAACAGACCCAGATCCGCAACCTCGAAGAATCTGTGAAGATCCCATTGCTCAAGCAGTCACTAACAGCCATCTTCTCTCAATATGGAACCATAATAGACCTCGTCGCGAAGAAGAATCTGAAAGCCAAGGGACAAGCCTTCGTCGTCTTCGACAGCCCACAAGCAGCTGAGCAGGCCATCAAAGAAGTCCAAGCATTCCCTCTCTTCGATAAACCTATGGTTCTAGCTTTTGCAAAGTCCCGAAGCGATGCGACCGTCAAGCGAGAAGCCGGCGAAGACAGCCAGGAGTTTGAAGCCCACAAACGCCGGAGACTTGCAGAGAGGGGTCCGTCCTTGCGCCCTGCCCTTCTGACCGCTTATTTTGGGGTTATACGATGCTAATAATTGATGTGTGCAAACACAGAACGGAAACAAGCATTAGCAGCTCTAGAATCCCAGCGTCATGCATCCACCGCGGCGGCTCCCCAGGCGGATGCCGTGAAAGCTACCAAGAAGCCCGGCGGTCTCAAGTCTACGGCACCTGCGGCGGCCCCACAAATTCCCGACGAGTATCTTCCACCCAACAGTACGTTGTTTTTGCAAAATCTACCGGACGAGACGGACTTAGATACCCTCACTTCGCTATTTGGACGGTTTGATGGGTTCAAGGAAGTCCGTATGGTGCCCGGAAGAAAGGGCATTGCGTTCGTGGAGTTTGAGCAACTGGAAGGTGCTATTGGGGCAAAGGAGGGGATTGGGGGAATGACCTTGGGGGACAAGGTTGCGAAGGTTACGTATCAAAGACAGTAGTGGTGTGGTGATGTAGTATATATGAATGCCTGGTCGTTTTAAACAATATTTTTCTTTTCCTCTAGCTTAATAGAGTCGATACCTCTACGGCGTGGATTATGGGGAAATTTCCAGCGTGTAGCCAACGGTTTCCTACCCCCTCCCATAAATTCTCCGCCGAACGAGCCCCCAAAGGACTTCAACTGATATCTGAACACATTACACAAAGATTTTCCTCACTTCCCTTGTAAAGACCCGCGACCCCCAAACCAAAAATCCCAGGAGAAGAAGCGTGGATTAAGGTGAGATAAGAAAAGACTTTTCACCTCCCATTCATTCATTTCACCCCACGATCCTGGCAATACTATCCTCCTCCCCCTCGGTATCCTCAATCGCATCCTGCTGCGCAATGCACTTTAACAACCCCCTCTTACTACTCTCCTGCATCTCGCCAGCAATCAACAGCTCATCAAGTATATAATACGCCTTCTGAAAATTAAATATAATATCCAGCTCGCACACATTTCCATAGTACTTGTCCATCTGTTCGACGTAGCGGTGTACGATTTCCAGCGTGATGAGTTCGTTGTCGGAGCTATCGATTCCCGCGACGAAGAAGAGGGAGGCGTAGCGGCGGTATACCACTTTTGTGTCTGGGCGTTGTGAGAAGGTGGAGAGGGAAGAGGGGAGGGGGGGGGGAGGCGGTTAACCTTTATATTCGAGGAAATTACACATTTTTGTCCGTCGAGATAGGACCAGTTGAATTACGTCTTTTATGATCTTGGATTTGTCCTTGGAGCTGAGGGTTGTGAACCATTTTGCTAGGCGCTTTAGGAGGAGTTAGCTCGCCATCCGGGATTTTATGATTTTATGTTTGGGGGCAGAGGTGGAAGGTTCATGTATCATACCACTTTCCCTTGTCTTGACAGCAAGATCAAGTATCTAGACCCAGCACCAGCCAGCGCCACGAATCAGTTGCATGTTTGTGGGGGCGGAGGAGTAATGCCAACCTGATAGCCATAATAGGCCGGGACGTAGCGTCGGGGTGTTGAGGGGTTAAAAAAAGATAGTTCAAAGATCTGAATGATACGTTTGTGTGTGGGGAAAAATATACAGCTATTGCTTTTGTGATGTATGATACGTAGCTGGCAGCTTGAATCTGTGGGTTGATTGATATGGAGCTGAGCTAAACTACTTGTGGTTAGGGCTTAGCGGGGTGGAAGGCTTGGCTGGGGGAGGAGGGGGGGGAGTTGGAGCACCGGTCAATATTTGATAAACCTCTCAGTCGCGGTGTTGGGCTTGTGATCAATTGCCGAGCCAAAAATCTTCAAGATGGCGTTGGGAAAAGCCTGGATGCAGGGACCATGGGGGTGTTGAGATCTGATAGCGAGATCGGTCTGGATTGAAATGTGGAGGAGTTTCGAGTGACAGAGTGTGATGAAGACGTCTCTCGGCTATGTGTGTATGGGTGGGGGGAGAAGGCGGGTATTTTGTCTCCGCGAGGTAGGTTGGCTAGTTCCTGTTTAGGGATCGGTCGGAAGGAAAGCGAATTTTGGGAATGTTCTGGAAAAGGGTTGCTTTCCCAAAGGTTGCTCCGGTACACAGAGTGTCACTCGTGCAATTCCCTCTGCGCCAATAATTTTTTCCCAAACTAATGAATGGGGGGGACCGTTTCTTAAAAGGGTTGACCCCCAATAGGGGGGGGGGTATCGAAATGAAAACCAAACAAACGTGGATTTGCAGTTGGAAATGCTTGGTGTAGGGGGCGCGCAACCAAAGGAGGGGGTACTGTCTGCCATACCAAATTCTCACACTTCATATTCGTCCCATGGTGAGGAAAAGCGGGAAATCTTTCCTTGGATCAAGCCCCGTTTCTACAAAGCCGTAGATTCCCCGGATTCCGGAGGGTCCGATTGAGTAGAATTGTACGGATTGCCCCCTATGCCTGGCCCTAATGGGTTTTCAACAACTGTTGGATTCATACTTGGAGATAAATGCAGGGCTGCTCCTGGGAACTTAACTCTCTTTTCAAGGCGTTCTTGATGGGGAGATATTATTCTGAGGAGGGGCGTTAGCTTCAGCAATTAGCAGTAAGGTGATATTCTTTCTAACCCAGGAAGATGGGAGGGAATATCTTTTCTCAGGGTCAATTTGCGCCCAAATTTAGCTGTTCATGGGTAATAAATAAATACCCCTTCTCTCTACCCTCTTTCCATGCTCTTTTCCATTCAGACAGCATCGAGCAAGAAAAGAGCATTTTATATACATACTCCGAACAGAAACATGGCCCTTCGGGAATTCTTCTGTTTCCCATGCTCATTGCCTTTTTTTCCCCTCTATCCTCCTCCCCGCCTTCCCCTGTTACCTAGCTAAAAATGGGCCCTAACCACACCTGTCTGTAGGGCGCTTGCCCAGATCCACCTGCCGATTACTTCACTCTGCCCCCCTTAGAATTCAAAGGACAAAAAACAAATGATCATTGAGAGCATTTAGTTTTTCACTCTTCGCTTCCTATTCCATTCTTGGCATGATATTATACCAAGAGAGATGCTGGTCTTCAAAAGCGTATTTAACTTAGGAAACAATTACTGCACACGGCAATTCGGTAGCTAGTTTTTTACTAGAAAAATAGAGCGTTAACTTACTAAGTTACTCCCATGTACGAATGGAAGTTGGAAGTAAGAAACCCAAACCTTCCCGGTCAGGTTTGAGGAAACTCCAAGCAAGTGTTGAGAATACACCATAACAAACCTCCCCCTCATAAGATAATCTCTTGCCCTTACAAATATTTGCGGAGTGTTTGAACCTCCCACTTCTAGCCTCCTTTTGAGTGGGGCGCTGTCACTGTAGACCTAAAAATCTGTTCATCATACTCACTGCTCCACCACTTCTAGAACGACCGATGCTCGGAAGAAGGATGGTCGCCCCTGTGGGCTTTGCCACCGGCTCATGTGTTGTCACTCGTGGAATTTCCCCTAACCCATCAACATAGTATGGCTTCGGTTTCTAGGCACACTAGATGCGTTTGGGCACTATTTTCCCGGTGGCCTTCTCTATCTCCCAGCAATCATAAGTCCCATACTCGCTCTCCCTTTAGTTGGTATCAACTAAGCCGCTCTTCCATTGCTCCTCCCATCTCATAGCCTTACAATACAACCGCCACTGTAAAAGAAGGAAGGAGAGGGGGGCGGAGAACGGCCATACTCAAAACAAACCCAAAATATCGCTAAGAAAATCACAAAGGGCGCAGCAAGAGTAGTTCTATTATCACCTATTCGTATGAATTGTGTCATTCGAACCAAGCGAGATCAGAACTCTATTGAATGTCCTCTTAGCCCGGAAGAGGTTCGTGAAGAAAGAAAAGAAGAAAAGAAGAAAAGAAGAAGGGGGGGAGGGGAGGGAAGCCAGACAATACAGAGAAGCAAACATAAAGAAATCATCGAGCGCAGGAATGCATGCGCGGCATACACGTATGCATTCCCAGAACAAGAGATAGCAACATAACTTAGCGGGGTACGAGCATCCAGCAAATACAGAGATCGACGAGGCGGTCAATGAGAGAAACTCCAGATCCATAATATCATAACACTTGTCATACTCTAAGGCACGCGCGCTTCCTGGCTGTAGTCATGGCTCAATACAACTTGCCAAAGACACAAAACGATTTGTTAGATGGTCTTGCTAATATTTGTCTGCAAGAATAAGGTAAAAATCAAAAAACTTCTTTAGGTACCGGCACTGCTGAGAAAAAGGTCTCTTGGAAGTTTTTTTTTTTTTTGCTGTGCCGGTTACCCATGATGTTATTTTTATTCCCGCTTCCGGGTTCCGATAGACCAGATATACCGGTATTAGTCGGTTCATCACGAGAAGAAGCATGGAGAGAGGAAGAGGAGGCCGGTAGGGGCGCAGGAGTGCCGGTATCCGAACACAAGGCGCAAAAGCCGTTAGTCAGTCACTGGCGATCAATCCTTACTGGGCGCCACCACATACCTGCAGACAGGCTCCCGGATCAGCTCCTCCTCCTCCTCCTCCTCCTCCTCCGCCGTAACTAAAAATAAATATATAAACTCTGCACTAGGGCGAAAAGAGGCAAACGAGGCTGTGGCAGGCCATCCTCGGGAGGGGAAGGGAGAGGAGAGAAGAACTAGGGGACCTTTGAAAGAAAGAAGAAAAACCTTGTCACTCAAGACCTTTTTCTAACTTGACCAGTACGTACTAGTACTCTTAATAATCACCAGAGACAAACCGATACACCGTACTCAAGCAAGGACGACAAAATCAGGAAACGAGCTCTACCGAGCCCATACAAATCTCTACAGAGACAAGAGTCATATATTTTCCAATCATTTCGCGCCTACCTGAGTACCAGTAGAGTTCTCGGACGAAAGTCACAGTCAAAGTACGAATGATAAACGCCGCCGGAAACACACCAAGACAACCGAAATTCGCAGTTCCCAAAACCCTTACTCGCACCCCCCCACTTCTAAACCAATTAAAACAAAAGGCATATCAAAAAATAAGCTAAAGATCCACGGTAGGGAGTCTAAAATTCACATTTCGAAAAACAAATTCCTCTTTTTTTTTTCAGTGGGTAGTGCTTATTAATTAGCACAGCTGATTGTACTCGAGTGGGGCTGAAGCTGAGTGCTGAGAATTTATATGGATGATTATAGAAGAATCCATGGCACTGTTAAAAACTGACAATTCTGGAGTGTGGTAGTTGGCTCAATATTTCAGCATAATATGCTCTAATATTGAAACATCACAGTTAGAATACCCGGAACCACTATTTTACTGGGAATTGATTTACCGGCAGGGTAGGTGGCAGGGTTCTTGTGATCTGAAAAATGTCCTTTTTGGGGTGTAAAGGTTACACTGTGCTACTACTAGTAGTGGTACCGTACGCACCCTACGCATGAGTGTCTAAATAAACCCTTTCCTCCTCACGTCGTGCATCCCGATCACGATTCCTGTAGCGTGCAACCCGTAATCTCTCGAGCCTGCTTTTGGAGATTATCTGTGAGCATGATAAGATAAGAAGAACCCGCAGGTTCAGCGCCGAGGACCTACAATATCATGCAGGACGGGGACACCGTGATGCTACATCGTTGGGGTTGCCTCCTCTGGTCCAGCAAAGGTCCAGCACTGTACTTGAGTACTAGTGGCGGCACCCCTTTTGTTATTTTACGCCCTTCGGGGTGAGCTGAGCGGCTTCCCCATTGTTGGCCTTTTCTATCTATCATGCCTAGATACGGTCTGTCCAATTATTTAGGATTCCACGAGTAGTCTACCCCTATGCTACCGTCTCGCGGGGGACCAAGTACCTAACAAGTACCGCACAGCCACTGAATCTCGAGAAACCAGTTACTTTGCGAAGCAACAACTCCCCGGCCGAGGGGCAAATGATGTTCTGGACCACCTAGATCGATAGGACCTGACCCCGGACGCGAAGTCGCAAAGCCCCCCACTGTATCATGTTATCATCGGAAGGTGACGCAATTTCCCACAGAACACCGCCAGTCCTCGCAGCAGTGAAACATAAGTCCCCCCACACCATCCACCAAACCCCATCCCAGAACACAGCACACTCCGATCATCATCACACAAACAACCCCTCTCATATCATACGGTAACCCACCTACCCTCCCACGCGGGTTCGCGACACAACCCCCCCCCCAAGCTTCCAGTCAGGACCAAACAAGGCCGATTTCGAATCAATCCGAGCAGGTACCCGGGTCTCTTTATTTCTCACCATCATAACATCAAATTCTGCAAGATCCCCGGCGACTTTTTTTCTTGTTTTGCTTTTGTTTTTGTTTCCACGCACCATAGTTGGTCGGGACGTTCGAGATAGCGGGAGGAAGGAAGGAAGGACGGGAGGAGGGGGTGAGAAAAGGAGAAAAAGAGAAAAAGAAAAGAAAACATGTGATGCGATACCGGAGCGATCGATGACGATGGATTAGGGATGAGGATGAAGGCGATTCCCGGAGGATAAGGTAAGTCACAGTGCGACACAGCGTGGCATTTGTGCCAGCTTTTTGTTTGTTTTTCCGGCGGGGAAAGAGCGGGGTAAAGTACGATCGTACGGTACGTACCCGGTACGATGCTCGGGCACAGCACGTTGCGTTTTTTTAAGGCCTCTGGAATCGGGGATAAATGAGCGATTCACTAATGGGATACGGCAACTGATGGCTTCACGGCACTGTATTTTGCGGGAACTATCGTGACTTGGGCTACAGGCACGCAACTCACGTTCCCGAGACTTTTGAGAAACGTACAGTATGTATTCGGCAGTGATGAATGGAGGAAAGAAAGAAGCGTGTGAATAACGACAAAGTGCCAACAGACCAGAACCGACCGGACCGACCAAACCAACCGACCGAACAAAAGCAGATGACAAAATAGAAAGAAATGGAACGCTAATAATTATTTGTACACCCCATCCGCCATACCGACCGACTCCCAAATTCCAAAACCCATAATTTTGACAAGAGATCATGATATCGTGAAAAAAAACCCGCGCCCACTATCAGCAACTCTGCCCTTCCTCCATGACCATCTCCAACGTGCTAGCAGTGCTAAGTCCACTACCAACTCTGCCACACCTTCCAATACTGCTCCTGGACCCCCTCGGCCCCCAATTGCCACTCCTCATCTCCTCCGCCGTTCGTCGGACCTTCTTAGACCTTCGTACGTTTCCAGCACTCAAGCTCCTACTTCTTCGTCTTTTCCCTACTCCTCCCCCTCCCCCTCCCCCACCACCCTCTCCCCCATCCTCCTGTAAAGCCCTCAATGGTGCTCCAAAAAACCGTGGAATAGTAAATGGCGAATACCCCACCGATGCACCGTCATCATTATCCCCTTCCCAGTCGCCTTCTCTCTTCGTCGGTATTCCGATAGCACCGTAAGTATCCACCTTTCTCATTAATGGCTGGAACGCATCCAGGCTCTTCTTGTGCCTATGCAATCTCCAGAATTTAGTGTCGCGAGGACGCATCCAACGACGATCGTCCGGTTGGCCATTGCGAAGGACACGGCCCTCCCAGCCTTTCATTCGCAGGTTGGTCAAGACCCTAGCATAGTGTTCCTCCCGCTGAATATCGGAAGGTGTTCGGGGAAGATTCAATCTTTTTCGATACCATTCTTCATATCAATTAGCCCTCACTATTATTGACGGTGGACAGTGGGGAAAACCTCTAAAAGGAACCACGCGTTTGGTCCTCCATGCACCTCTCCGGTGCGTCTTAACAGAGTAATACGTCGGCTCAACAGCAGACACGCACCACACCCACCCCGTAATGAGCGTGAAGATCAGAGCGAAGAAGGAGAATACGAGTATTACTAGGAGAATCCCGCCGGTGGAAGGGCTTCCGGGTATGTAGTAGTCGTCGTTCTCGTTATCTTCACCGGTGTTGCCGCCGCCGAGGCTGTAGGCTAAGGATAGGGGCGCCATCTCACCACGGGGAATAGCATAGAGCGGTTTGCTTCCTTCTCGTTCCCCACCTCCGTTAAAGTTGAGACCAAACCCCAAGATCCCAAAAATGCTATTAGGATTAGAAGAAAGGAGATTGAGGTGAAAGGTGAAAGAGAGAAATTGAAAGGGAAGGAGCGCCGACTGCTCTGTTTAACCTCAACCTCCTTTCCCAGCGGCGGTGTAAAAAGTACCGAACTCTACCCCACACCCATTCTTTTTATTCCCCCAGCTGAAAAAGAAAGGAAAAAAACATGAATCATTCCTTGTCTTTTCATTGTCTCCTCTCTCTCAACACCAACGGAGTGGCTTGCCTATTGTGGATTGCGGGGAATCCACTTAGTCTAATTGGGGTTGTCGATTACTCTTACAAGATGAAACTTGACGACTTTGGTTGGAAGATCGGGCGATTCTTGGGGGTTCAGATGTGAGCTTGGCGTCGTCGGTTAAGAATGGTCCAGAACTGTTCAACGGCGGATAGCTTCGCTTCGTTGGGCCCAGGCCGGTGCAAAGAGTGCATGCAGCGCAGAGGGGTAGAACAGGGATTGTTTGGATGGATGATCTCGTGAGGTTATAAATCACGGCATTGGTCTACAATTGCTCGGGATACACTGTTTGATGTGCTGGGTATAAATCTCCCGCGTCTTTGCCTGAATTCTATTTTCTCCCGCACACTGTGACTTCCTGTGCAACTCGTGGAGGCAAGAACAGCTACGTCTACTCCAGTCCCATCGAGGTTGCCAGGTGTTCAGCGCACCGACGTCCAAACCTTATCATGCGCACGGAGGTAGCCCGACTGAACAGATAGGGCACCGGTAAGGCTCATGAAAACTCGAGCCCATGCGGAAATCAGTTGGGGTATGGGCGCCCTGCAAAGGAGCATGAATCGGCATTGATGCTGAATGGTGTATGCTGAATTCCATTCCGGCAGCTCTGGGGATCGGTGTGGGTCGTCGAGGAGAAGGGGGACGAGGAGGATTGATTTGGTTACAATATCGTGGGCAGTGCTGTGCTCATAAGTGGCTTCTGGGGGGGGGATTCGGATGAAAAGAGTTGGAAATATCTTTCAACAGCCACTACCCTTCAAACCCCAACCCAGATCCTCTCGAGCGGTATATCGTATTGCCGATATGACGCGACATCAGACATGCCGGGGAACCCAGAGGTGCTCAGGCACGAGGTTTGTCGAGCAGAGGCTGTCAATTAAATTGGATTGAGCAAGATGGAGTTAGTAAAAGCAGCTTGTTTGCTACAGCGTATTCTGGCTGCCAGCGTACAGTACCTGATGTTCGGCCACATCAGAGAATATAAATCTCCCCAGGAGGCACAGTACTAGTACAATATGTCGGGGGGGTCGGCCACGCGGTCCAATAGGTATAGCATTCCAGAGGTTCATTTCGCGATATCGTCAGAAGGCATTCTCCGGTGAAGTTGGCTTCGGCACTACGTATTTTGCGAACTACTTAGCGTTGCGATACAGTTTGCTATCAACACACAACCTACGGTATATTATAACTTTTACTACTGGGCTAACATCACCCCCATTGTTGCGCCTGAGACGAAAAACAGAGAAGCGATCGGCCATCAGATCAGACCAGTCAGCTTAACAATCGTTCCGAGTGCCAATTCGACAGCAATAAAATTTACCGGCATTTACGCTGATAGTTGTCGTCTAGCAAGACTAGGGAAATTCCACGTTTTCGCTGCGGGAGAGCGGCGGTCGCGGTGATGCAACTTACACATTGGCCGCTCTTCAGGAGTGCAAGATTAAACCCTAAAGTGTATAAAACTATAAAATACCCATCATCAGATTGAAGAATATGTTCTTATACCGTATTTGAACGGTAGGTAGGTTCCCTGGGCGCATGATAAGGTTAGCCCCCCACTCCCAGAGCGCATCATGGCTAGAGCCAGTACTCGTGCCGTAAATACTCCCCAAGTGCCCAAAACTCAAAATCCCGAGATTTTCCCAACCCACACGAATCCCTTATACACCGCTGGCCCATATAGGCCACTAAGCACGAAGGGTTGATGCATGATTTCGTTCATGGGAGGGAACTCTAGTTCGGCAAACTCGCTCTCCGTAAGGTTCTGCATCGGACACCGGTAGTATGGATCCTCCTCCAGTTTAACAAGCTTGACAAGCGAAACGGTCTCATTCCCCTCAAGCCACACCTTTGCATCCTTAACCAGCTTCACAGGTCTCTGAGAAGCCAACCTCGATGACAAACTTGACCTCTCTGACTCTCATATCATATTCGATTTGAAATGCTAGATCTGTCACTCTCTCCGACCCAGTGTATATCTCTTCAAATATCTTGTACGTGGGGGGCCTAATATCTCGGCGGTCGGAGACAAAGCACCCAAAGGGAATACGGGTGCAGTATGATACCGAGGTACAAGTCCCCCGCAAGTGCGGAGCGAACACAGGGGGGATCCTGGGGGGTGGGTTTCCGTTGCCAAGCACACTAAATCACCCGTGTAAATAGCAAAAGTAGTTAGCATCAAAGTAAGAAAAAAGGGTGTGGATTAATCAAAAAGCCAATACTCTTCCCAGTATTTGCATATTCGCTCGAAGTATCAGTACTATCAAATATCGTGAAGTATCAACAGCAAAAAAAAGACAAGCCCAGGTTAGTAATTACCCCAAATACAATCGAATCATAAATGGACACTTACATAAATTTAGTACATAATGGAAGACCCACAACGTGAATGTGCATCATATAAAAAATGATGTGCTGTTCAAACCCTGCGATTCTCTGCAGGTTGGACATATCGACGAATCGCCAAAGACCAAAACCTTAGTGTTAGCACCGTATATGCCATATGCCAAGGCCCCTCAACCCCGAAGAAGCCCAAAGGACGTACCTTTTCGCTGGACACCCCGACTCGGCGTCGACTGGTGGCAACGGCCACGATGAGTGCAGCCCACCGAAGGATGCAACTTACCGAAGTTGCGGCGGCTTGCGGTGTGCAAGCCTGTGAACGAACCCTCCAAAAGGCCTTTCGAATGGAGGGTTATTCTCGGCGGGTAGCCCGAAAAAAGCCCTTTCTTGACAAGCGGAAGAGAGGACTACGGCTTGCATTTGCTCTAGCCTATCGGGACTGGAGCAAAGAGGATTGGCGCCGGGTGATATGGACAGACGAGTGCTATGTATGGCTATCTGGCCAAACTAGCCGTGTTTGGGTCACCCGGCGCCCTGGGGAGGAGTATCATGATGATTGCCTCCTCCCCAAATTCCCCAAGAAGAACTCCATAATGATATGGGGTGGTATTCTTGGGGAAAAGAAAAGTGAGCTGGTCCTCTGGGATAAGCACAATTGGGGGACAATAACTGCCAGAAGTTATGTCGACAATGTCCTTCTCCCGGTGCTCCAGCCCTTCTGGAATCAGGAGAGTGAGCGGGCAGGCCATTCTCTCTGGCTTATCGAGGATGGAGCCTCCGCTCATAGGGCTGCCTATACCCGGTGGATTCGGGAGGAGTATGGGATTCCTAAGTTAGACTGGCCCCCATCCTCCCCTGATCTGAACCCGATCGAGAATGTTTGGTATATCCTGAAGGATACATCAGCAAAAGTACACATTTGCCCCCTATACCTCATGAGGCATGTGAGGGATGGGGGGCAAAATTATCAAACTCCAGTTGATGTATGGGTCATCCATACCCTCATAAACCTCGGTTAAATCC
>Ga0307517_10004935_pt1 | contig 20324 bp, 10 predicted proteins | sample 23_EM_MG_FD_194515 | JGI IMG/M metagenome (GOLD analysis project Ga0307517, IMG submission 194515) | Populus trichocarpa ectomycorrhiza microbial communities from riparian zone in the Pacific Northwest, United States - 23_EM | ecosystem: Host-associated > Plants > Roots > Unclassified | place...
ATATATATATATATATATATATATATATATATATATATATATTATCTAATAAATCAACAAGATTTGTGAATGCAAATTAAAGACTAAAATGAAAAGTTAATTCTAAAATAAGAATTAAAAGATAGATACAAATGCACATAGGTTATCTTTTTTATTTTCTTTTACTTATCTTTAAAAATATTTATGGTTGCTAAGTACATATAATTTTCATTCTTATAAATGCATAATGCAAATAAAACTAATCTATTTTAAATCTAATCAGGAAAAAATCAAAGATAAATTACAATAATATCTTAAAGATATTATGAGATTATAAAAACCATTCAAAAAACCGATTGCTATTAAAAAAAATAACAATTGAAAAAAATGAGAATGGTGATAGTAATTAAAAAAAATGTTAGGAGTTGTTGGGCATAGAAGGCTAGGTATGTGAGCCTAGCTTAAAAAGTAAAAGCCTAGGCATGTCTGAGTGTGGAAGGTCAGGCAGACATGCCAGGTTCTTTTATTTTAAATGGACTGATGATATGTTGTCCACCTTAGTAGTTGTAGACGACATGTTATCCTTTACAATTTTTTTCGTTAACCTCCAATGACTGGAAAAGCATGGTTCGAGTTTTTAGATTAAAAAAAATACAATTTTCAACTTGTTTTCACTTGAAAACACTTTAAAAACATCATAATCTCAATAAACTCATTTATAATCTTAAAACATAATTTAATCACAGTAAAAATCTAAAATCTAATCGAATAAAAAAAAATTTACATGACCGATTCACTTATTTTGGGATGTTCAAATGAAAAACCATTTTCATTTAATTTTCATCTCCAAGACAAACTTATTAACACAAAGCTCGACCTTTTATGATGACCAAATTCTTTCTCTCCTCTTTCTTGTTTTGGTGACTTTCTCTTTTTTCCTATAACATCCAAAAGATGAAACTAAAAAAATAAAGTTTAGGATTGAAATGTAAAATCATAAATAATAAGGACCAAAAATGAAGAAAGAAAAAAAATTAAGGGACTAAAGTGAGGTTTTTCATGCTTTATGAACAATGCAAGAAAAAAAAAAGGCTTTGTTTTTTTGTTTATGTTAATTTTGGTCTTGTTCTCTAAATATTTTTATAATAAATATAATAATATTACAATATATCTTGAAAAATTGATCTTTCATTTAATGATAAAATGTTCTCTAAAACCTCGCACTCATGAGAGCATTCAAGTCAAAATGAGTAAAAAAACATAAAGCATGACAAGATTACTTCTCATGAATAATTTTTTTTAAAAAAAACATGATGACCATAGTAAAGATAACAAAAAACCCGAGGGAACAAGGAAGAAAATTAGTAAAATGAATAGTAATATGAGAGTTAATGACCATTAGATGCATAATGAAAGATTGTTAATTTCTTTGTTAATGTTAATATCCTTTGTTAACAGAAATTTTAGTCATAACAAGGAAGTGAAAAATCCAAATAAATATCTTTTGTTATATTTAAGAAACAACAACTTAGTATCATTCAATTTAATCTTTATAAAATAATACAATTTATTAAGAAAATGTTGGTTAAGAGATATGGTAGAGCATAAAAAATATCTTTACAACCATAAAGGTTCGTCTAATTTGTTGTTATTAGACCTATGAGTTGAACTATTAGAATCTCTCAAGTAAAATGATGCTTAAGTGACCATCTAAAACTCTTTCTTCGATAGTAAATAGTATTGTCTTTTAAACTGACTAATAAATAATATTTTTTCTTTAAAATAAAATAAATAAATGTGCCAAAAATTATAAAATAATCATAAATTGACTGAATTTCATTGAAAAGATATTTTTGTAATTTTAGAAATACGTTAGAAAATAAAGAGTCAAAATGGATCATAACAACGAGCACCAAAACCACCTTTTCAATTTTCAAGTACTTAATTTCAACATTGTGAAAGGTTTTGTTTGTGTAGTAAACAGGTCTTCGAACTTTGTGTTACTTCCTAACCATAACATCGCTCACAACTAAATCTATTACCCCTGGATCAAGGAATAGTTTTTCTGTTTTTTTAGGTTGAGATAAAATTCTTGAAGAAGAAAGGTAAGACTTTAGGTTTTGGAGGGCTTTCATGCACTTGATAGTCTACTAAAAATTAGACACATTCTTCAATGTTCTAAAAGTGGGAGGCAAAGCTCCCCAAATTGAGATACACATTTATTCAAGGTTGCCATTTGACCAGTTAGTCTCTAAACTTCTTTGACCAACCAAGGAGGACTTTATCCATAATGGTTGTAATCTTTTTAGAATTAGGCTCTATCTTTATCAGAAAATCCTAGGAATTCTCCTCCTTGTATAGCAAAAATGCACTTTAATAGATTGAGCTTCATCTAATATTGGTGAAAAATAGAGAAAACATATTGTAATTAAGTTTTGGAGGTGGTACTCGAAAGTGGGGCTCTTTACCAATATGTGATCTATATACGTTTCCATGTTCCTTCCTAATTGGTCCTTAAAGATCTTGGTAACCATTATTTAATATTTGGATCTGGTTTTCTTCACTAGAAAATTATGACCTTATAGTAGTACATCCTTTTGTTAATGATGAAATAAGTATTTTCTTCATTGTTTAGGTGCATGTGGATGTGTTAATATTCTAAATTGGCATCCAAATAGCTTAGAAATGAATAGCTAGTTGTGTAATGCACTAGTAGGTCAACTTAGAAAAGATGAAGTTGTCACTGGGACATGCCTTGTTAAGGTATGTGAAATCAACACACATCCTTTATTTTTTATTGGATTTGTTAACCATGACAATGTTCTCTAGTCATCCGGGGTACATTACTTCTATAATGAACCCTGCTTCCATTAGCTTACACTTATTCTAAATCATTTTTTTTCTTTTTTTCTTAAATTTTCTTTTCTTGTGTCATATTAAAAAGGAGAATAATATCGATATTTAACCTATATAATTTTTAGGCTTATCCTAAGCATATTCAATGGCTTGAAGGTGATGTTATCGCTTTGGATTTCAAGGTTTGCGAGGGACAACTCCTATTTTATATTGAGTATGAACCCAATATTTATTATTTCATATTTTTTGGATTCAAGAAAGTTTATTTCTTTTGATTATTTAACAAACTTGGTATGAGGTTCCTATTTTTCTTGCAGGGGAGTTAGCTTGTTTGGTGGGCAAAGCTTTTTTTCCTTTGAAAAAAAAAAAACAAATGTGCATCCATGAGAGTAGATTAAAAAAATGCAAGCCACTAGATTAGTCAAAACCACCAATGGATCCCATAATCATATGGTTCAATTTTTAAGGTCACTTTATTTTTTCTTGTGTTATATAAAAATATAATGTGTAGCAAAAAATGAGAGTTATGAATATTTTAAGAGTGACTAGATCTAGCATATATTTTTATATGGGATGAGTTTTCAATATGTTATTATAATTTTAATTGAGGCTGTTTTATCCTTATAAAATAACCAAATTTCCAATCTATCATTCTTTTAACTTCTTCCCCCAAATTTATATAATTAGTCATGCACATGACTTAATATTATATAAAAAATGACAACTCAAGTGCATGAGGGGGTCACCGAAGAGATATAGAAGGAGAAACGAGGTTTCAAAGGGGAACAAAGGTATTGTCTTGTGTGTTTACTATTTTTTTTATAAAAAAAAACAATCTTCTATTTATCAGACAAAAAACATATGACTGGAAAGTTCATAGAACTCAAAGGCCATTTTCAATATAATATTAAATATTTTGATTACTGATTTAGTTAATTTAGATGAAAAAAGTTAGTAGAAGAATAAATGAAAAATTCACTCATGTTATAAGGATAAAATTGATTCAATTAAGGATACGAGGATGAATTAGAAACAATATGGATTCATTTATATTTATATCATATATAATTAATTAATTAATTAACTAGTCTTTTTTTTTTATGGTCAAGTGTATTATCATGTCAATTTATGTATTAATTGAGGAAAGATATTTTTCGTAGTTAATCAATTTTGTATATTCAGTAAGATTTTAGTGGATGTTAATTAAAGCTCCAATTTAAAAAGTTAAAGAAGAAAACAAATCTTCTGAAATATCAAATATATCCCAAAAAGTATATATAATCCTTCACTTTTTATGCCTTTATAAACTGCTCCGAAAATATTTTCTTCAAGCCACCTTTTATGATGTTTCAAGATAATTAAATACATTATCTTATACAACCGACCATCGAATGCTTTTGACTTATAAGACACCTTCTATAATCTTCTTTCTTCTTCTTTTTCACGTCTTTCTTGCACTCATGAGTAGAGTTGTGAGTTGATTAATCAGCGTGCTGCACGGAACATGTTTATCACTGTCTTAACGCATGATTGATGAATTAATGGTATCAGACAGAGAATCATTGTCAGACACATATATGGGTTGCTGTTGCTGATTGAATTTTCACTACAATATCACCTTTTTTTCTGTTAATTCTCTTATGACTCGATGTCTTCTGACATATGGCGCCATTTTAGAGGCTCTGCTGTGATGAATATTTTGAGGATGAACAAACTCAGTATTCCCAGACTGATTTTCAAAGGCATATATACCGAACTCCTTTTCCTCTTTGGAGTCTATGAGAAAACATGAAAAAAAATCAAATTTATGTTTTGCAGCACAAATATACTTTGAAAGGCACTTTCAAACACAATATAAATACAGCACCAAACAGCACCCTAATATTAAAGAAAAATTAATAGAGTGAACGCTTAGAGAAACAGTAATAAGAAAGCAGTCAATAAGAGTCAACTGTCGTGAGACTAATTTATAGATTTTAGAACATGAAAGACTAACATATAATTGCATCCAAAATCTAGGGACTAACAAATAATTTACTTGAGCAACAAATGTTCTCAGGGAAGACAAATTAACCGAAAGAACTCATGAACTGAATATAAAAACAGAACTGGAAACAAGAACATAAGGATGCATTACCTTCAGTACTTTCACTTACACCTGTCTCTAAGACACATTGTAGCCCTTTCACATGCTCTTTTCCCCTTTCTCCCTCGATGCCTTACACGGCATGCAATAAGGTCAAAAACTTCCCGGAAACCAACATGTATCTTTTCACCTAGGTAACTGTACTTCATAAAATTAACAAGTGTTCGCTTGTTTGAAGAAAAAACATGGGCATCAACGCCCATGGTATCCCCACTTCATTTTCCCTATAAATACATGATTTTTCTTCCCATTCAGGCTCAAGTGTAACACTTCGCATCACCTAATTAAGTTTTTTATCATCTTCTGATACAATTAATGGACGTATTTATTCCTGAAGAGTATGTTATGCGGAGAAGAAAAGAGAAAATGGGAGCTGCGATTGCTGGAAAAAGGCAAGAGGAATCAAGAAAGAGAAGTGTTGAAGAGAAAAAAACTAATCCATCATCATTTCGATTAGAGAACGAGTCTTTAGTCGCTCATGGCCTAAGTGAAAGTGTAATCTTCAGCTGGTTCTCAGCATAGGCATTGTCATGCTATGTAATGTAGTTTTAATTAAACAGTCTCTACGGTGTTAGTTTCACCTACAAGTATTATGCCCTGTCTTGATGTAGAACACATATGGAAGCGTGTGTACTTAACTGCAGAGTAAATTATGTAACCAAATCTCTGTAATAGGTTAGTTATAACCTAACTTCAGCCTGTTGCCACTCTATTTATGAGAAAATAAAAATCATCATTAACCAGACTTGGATGAATTTTCTGTTTTTTAATGTGTGAAAGAAGCAGTTAATAACTAGCAGCAAGCTAGAGCGTGGGTTCTCAGCTCGCAAATATCCTGATCAAGTCAGATATTAAAATTAGTCATATGCATTATATATATATATATATGCGCCCCAGTGGTCATTTATGTTCCTTGTGCTTGACAGAGGCTGTCATTATAATACTATGGGCTTGGAATCACGAAAGTGTGCTCCTATTAACAAAAACTAACTTCAAAGGTGTCGGTGTTTTACTCTAGAGAAACATTTCCCCCCTTAGGATGTTTTACTCTTTGGTTTCTTAATTTCCTTTTTTTTTTTCTTGTTTGGTCTTTTAACATTAATTTGATTTGTGATTGGTAGTGATGATTTGTTTTTAATGTCTATTTATAGGGATCTTGAGATGTTGAAGAAATATTATATCTCTTAGTTGATTGATTTTTGGTTTTGCAAAATAAAATTTTATTTTATAATTTGAAAAAATTATAATTTAGGGAATCAGGTCTAAGGCTTAGACTAATTTGTACGATGAAGGGAAGAGTTTGTCTTTTTTTTACCACTTAATTTTTTTTAATTGTGATCTATTCACATTGACTTTACTTGATATTTGACTTTTTTGTTTGTTTTGTTTGTCTAGATATGGGGTTCTCGCAATGTCTTAAGAAAATTCCAGCACTAAGAAAATTCCAGCACTCGGTTGATGCTCGCTTTAGCATAATAAAATAAAAATCTTATTGATGTAAAATAATTAAATTAATTTTAAGGGATTAAAACCGGAACTATTTGAGTTCCCACTATTATACTTATAAGGAGAAAAAAAAAAAAGCTTGTTTGAGACTCACAATTGCTTTCTTATAGACATTGCCCCACCATAAAAAATAGTTCACCAAGACGATTCTAACACCACTGTGAAACTTTGCATGATGACACCGAAAGAGGCTACTCGCACTATCAAAGCAACAACCCTGAAAGCAAACCAAATAAAATATCATGAAGTGAGAATCTCATGTTTATATTTAATTAATTAATTCAGTTAAATTAAATTCAAAAATAAAATTTCTTTTAAAAAACTAAATTTAACAAAGAAAGACAAATAAAAAAAACCTGAGTAACTCGGTTCATTTTCAAAATTAGTGAACATATCTCAATCTCCAAACCCAAGTGAATCTCTTAAACATATGTTAATCTTCCAAACTCGCAACCCATGAAATCCTAGATCCATACTCAATCAAAAAGCTCAATTCTCAACTATTGAATGATGAAATAAAAAATATATAAATTTAAAAATTTATCTAGCAAACCTAGGTAAATCTTTTACACCTGAGTTAATCTCCTAAACTCGCAACCTGTGAAATCTTAACCCCATATTCAATCAATAAGTTCAATTCCTAATAAATTTAATGTTGAAGAATAAAATGGAAAAAATCAATTTAAAATATTTGTCAAAAAAATCCAAAGAATGAAGATCAAATCTAATAGGAAAAAAAACTAAAGAGGGGTGAAATCATAAAAAAAAAAATCAATTTTAAAAACTACATCAAATAAAATAAATAACAATAAAAAATATGAGGACCCAAATTGACAAATGAAAAAAAATTAAAGAATGATAAAATTGAAAAAAAATCCAAATTTTACAAATTATTTTAAATAAAATAAATAGTAATCAAAAGAAAATGAATCAAATATGAAGGAAGAATAAATCAAAGGGTTAGTTTGAAAAATTAGAAGCCTAGGCGTGGAAATTGAGGAGTAAAAAGTGAATTACGAAAAAAAAAATAGAAGAAAAGACCGTTGACGCCAAATCAAAAGTTCGTTTGCCACATACGCTACCTAGAAATGAAGGGGCTGCCATGATAATTCAAATATCATCCCAGAAGCCATTGTTCGGTCACTACAAGTCTCCACACTCGTCACCTAGGGATGGAGGGGTTGCCTAAAATGCACAAGCGTGTGCTACTTGCAGGTGCACAACTTTTATTTTTAAATAATATTTTATATTTATTAAAATATTAAATTTTAACTTAGTCAACTTGATTGTAAATTAAAATACCAGGATAAAAATATGAAAAAACTATGGGTGCTAGTTCAAAAATTTTTGCTTTCAAGAGTAAATGAGTAATTTTACCGTGAGTTAAAAACTAAAAATATATATATAAAAAAAAACCTATTAACCAAGTTAAAAATTTTTGTTTTTAAAAGTAATTATGTTATTTTATTGTGTTGAAAAATATAAAAAAAAATCTTTTTATTCTCATTCAATCTAAAAATAACTTATGGGTCATAAAAAAGAACCATATTATTCTGAAGAGTAAATAAGTTTAATGTTTTTTTTTAATGATAAAATAATTATTTTATTATTCCAAAGCAATAACATGTGTCTTGATGTATAATGAAAAGGAATACTTATAGTTTTTTTTTTTAATTATTTTGGATTTCCAAGAGAAACTACCATTAACATTTTTGTTATCGATTTCCAAGCCATAATAGAAAAGATGTGAAAACAGAATAGACATGAAAATTACGAGTTACCCTTGAAGTTCTAGCATTTGGTCAAATCAACTCGTTTATTATAATCTTTTTTCTAAATTGAGCCTGCTGCCTTCATTTTATAATGGGTTGAGTCACTTCATCCAACCCGTTTTCCGATAAATCATTGCTACATCCAAGCATATCGGTGAATATTGGGACTTCATCATTGGTAAATTGAAACATGGAAGAATAAAAGACGCTGATTCGACCAAATGTGATCTCTTGAAGGACCCATGGTTATTTTAATCAAAGATAAATAAATATTATAAATAAATTGTTACAGCTAACAAGGAGTGTCAGGATGGCCGAGTGGTCTAAGGCGCCAGACTCAAGTTCTGGTCTTCGTGAGAGGGCGTGGGTTCAAATCCCACTTCTGACAGTTTTGCACCTCGTTTTTATCCTGGCTGATATGACTCCTAACCCATTCTCCGTTTGGTTAATTAAACATCATTATTATTAATTTTCTGTTCACCTAAAACTTATTTTTTGTCCCCAACAACATGGTTTGACTCTTATTAATATGGTGTGATCGATTTTTGTTGAAAATAACAATTTTTACCTGAAGGTTTAATTCATATTAACCTAGTGAACTCAGTTTTAATGGAAAAAAATGGTTAACCTAATAAAAATATATATTTTAAATTGTTTTAATTTTTTTGGTGTTGTTACGAATAAAAATAAAGATAAAATAATATACAAGAAAATTTTGGAGAATTCAAAATTTAGTTATTACAGTCGTCCTTTTTTCGTAACATTTACGACTCGAAGTCTTGAAATATTGGGTTATTACAATTGCTCTTTTTTCATTCTACATTATCTTTCTTCGTAGTAGAGTGTAATGGATTTTATGGTCTTTTGAGGGATCTATATTTCAACATGAATAAATGCATATAAAATGAATGAAATGCATAAGTGGATGCAAAATGCCAGATTGACTATAATTTTGGGGTTTATTTTAGGTTTAAATACGGTTTTTTAAGGCTACTTATGAGTTTATCAAGGTATCTAATATGTTGAATAGATGTTTTGGGTCAATAATAAATTAAAAATTGAATTTCTAGGTTGAAAACCAGTCAATTCTGTTTTTCTAATTATCTTAATAATTGAAATTTAGAAAATATAGATAATTCATCGTCTGAGTTTATTTGTACAGATAACATGTAATAACAATTTTTTTGTAAATTAGATTGAAACAAAAACTCTTGGCATTTTACGATCTCTTATTACCCAAAACAAAAGACCATGATTTTTGCCATAATCAGATTTTACGGGAAAAATAATCTCTTTAAGATTTCTATATGAGATAATGGATAAAATTCATCTGTTCCACAACATTTTCTATAACTACTGCACTCTCCTTTACACTTCTCCTATGAGATAGGAGTGAGCCACGCGTAGAGTCTTGTAGGACTAAAGTGGTGTTTTGGTTGTGATAGATTTTATGGTGTAAGATGAATTTTTACTTGTAAAATAAATAAAAATTAGGTTTTATAAATAAAAAAATTATTTTAATTTTTACAGAATTAATATTTAAAATGCAATTATATGTGAGAGGTAAAAATTATTTTACTAACCAAATGTTTTTTTCTCTAAATAGTTGAGGAAAAAAATGCAGATCCTATAACAATACTAAACTTAAGACATACGTATCTTGATTATATAGAAAACAAAAGGAATATATATATGTGTGTGTGTGTGTGTGTTTGTGTGGCGTGCATGATTATGCCATCTTTTTTTTTTTTTTTTGGAAAAGAATGTCGTCTTAAAGCCATCATCACCAACTCCAAAGTAAATACTTCCATAAAATTTGGCTAAAATAGAAAATTCAGCTGCATCGAAATACTATGCGAGCAACCTTGCCAAGAAAATATAATTGTTTACTTTGGCATATTTTCGGTCTACATCATGAGAAGTATTCAGTTGGTGACCCAAAGTTTTTCACGAAAAAAAAAGAGAGGAAAAGATTAACAACAGCAACAAAATATTCGTTTTGGACATCATGTGTGCTCAAATTTAGACTTTGCAATATAAAATGATTCAAGCACACAGAGATGGCTAGGTTACATACATACCCCCACCATTGTTGGTTCTCTACGTATAGATACGTATATTAAAATAATTTTACCAGAAAACTAGTGCATCGACCATGTTACTTAGGGTAGATCAAGTAGAGGAAGTAGTTTTGGAGATCATACAGTTTAATTGTGGATCAAGTCTGTACTTTGAGTCAGAGAGATGTTGGGAGGGGATGAAGGTCTTATCATTTGCAAGTTGTTTCTATCTCCACAGAATTATCCATGGAGTGGCTGGAATTAGACACCAAGTTGACAAGAAAGTCGAAGATATCTGTTCCTATAACAGCAGAGGCAACATCCACTTTGTGAAGTGTCCTCCTCTTGCCTTGCATGGTCATCATCCAAGACCTTTGTGTTAGATCCTCAATGAAGAGCTCACATGCTTTTGAGAACACAATCGGTGCCTCGCCGGATATCATCTTCACATCGGCACCGGATTTCTTCATGATCTTCTTGATTCTTGCCAAAGGCAATGAGTGAGGCCCAGTTTTTCCCGATAAACCACCAGAAAGTATTCCTGAGTATGTCCCAGCTTGCCTCATATTGTTTTTATGTGGGGTGCTTCGACTCTAGATTATGTTGAGGTAGTGATAATAATGTGAGAGAGGCGTATGAAGTTACAGGGAATTAATATATATTTTCCGAGAAGAGGAAGTTAAAGATTGGCGTGATTGCATGAAGAGAATATTTAAATCTAACTTGCAAGAGAAGGATGAGTAATTAAAGAAATAGGTGTCCAGGCCGGCCGGCCAGCTTGCTTAGGCCGGCTACAGTCAATCCAAATATAATTTAATTGAGATATTTAGAATTTTCTTCCATTTTCTTGCATTCCAGACTTATAGCTCGTGGACTTGTTACCCCCAATAACTAATAAAACAATCGCAAACTATCAATATAAAGATTACAAGTAGTCCTTTAGTAGTGCTAAATGGGAATGCAAACCGTAGGGTTTGTTTGTTTTTTTTTTAACTCCACTCCAAATTAATTTGGCAATGTGCCATGTACATCCCTTTACATACAGCCTTATAACGACATTAAAAGAAAAGCTAAGATGCGTGAGACTGTTATTGTAGCTCTATGTATATAGTTTGTTGTAGAGTGCTATAATAAAATTACTCTTTTATTTTTAAGTGAAAGAAATTTAAATCTTGAAGCTGGGGGTTGTTGGTTTTTTTTACTAGCTCATTAGTCATTAAAAGATTCTTTGAATGTATATGCATCTTTTCTATTTTTTTATAGTAAAATTACTTTTTTACCCCATAAATCAACAAAATTTATAATTATTGACCAAGAGTTTTCTTGACCTTTCATAAGATTCTTAATAGTAAAAATACTTCATTGTCCCCGAGATAAAAAAATTGTTGAGTTGTTGGGCACAGGTGTTTACAATTTTTCCATAATCCATGTACAGTGAATGCACGTTTTTAACCTTAGAAAAAACAAAAAAATAAGCTTTTCCTTTGGGGATATTTTGATATTTTCATACGGGTATTTTGTGTAATTAACAGATTCATGGGGGTATTTTGGTATTTTTCACGTTGTCTTTCTAATTTTTTATTTAGAAATCTGTTGGCGCATCTTCCAAACGTGCTAGCAAGTTGGTGGTGTCTGCATCATTTAGGTGGTGTGTGTGACACCACTCGGTGGCCAAATCTGGCTATCTGCTGTTTCACTAGATGCGCAATCGTCTCCTCTTCCACTTGGTGTGCCGCATGTGGTCGAATTTTTATTGGTGGTCGTTTATTTTTGTTTTTTCCTATTCTCTCTCTTTCTTGATAACTAAAGTACGTCATTGTCCTCTTTGTTGTTTGATTTTCAATTTTAGTCATCATTCTTTTACTTTTTATTTCATTTTTATTCCTTTAATAAAAGTTTTTTTCAATTTAGTCCTTCAATTAAAAGAACATGGATTAAATATGAAAGGAAAACTAATTGAAGGATTGCTTAAAAAATTTGGAGAGTTGGGTATAAAAATCTAGAAGAAAAGAGAAAAAAGAAAAAGAAAAAAAGAAGATCATCAATACCAAACTAGAGATCCGTCGGCTAATTTAGAAAGATTAAAGTAATGATAGTAATTAATTATTATAGAAAAAATCATAGTAATTTCGTAATATAAAACCTTAAATATTAACATCACACATCTAATGATTTGTAAATTCTTATTTCTCAAATTGCTTGCAAGGTTTTTCTACTATAGATATTTACTAAATACATGTAAACAACTCAGACTTTAAGAGTTATATTAAGTTATTTATTGTCATATTTATATTTAAATATGTAATTATACTTATTATATATAAGAAATCCTAACATATCATATTTATATTTTGATTATTCTTATTTTCATCATATAGTTTAAGCTAACTTTAATTTTTAAATAAAATGTCAAAATAATGTTTTAGTTTTCTAATTAAAACAAATTAGTAGAAAAAACTCCTTTTATTTCTTCTATTTTTTGCAAGAAAGACGTGTAACTTTCTTATAATAAATGATGTGAAGAATATATGTATCATTAATACTAAAAATTTTAATTTAATTAATGCTTAAATTTTTAATTTTTAATCCAAACCAAACAATTTGGATAAAGATTCACGCCCCTGGTTTTGTATGCAATTCGTGGGCTGATAACTCAATTTGCATGAATTTGTTGGCTTTCATAGGCCCTCGGGTCTCAAGTGTGAAAAATAATAGCCTCCAAGCCTAATTTACTCGTCAAAAACATTCATAAATTCCCTCGCCACATCTTGGGCCGGTCATTGCCTCATAAGACTCTGCTTGAACTCAGGCCTTGTACAAATATCTTTTGCCCTTTTTCCTCGTTTCTTTACAATAGAGGTTTCTCATTTTTTTATTGTGCAATTCGGGGTTTTAGTTTTTCCAATTTCTTTTTCTTTCTTAGGCACCTGGCTATACTGGCCTCAACTCCTTTTGTTTCATCGCAAGGCTTATTGAACGTTGGATTATAGGACGAAGCAATCCCCTACTATGTTTTGGAATTTTTTTTTTAAAGGATTGGATTTAAAACCACACTATATCTCCATTTCAATCTTAAAAAAAAAAATATGTTTCACAGTCTCAAAATAAAAATATTACAAATACTCTAAAAGATATAGAAAAATATTATTCTCATGCCAGTATTTAGTTAGAGATACTATTTAGTTAGAGACAGACTACTATAGATTGCAACAGTAATATAGTTTTTTTTTTAAGTCTATCTCTCTTGTTTTCTAAATACACAGGCATAAAATATTTATTAAGGACAAAAATTGAAAAGGACGAAAAATGAGGTGGTTTTTTTAAAACTTTGGGCTAAACATTCATGGTCCTCCAACTTTTTAAATTATAAACCTTCAGTCCTTAAAAATTTATGAAATTTAATTTTGATCCCAAACTTTATTTTTCTTATTTTTTTGATCCCTGGTTTGAGAGAGGAGAGAGAATGTGGTTGGATTCTGATGGTAGAGAAAAAAAGTCTCGGTTAAGATCAATTTCGACCATGAAAAAAAATGATTTCAGCGTCAATGAATTTCTTTTGATGGAGAAAGTTTATTCTAAGTGTTGTTTTCCCTTAAACTTGTCTGAAATGATAGATCTGAGCCTGAAAGTTTTTTTTTGTTTTGGATTGATTGTGAGTTTTGAAATTAATTTTTGGGTTGTTAAACGCTATGAATATATTTTACAAGGTGTTTAGGGTTTTTGCTTTTGCTTAAAATATGATTGAAAATACGTTTTTCTTAGTTTGAAACAAGCTAATCTGATTTTCTAGCGATTAGAGGTCATCGAAATCTGAAATCTGAGTAGGGCAAACGATGCATTGTTCTCCTCATCAAGACAAACAACGTGTCACCTATTGTTTTTCAAAAAATTAAAGGGCGAATGACTTGTCGTTCACCCTTTAAGAAAATTTTTAAAAAAGGCCTAGGCACGTGGGATGCTCTAAGCTCGCATGTTTGGGTTTTGTTTTTTAGGCTCAAGAGCTCTGGCTATCCAAAAATGAGAGCCTGGTCCTTTTTCCTTTTTTTTATCCATTATAATTGAATTTTTTTATTTTTCTTGTTTATTTTTTTAATTTCATCACTTAATATTTAGTTGATTGTTAATTGAGTAACATAATTTATTTTAGTGTGATTTTTTTCAATCGTCTCGATATTTGGTTGGTTCTTAATTTTACAAGTGTATATTTTAGATAAAAAAAATAATAAAAATAATTGTTGAACTAATTGAGTCCATTACTTGGATCACGAGTTTAACTTATTAACTTTGGCTGGATAGGGATCATGTTTAATGAGTTTATTTATTGCATATATAAATTTTAATTTATTTAATTAGATATATATTAACTTTTTAATTTTTAATTGGGATTTTTTATGTACAAAAACACATAATAAAAATGTGTATATAAAAAAAAATTAAAGATTAAAAATATTGGTCTGAAGAAGAAATATGGTCGAATAGCTAGTAATAACTAAAATTCATTATTATTATTATCAAAAGTCATCATGTCATGTAGGCGAAATAAATTAAAAAAAAAAATCTTTCGCTCTTGAATGTCATAAAGTTTCCATCTCATTTAATAACAGAAACATGTGGATTTTTTTTTATCATATGAGATGTGTAGTTATTTGAAGAATTTGTTTATTAGTGTGGTTTCGGTTGTTTTTTAAAGTATTTTTTATTTAGAAATATATCAAAATAATATTGTTTTTATTTTTTAAAAATTATTTTTGATACCAGCACATCGAAATGATCTAAAAATATTAAAAAATATATTAATTTGAAGTAAATTTTTTCTTTAAAAATAGTTTTAAAACGTAAAAATAAATAATAAACAAAGCTGAAGAATTTTTCCTGGTCAAGTATACACTAAAGCAATTTCTCTCGTGGAATAATGCTTCAGCTTTCTTTTTCTCTGCCCTTGCTATATATATATATATATATATATATATATATATATATATATTAGCCCACATTTATTGTCAAAATTGACAAGTGGCAGGAATGACAAATTTGAATGTTGAATCACAAACTAGGCGGCGGCGGCTGAAGGAGGGCTAGTATTTAATTCAAGAATTATATATATTATAGTAGTACATGAAACGTCCTAGGCTAATATTATACTTTTTTAAAATATTAAAAATATATATATAAAAATTAAGCTATCTTAATTGGATCTGGTAATGATGTAAAAACTTTCTGGCAGTCATGTGCACCAGTACCTTGGCTCTTAATATAGTTTTTTTATAATATATATTTTCAATTTGGACAATAATTATTCTTGTTGCGTGAGGACTGAAGCCGCTTGAATATTTGATTGGAATTAGCACGCAGATCTGAACGAACGTTTCCACCGGTACTTTATGAATTCTTCCAAATTATAAAGGCCAAATATGATAGAGAGAGAGAGAGAGAGAGGAGCAAGACAAAGCTATGCCCCGAAAAATCTTTTCCTGATTTCTCATTGTTTTACTTTGCTTTCATAACCCTATTTGTTCAGAGGCGCTAATTCGCAATAGCATCTCTGCGTCTAAATATCAATCCTTCCGGTGAGTTATAGAGAAATTAAGATAGTGGAAAAAATGGAAGGTGAGATAAAAAACTTCATCATGGTATGGGCATCAGCTTTGTTGTTACTCTGGTACTGTCATATGGTAGGTAAGATTATCTCCAAAGGAGTAATCAGATTCTTTGCAATCCTCCCAGTCATACTCTTCCTTTTCTACCTCCCTCTCAATCTCTTCACCATCTGGCTTGGAGGTCCAACATCTTTCTTCCTCGCTTGGCTTGCAAACTTCAAGCTCCTTCTCTTTGCCTTTGGTCAAGGCCCTCTATCAACCTCCCCTGTACCCCTCTCTCTCCCATATTTCATCTCCTTGGCTTGTCTTCCCATCAAATTTCAACAAGTCCCGCAAAAATCAGTCGATAAAGAAGTAAGCAAAGGAAGCGGCCACAAATCACCTCTGAATCATGGCCTGAAAATTGTAGTATTGGCCATAAGCGCACCCATATATCTTCAAAAGGACCATATTCATCCAAAAATGGTATTGCTTCTCTATTGTGTATACCTTTACATTGGTCTAGAACTTGTCTTAGCAGTGGTTGCAGCCTTTGCTCGAGTCTATCTCCGTTTAGAGCTTGAGCCACAGTTCCATGAGCCATACCTAGCCACCTCATTGCAGGACTTCTGGGGTAGAAGGTGGAATCTTATGGTCACTAGTATCCTACACCCAACCGTATACAATCCAGTGATGTCCATTTCTAGCCGCTTGATTGGAAGAAAGTGGGCTGCGCTCCCAGGAGTTCTGGCATCATTCTTGGTATCTGGAATAATGCATGAAATCATTTTCTACTATATCGGAAGAAAGAAGCCCACATGGGAGCTCACCTGCTTCTTTTTCCTACACGGGATCTCTTTGGCTATTGAGATTGTCATAAAGAAAGCGTTTAATGGTAAATGGCAACTGGCTACGGTGGTGTCAAGGTTGTTGACGTTGGCATTTGTGGTGGCTACTGCCATGTGGCTGTTCATGCCGCAGGTTTTATATGCTGACTTTGATGTTAAGGCACGTAGAGAATGTATTGCTTTCGTAAATTTTGTAAAAGATATTATCACCATTGATTCGAGGTTTAAATCGTTCATCACCGTAACTGAAGGTTAAGATATGTATTTTTTGATTTTGTTATAAACTTATGTTTTATTTCAGATTGAAGCAAATAAGTAAATTAGCAGATGTGCAATGCAATCTTCTTGTGGATAGTTAATCCTCTCCTTGAATAATTAATTTGAACTCTAACTAAAATTGATTTTTTTTTGTTCTTAATCACGATGATGTTTTCCGATCCTATGGTCACTGTTGATTGTCAAATCTAAAATATACTATAGGCATGGCCTCTTTGGGATAACTTCGTTGTGGACAAGCCAGAAAGGAAAATCCTCCAATTCAACCCCTGTTTTTTTCATTATATTTTGTTAAGTCAGCGCAACGCAACTGAATTGTGAACAACAGTCTCTATTTTTAGGTAAATTTGCCATATTTTGCTTACAATCTAAGGTTGAATCAATAAAATATGATGAATATAAGGTAAATTAATATTATTGTAAACAACAGTCTCTATTTTGATGAATGCTTACAGTCCTCCGAGAATAAATATTTCTCTTTTGTAAATTAGAAAAGAAATGTGCTTTCACTTGTATTTTTAAGTCGAGACTCTTTTCTACTATCGGAAACTTTTATTCAACTGTTCTTATTTTCTCATCTACGTCACCAGGGGGGAGCTAGTTGCATTTTACAGGAGAGGTCAAAATTAATATAATAATATATATTATTAAAAAATTTATTTATTTAAATTAAAAATATTAAATAAAATAATTTTTAAAATATTTTGCAGGGACCGGGTCTGCTTGCCACCTCCTGGCTCCGCTCCTGTATGTCACCATCTAAACTAACTCTAGCAGTGTGTTTGGAAAGAAAGTGAGAGAAAGGGAAACACAGACTAAAAAAATTCATTTGCTTGGAAAGAAGGCGAGATAAAGTAAAGGAGAAGAAAATAGGAAGAGATTCTCCATCCTGACCCTCGATTCTTAATCTCTCCAATATAGAGAGTCTGAAGGAAAATCAACAAAAAATTACTATAGTATGTCTGAAAAATATCATCTTTATTTTAGATATGGGTGTGAAATGGTCATTTTGTTCTTCCAATTTTTTTTTACCTTAGTCAACTTTCAAAGATGTAGGGTACGTTAGATTTGATCATATATATATATATATATATATATATATATATAGATTTCATTGTAAAAAAAAAAAACTTATTCTATTTTGGAAAAAATCCTACAAGTATGATGGGATTGATGTGATGCATGCAATTTTCTTTGTTGAAGAGTGTACGTAGGATAGTCAGTCCAACTATCTTTTTATTTTTTATTTTCTTCTCAGTCCTCACCGGCGACGACTTTCATGAGAAGAACTAATATAGAATTTTGATTTTTCTCTATGATCATTCAGTCAATCATTAATTTGGGGTTTTTAAATGAATCGGTAGACCGATACCTACTTATTAGTCTTCAATATCTTTTTAATTTAATTTTTTTTCAGGGTCTTCTATTTAATTTTTCTTAGCTGGGGGTACGTTTACATGACGACACGTACTATCCTTCCAGGAATTGTTCTTCTAGATTTCAACACTGTTAATAAAGTCATTGCTAATTAATTTCCACTGCCGACTATCCTCTTGGGTTAGGACATTCAACAGTGTACCTTTCATAAGATGCATGCATTTGTAATATTACGAGCTGAGAATTTTTTTTTGGCCTATAATTTCTGTTTGTAAAATTATTAGTAAATATTTATTTTTACCAACTGATTTAGTGATGAAATTAAATATTATTGATAAAAAAAAAACCGACTAATGTTTTCTGTCGGTAAAAAAATTACCGATAAATACTAAATCACAGATCGATAAAATATTTTCATTAGTAAAATTATGAAATCTTGTAGTTAATCAAAGTTGATTTTGAATAACAAAATAAATTAATAATTTAATTATTTTTAATAACAATAATAATCTGATTATTCTCTAAGAGTAACAACAACCAATCTTGTATCTTGAATATGCAAAGCTGAATCTTTGCATTTAAAAATATATATATACAAACTACTGATTTTGCATCACATTTATCAATTACTAAATTCTTTCTTCCAGTTTGATTAATATCAACAACCCGCAAAGATGCAACAAAATACACAATATACGAGAATTGCGTCCCATGTCAACTCAATGATTGAAATTATTTTATATTTAATAACTAAAAATCCTTCACATTAAATATTATAAGTTTTTCATTGAATTAAAAGATAATTCTACCTAATCGCACGTCTACCTCGACTTATCATATCAAATCCAATAATTTTGACAAGTGCATTAGATTCTCTTAAATATATTTTGGAGTGTCGTCGTAAAACTCTTGTAAATAATTAAATATTTTTTTATTGATTTTAATAACTAAAAATCCTTTACATTAAATATTATAGGTTTTTCATTGAATTAAAAAATAATTCTAGCTATTCCACCCATTTTCTTTCCCTAAACATCAAACCTAACCGCCATCTTCACTTTCCTTTGATCCCCAATCACCCCCTCTGCCTTGACTTATCATATCAAATCCGAAAATTTTGACAAATGCATTAGATTCTCTTAAATATACTTTGAAGTGACATCGTAAAACTCTTCTAAATAACCAAATATTTTTTGTTGATTTTTTTTTACAAGGATGTTAAGTGTTAGTGCATATATAAAGTTTAGGATTTAACAAATAATCACAACATAAATTAAACTATAGGATGCTAAGGTAAGGTAATTTTTCTATATATAAAAGATGATCTATGGAGAACTATTTGGTCCTGAGCAGCAAGAGTAGGGAGATGGGTCGTCTCTAGATTTATCTCCGTAACGCATCTTGGGCCTGTCATTGCATCGGCTTGAGCCCAAGGCTTTCCCAAACATCTTTTGCCTTTATCTCGTTTCTTAAAGGCAGTCCCAATCCTTATTGCAATTTGGGATTATTTAGAGGGCCATATGAACCTTTTTCACTTTCCCTTTTCTTTCAAATTTTACTGCACCGACTGTATTAGCATTGTTAAGTTTTTTTTTTTTTTTTTTTAATTTGGTTTTGTTACTGCTTACTTACGATCATAGTTATAAAATCCGACCTGCTAGGTCATTTTTTTATGTTAGCTGGTTTTTAACCTTGTCCAGTCTGGTCCAGCCACCAGATCAACTGGGTTCCAGATTGACCCGCCGAGCCAGTCTAGATTTAATAACTGTAATTAGAATGATAGAATATTGAATTATATAACCAAGAACTCCCACCTCTCTCTTCATTCCTTTCAATTTTTTTGTCATAACTTTTTTTTCGAAATCTATTATAAGTAGACATCGTTTTCAAATCACTTATAAGACAATAGATCTCTTCTCGGAAAATAT
>Ga0307517_10004936_pt1 | contig 20318 bp, 13 predicted proteins | sample 23_EM_MG_FD_194515 | JGI IMG/M metagenome (GOLD analysis project Ga0307517, IMG submission 194515) | Populus trichocarpa ectomycorrhiza microbial communities from riparian zone in the Pacific Northwest, United States - 23_EM | ecosystem: Host-associated > Plants > Roots > Unclassified | place...
AACATTGCAAATAAAAGACTGATTCCCCACCAGCACTTCCATTTCCTCATGCCATGACCAAACAAAGGAAAGTCAGTCACAACTTTGAAATCTTAGAAACTTTCAAACATGTAAGGATCAATATATCTTTATTGGATGCTATTAAACATGTACCTTCTTATGCTAAATTTTTGAAAGATTTGTGCACCGTGAAGAGAAAACTGAATGTGAAAAAGAAAGCCTTTTTAGCCAAACAAGCAACTGTCATTCTTCAAAACAATAATGCTTTGAAATATAAAGACATTGGTTGTCCTACAATTTCTTGCTTTATTGGAGAACATAAAATTGAAAAAGCTTTACTTGATCTTGGAGCTAGTGTGAATTTACTTCCATATTCAGTTTTTCAAAATCTCAATCTAGGTGAGTTAAAACCAACTTCTGTAACTCTTTTACTTGCTGATAGATCTGTAAAAGTTCTTAGAGGAATAGTTGAAGATGTGTTAGTACAAGTTGATAAATTCATTTATCCTGTGGATTTTATTGTCTTGGATACACAACTTGTTGAAGCATGTAATTCAATTCCAATTATTTTAGGACGTCCGTTTCTTGCAACTTCTAATGCATTGATTAATTGTAGGAATGGACTGATGAAGCTATCATTTGGAAACATGACATTGAAGATGAATATTTTCAACATTTGCAAGCAACCTGAAGATGATAATGATTTACAGGAAGTAGATCTTATTGAAGAATTAGTTTATGATCAATTTGAATCTACCTTGAGTAAAACTAAGTTTGATGAATCTGAAGAATTGCAAATGATTTATTCTCAGGAAGAAATCAAGGACAAGAAAGGCACCGACAATGTTGTCGCAGATCATTTGTCAAAATTGACAATAGATTCGACATCTGACATCCCACCAATCGATGATTACTTTCCTGACGAATCCTTACTTTCTCTTAGTCCAATGCCTTGGTATGATAATTTTGTCAATTTTCTTGCTTTAGGATATTTGCCAGCTCATTGGAGTACCCAAGACAAAAGAAAGTTCTTGAACGAAGTGAAGAACTTTTATTGGGATAACCCTTATTTATTCAAATATTGTCCTGATCAAATATTTCAAAGATGCATTCCTAACAATGAGGTAAGTAGTGTCATTAAATTTTATCATTCTGAGGCATGCGGGGGTCATTTCTCATCAAGAAAGACAACTGCAAAAATCTTACAAAGTGGATTTTATTGGCCCGCCATGTTCAAGGACACGCAGGCATTCTGCAAAACTTGTGAAAATTGTCAAAAAGTTGATATTGGTCAAAACGTTTTGCTTTATAATTCTCGATTCCATTTATTTCCTAAAAGGCTAATATCAAGATGAAGCGGTCCATTTATTGTGAAACATGTGTATCCTTATGGGGCTTTTGATATTGAGAATCCAAAAAATAACAATGTTTTTAAGGTAAATGGACATCGTTTGAAAGCTTACCTTGATAATTTTCCTAGTGAAAACGAATCCATTGGTTTGAATTATCTTGTATATAAAGGTTGATTATTTTGTTTTTCTCACATTGTTTTTGTGTTTTTTTTTTGTGTGACTCTTGTTTTGCTAGTCTTTCTCCAACCCCGGTCAAATAGTGGATAACGGTACTCCGTAACTCTTATGTCGGTTCTTTTAGTTTCCCATGATAACTGATATCTGTGTATATATTTGTTCAATTCCTTGTTCCTTCTCTTTTCTTTGCATCTCTTTTCCACTTCTCATATAAAAAAATGGACACCACTCTTGAAAAATTAAAAAAGTATTTTCTCACTTTGCCTCCAAATGCGATTGCAAAAATTTACTGTGCTAGGTGTGAAAGATTAAGGTTGTTAATGAACCATGGAATTCCTAAAGATATTTGTTGGATGATTGAAGCAAAGGTCTGATTATCAGGTGAGTCTTCCAATTCTTTTATTTCATACATGCTTGGGATAGGTAAAAGCACTTTTGCAAAGAAACGTCGTGCCAAACGACTGAAAGTCTGTCATCGATGTGCCAGATGGACTTGTAATGCAAAATATCGTTCGTTAGGAATGACATCTATAAACCGTGAAGATAAAATACAATTTATTAAGGATGGACTGAGTAAGGAGTCTTTAGATAATCTTCTATCAACTCTTGAGATGCATCCTAGTGGAGATGTGCATTGTGCAATTCATGATTTATGGCACTATTTTCATAAAGAACATAATCGACTTAGTCTTGGGAATCTGACTAAAAAACACCATGTTTGTCAGTTTTTAAGAAAACTGGATGGGAAGCTTATCCCCGATCCATAGAGGGCGTTTAAGCCGTTCTTGGACGTAAAACCAAGGGAAGATGTGAGCCACAACCACAAATACTTGTACATACACATTTTAAAAAAATAAAAAAAAAATAAATGAATAGAGAGAGAGAGAGAGAGAGAGACTCCAGCTGGCCTACATATAGGTGGTATGATTGCATTTTCAATTTCTCATCTATAAAATCTTCTCTTCCTTCCCTTCATTTCTACTCAACCCATACATTCAATAGACATAAAAGTGTGTAGAAATGGTAGGTTCCTCAAGTCATCAAACAACAAAATATTTGTGTTTTTGGTGGATCCAGTCCTAAGAAAAAAAGAGAGTTTTTAGAATCAGCAAATCATCTTGATCAGGTACTAGCTGAGAGAAAGATTCATTTAGTGTATGGGGGAGGCAACCTTGGGTTAATGGGGGGTGTCAATAGCTGCATTTTTAAGAGGCAGTCAAGTTTTGGGGGTCGTCCCCAAAGCTTTAGCAAAAGGGGACATCATTGGAAAAATAATTGGAGAGGAACTACAGGTCTCCACAATGTCTGATCGAATGAATGCAATGTTTAACCATGTTGACACCTTCATTGCCTTACCAGGGTGGTCTGGACATATTGAAAGAGATCTTTTATATTTCCTCTTGAGCCCAACTTCACATTCACCATAAACCTATAGGTTTGTTAAATGTTAATGGTTTTTATGATAATTTGTTGTCTTTTCTTGATCAAGCTGTGGAAAATAAATTTCTAACATCTTCGGCACGACAAATCATAATCTCTGCTGCTACTGCTGAACAATTGATTGATCAACTACAGTCTTTCATCCCTGTAATTGATCCCTCCATGAGTCGTATAAATTGATCAACTATGGAAAGTCATAAAAAGCTTAGATTGGATTTGAGCCTTCGTTTGTGAAACCTTGTGTCTTTTGGTTTTATTAATAACACATTATTTTGTTTTGTTATTTCTTATATTTGTTTAAGTGTGTTTCAGGTTTGTCAGTGTTCGCTTTTTCAGGTGATATCTTCTATACTCTATATTTCTACCTTAGGACATTGAGGACAATGTCTCGTTTTGGTTGGGGGAGATGGTAGTAATTGACATTAAAAAAAAAACTAACTTACTAACTGTTTTGTTTTTGCTATTATTAAAATCATTTGACAAAACTGTTATTAGAATGACAAAGTAAGGAGGAATTTTATTGACTCTTGAGACGCATCTTAGTAAATATTCTTATCAAAGTCTGTTAAAATACTTCTTGAAATATTTAGGTTTACATACTCTCGCATTGTTATCACTTGATTCTGCTCATATACTCATTTAACAAGTATTTTTAAACCTTCATTTTCACACACATACTTTAACATATTGGATTATTACATTATTTATGTTCTTTTGTTAAAGGTAACAACTAAGGGAAAGGGATAGTATATAATTTGCAAAAAAAAAATTGATAATATTGATGATAATAAAAACGTAGATAAGTTTGATTTCGTAGCCTCCCTAACCTAAGCAATTAAGGCCAGATGGATGTTTTAACACCTAATACCATAAAGTCAACTGACTTAGGAGCTATTGGCCCAGTGCTTGTTACATAGGTTAATGAGAAAAGCTTAAGGGAATCAAACATTGCACTATCTACGTATTAGTATCTGCAACCCGAGTTACTAAGCTCGTACGGGTGTCTCAACACCTAATGCCCTAAGACCAACTAATCTGGGAGTCATTAGCCGAAAGCTCGTTACATGGGTTAAAAATGCATTGTGTTTTAAGTTATATGTATATATATTAAAAAAAAGAAAAAAGAAAAAAAAAGATAATAATCCCAACCCAATGAAGTTAACCTTAGAAAAACATTAGAACATAATATTGTTTTCTTCCAATAAAAGCCCCATCATCTATGTTTTCATATATTGAGCATATAAAAAGAAGGTTTATTAATATCTTATTTCAACAGTATGAAGTAGATATATAAATTTAATGAGAGTTTGTTTATTTGGATAGATTAATGGAAGTTGAATGATGAATGTCTTGCTTTGTGGAACTTGCAAATTGTTTTTCTATTTTAACGCTTTGATTACTGGGGACTAGTAATAAGCTGGTTAGGGGGTGTGATTAGTACTTAAAAGTGCATTTTTATCATCATTTTGCACTTAAAGTATAAATAACTCCTTAACTAAAGCATGTTTTATAGTAACGTGTCTAATAATATAAGATACCTTTAATTTATGGTAAATGTTCATTTTACATGCAGGCCTATCACATAATTAAAAAAATAGTTAAAAAAATTATTAAACCTATTGAAATCTTAGATCGCGTGTTTGGTAGGTTAAATTGGATTGATTGAGAATTTAACTTCATAATTTATTTCTGTTTGCTATATATAGCGTAATTGAGGTCTTAAACAAATATCCAGATATTTGATCCATGCTTGATTTTATGAGTGTCTATTTTTATCATTATATAATTAAGTAAAAATAGCTTAAAAGAATAAAGTTATTAAACTTAGTGAAATCTATGACCAAGGTCACGGGTTTGGCGGGTTAAGTCACGAAGCTTGGATCGATCTAATATGTCACAATCTCAATATTTAAAATAAAGATGTCACATTAATTTTTTTTTAAAGTCAAACCATATTTTTTCTAGTCATCCAAATTGTCTTCGAACTCGCTAAGTCAACTGGAACATGTCGAGGCAACTCCCACACAATTTAATTTGAGAAGCATGGTCAAGAGATTTAAAGTTTGACCTTTTGAGTCAAGTTTAATAACAATATCAAAGAGTTTCTCCTAGCCTGAAAAATATATTTTCACATAAATATTTTTTTAGTTCGACCCGCAACTAGCTTAGGTCAATAATCTAGTATTAACTATTTTTTAAAAAAGAATTCATCCTACTTTTGAGAAAAAAAGGGGCTAATAATTAGGGATGACTATAGGTACTCATGGATATGATTTTATACTATTCATACCTGAACCCAAACTCGAACCCAAATCTAAAACCAACCCAAACCTAATCAGGTATGGATTTTTGATACTCGAACCTGATCCAATTGGGTTTTGGGTATCCATCTAGTAATCCATAAGCTGAATTCGAACCCAAAACCCAAACCTGAGTAATGGTTAATAAAACATGTTATTCAAGAACTTTCAACTTTTTTTTTATTGTTCTTGTAAATTGAAAATGTATAGATACTAAGCCTAGATCTTTGTAATACATTTATTGGCTCAAAGCAAACTAATATAAATATTGTGCAAGACAAAGATGTGCTCCCTCAAGCATTTTATATTCACATTAGTGCTTGTAGAGGACTTGCATTTTATATTCACATTAGTACTTGTAGAGGACTTTTAGACATGTCAAAATCATACATCAACATAACTATAGATGGAAATATTCAATATCTAGTTATATACCTTAGATTTGGTTAGAAATATATGCATGCTCTTCCTTTTAACTATCAATCCCACACATAATCATTACTATAAGGAATCCAAGGCTGAACATGAACCATATCATGGGGAAATGGCATGTGCTAGAATTATTGAGTTAATTTTTTTAGGGTTGCTAGCAAGATCATTTCAAGTGTTTTCTTATTAACATGAAGGCTTGGACGATGGCAAGTGGCTGCAACACAAAGGTTGAGTGGTCGTGGTAGGTGGTTTTTGACGGTGTCTAGCAAGTCACTCACCCTCTCAAGCCAAGATGTCAAATATGAAGGTCAATTGCCGAATAAAAAAGATATCAAAAGAAGGAAAATTTATATCCAACTCTAGCACCATCATCCTCTACTAAACTGATGCAAGAGCAAGGCCTCTTCGTCTTTTCTTCTTCACCTCTCTCGATTATTTGACCACCTAGGCTAATTAAGGGTTTTGCCTTTTTTTTAATAAAAATTTGGGGTTTCCTCCCAAAACAGCTGACAAAAAAGAAAAAGGAAGAGATAATTAGGGACTGAGATGAAAATTGTTGGCTTAAGCTTTGTCTATTTCTTTTTAGAAAAAGAAGATGTTGAATTGAAAATTGTGCTTTTGGTGCAAAAATTAAAAAAAATGAGGAATTTTGCGTTGGCTAAGCAACCATATATTAAAAGAAAAGAAAGAAAAATAAAGAGTTCTTGCTTTTTGCTATTGCATTCTATAGTTAAATATAAGTGGTGCGTGCATCAATGGAATGAAAGAAAAAAAAACTAGAAAACTTAGTTTTTGTATTTGAAATATATTACTACTATTTTTTTTAGTTAAACACAAACACAAATTAATTTCACCAATTAAATTTGGATGGTAAATTAAGATAAATGAGTTTTAAGAGTTTGATTATATGTATTACTTTGTATGGTACATTTTGTTGTCATAATAATATAATTATACGGATAGATTAAAAGATATTTTTTAAAAAAATATCAAAAACAAATTTATGACTACTTCTTATATAATTATTACAAAGATTATGGATAAAAGACATCAACAAGGTTTATGTATGAATTGAAGTTATATCAATATTTTAACAAAAATGAAACACTCGTACTACTAATAATAATAATAATTTACTACTTCACTAATTTTAAAGGCAATGGATATATAAAGTTATGCACTAGGAAAAAAGTCTAAAGGCAAACTCTATTTTCAAAAGGAAAAGAGTGGATGCTTACACACCAATTAGAATTTAAGGGGCAAACTTTGTGTAGATTTGGTTCTATTAAGGATTTTTTTTTGTACGATCAAAAGCTTCTTAGGATAATGCATTATTATTATTATTATTATAAAAGACTTACAATTCTATTTCTAAAAAGATGATATTGATGGAAGAATTTTATAAAATTTAAAGATAACGAGAGGAATTAAGGATGATTATACTATTAGTACATTAATATTAAATATTTTTTTTTGTGATGTTTAACTTTTTTTTGTTTAAGAATACCGACCTTTTTATAAAAAAAAATCCAATTAAGTACTTCATTCACATTTCATCAACTTTTTTTTTATTTGACGAATGTGTTATTTTTTCTTACAAGATATTGATACTCCTTTTATTTTAATCAATAGAGTACACATTTTTTTTTCTTCTCATTTTGATATACTAAATGTTTTTTTATTGTTCCGATTAAGTAATGAGTTTTTTTAGTTAAAGTACCCTTCAAGAAAGGAGTATATTTAATAAATGAAAATATATTAAATTCAAAATAAAATATTTTAAAATGAAATCAAAATAAATCTTTTTAAGGTATAAACCATAGTTTTTAGAGCCGGCCCGGTCCAAGGCCCGGGTTCCGGGTTTTGACCGGGTCACCGGGTTGCCCGGGTCATTTTTTTTAAAATCAAAACGACGTCGTTTTAGTAAAAAAAAAAAAAACAAAAGTCAACAAGTGCAATCAGGTTTTTGACCGGGTCTTGCCGGGTCAGCCGGGTCACACCAGGTTTTTTCTTCCCCTGTTTTTTCTTTAACCTGGCCCGGTTCTAGCCCTGGGTCGGCTGGGTCCCGGGTCGACCTGCCGAGCTGGGCCGAGTTTTAAAATTATGGTATAAACTTTTTTCATTAATACTAAGTCATGCAAAAAAAAAAAAAAACTAAAAACTATTCTATGATTAATTAAGAGTAGCAAATAGATTATTACTGCAATTAAAATATTTATTATTTTAACAAGATAAACAAATATCATGTGATTGCAATATAAATAAAATAAAAAAACTAATGGATTGTTTATAGAATTACTGGATTGGCAGAATTGAAAAGGTTAATATACCATAAAATGAGAAAAAAATTAAAGTTTATGTATTCAATGGAGAAAAACTAAAAGTTGTAGTACTAACGAAATTTCAATTTTCTTTATTAAATGGATCAATTAATGAAATTTGGATAGAAGTAGTTGATTAAAATTATAAAAAAAATTAATGTACTTAAATGATTAAGAATTTATATACTCTACTGAAAAAAGAAGAAGTTAAATTGATGTGTTAACAGTGCAATTATCCCTTTGCCTAATGTGAAATTGGTGTCTTAACAGTGCAATTATCCCATGGCAATTAGGAATTGAAACTGCATTGGGCCCTTCCCTCACGAGCAAGCCCATCAAGGCCCACCGCCTTAAAAAAAAGGAAAAATAAAGGAAAAGGGCAAGGATAAGGGCAAAGTAGTCAAAAGAAAAACACCCTCAAATTGGTACATAGTTAAGCAAGTCCATCTCTCTGGCTCCCACACAGTGCTCTATCTATCTATCTAAACAAACAGAGTGTTCCTTAAACTCCTCCAGCACAAACAACAAAAGATCCGAGGAGTTTAGGGATAAGAAACCCTAACCCTAAGTCAATCTATCTCTTTTCTCTCTAATCAAACGTCGTTATTTCCAGGTATTCATTCTTTTCATTATTTTTTCTTTAATCAGCTAACAATCCATTTGTTTTTTTCCCCGTAACGTTTTGTGCTCTTTTTGTGCTTGTTCTTTTCTTTCTGTAATCAGATCCGTTGGTTTTTGTTCCTTTTTTCTTCTTTTAATACCTTGTTTTTTTGAATTATCCGATAATTAATGATGGATTAATGTACAAAATCTGTTTTTGATTGAATGAACAATTGCTGTTTATCGTAATTTTATTACGATTTTGTGGGGGCTTAAGGCATATGGATTGATGATTATATTTATGTTTTTGTAAGTATATAGAGATGTTTTTATTGGGTTTATTGGAGAATTTGATATGGTTTTATTTAGATTAGTGTGTATGTTTTCCGGTTTGATAGGGGTGTGGATTTAGTGCGAAAAAGTATTGACCTTTGCTTTTTTGTTATTTCTTTTTCTTAATATGGGAAAAAGATGGGCACGGAATATGTGGTTTTTTGGGTGAATAATTAATGGGGTTTTAGTCTCTTTGATGATTACGTTATTGGGTTATGGAGAGTTATATGTCGTTTACTGTTTGCAGTTATGGCTGGTTTGGCACCTGAAGGATCCCAATTCGATGCTCGTCAATTCGATTCTAAGATGAATGAGTTGTAAGTTTTTGTATTTTTTTTTTTATGATATGCTTACTGAATAGCGTATGCGATTTATTAGCTTCTGCTTATCCTTCATCTCCTGGTGTTTTCAACATCTGAGATATTGAATTTTTTTAACTTGATGTGTGCAGGCTCACAACTGATGGGCAAGATTTCTTTACTTCATACGATGAGGTGTATGACACTTTTGATGCTATGGGTTTGAAGGAGAACCTTCTGAGGGGTATTTATGCATATGGTAAGTTGCATTAAAACTGCAATCCTTTCATGTAAAATTACAATTTTGGAAAATTTTCTGATTGCCTGAGTATCAGAAGCAAGCAGTGAAACTATCCTGTGCATGATAAGATCAATTCAAATTGTTTTCATTGATTCATGGAACATATTCAGAATCCAGATGTTTGGCTTAATTGAGTTTATAGTTCCTCATACACTCCCACCTATCAAGTGTTGGCTATAATTTGTTGTTATTTTTCCGAAATTTTATATGATGAATAACATTTATTTTGAAGCTACTTTGTTGTCCTCAAAAATAATTTTTATATAGTAGGAATCATGTCTGTGCTTGACAAATTTAAAATCTCATGGTGTGATCCAAATTTGTTTGAAGGTTTTGAGAAGCCATCTGCAATTCAACAAAGGGGGATTGTCCCATTCTGCAAGGGACTTGATGTAATCCAGCAAGCACAATCAGGAACTGGAAAAACAGCTACCTTTTGCTCTGGAATTTTGCAGCAGCTTGATTATGATGTAGTTGAATGCCAAGCACTAGTTCTTGCACCTACTCGAGAACTAGCACAACAGATTGAAAAGGTTATGAGAGCACTAGGTGATTATCTGGGTGTCAAGGTTCATGCTTGTGTTGGTGGAACTAGTGTTCGTGAGGACCAGCGCATTCTCTCAGCTGGGGTTCATGTTGTAGTTGGTACCCCTGGTCGTGTGTTCGACATGTTGCGGAGACAGTCACTTCGGCCTGACTATATCAAGATGTTTGTATTGGATGAAGCAGATGAAATGCTCTCACGAGGTTTCAAGGATCAGGTTCCAACCTTTAATTTGCACCTGCATTCTTTCTTAAAACTTTCTGTTACTGTTTACATGATGCCATCATTTGAAGATGCACAGGTGCATCTCTTGGAATTTTTTTGCTCTAACAATTGGACTTTTTTTTTTATTTTTTTATTACAGATATATGATATTTTCCAGTTGCTGCCCCCAAAGATTCAGGTTGGGGTTTTCTCCGCTACTATGCCACCTGAGGCACTAGAAATTACAAGGAAGTTCATGAATAAACCTGTGAGGATTTTAGTGAAGCGTGATGAGCTTACGCTTGAGGGTATCAAGCAATTCTATGTTAATGTTGACAAGGAGGAATGGAAGCTTGAGACGCTTTGTGATCTATATGAGACCTTGGCAATAACCCAAAGTGTCATCTTTGTGAACACTAGGCGCAAGGTAGATTGGCTTACAGACAAGATGCGCAGTCGCGATCACACAGTCTCTGCCACTCATGGAGATATGGACCAAAACACAAGGGACATTATTATGCGGGAATTTCGCTCTGGTTCCTCTCGTGTGCTGATCACTACTGATCTGTTAGCCCGTGGTATTGATGTCCAGCAAGTATCACTTGTGATCAATTATGATCTGCCAACACAGCCAGAGAACTACCTCCATCGTATTGGTCGTAGTGGACGTTTTGGAAGGAAGGGTGTTGCTATAAATTTTGTTACCAAGGATGATGAAAGAATGCTTTCTGACATCCAGAGATTTTATAATGTGACAGTTGAGGAGCTGCCGTCAAATGTTGCTGATCTTCTTTGAAGCAATTTTGGTTCACCAAGTTAAAAGACTTTTGAGTTTGGAAGTTCAAATTATTATCCTCGTTGTAGGTTTGGGGCCTCTATTTAGCTTGGATTTGACTTACCCTTCAGACTTGGTTCTGTGCATTTTAGATTGGGGCGAATCCCATTGTGTGCAGAATAATCCATTGTGTTAAATTTTTGCAAGTTTGTTTTCGCATTTTCCTTTGTGTCGGAGTAAAGTTTGCAGAAGTACTGTAGTGTCTGTCGTAGTATTTGGTTCCGTGCTTGGTTTTTTATTTTATGCAAGGGAAGTTCTTGTAGGTTAAAACAATTGATTAAGCTATTACTTCAGAATATTTGACTCTCCATTACTGTTCTTTTCGGCAATTTTAATTCGTGTTTCTTGATTCTTTCTCCTTTGACCGGTAAGTTATCCTTTCCTCCCCCCTACCTGCCTGAATGCATGTCATGTCCCATAGAAAAACTAGATGGGAGGTATCAGATACTTGTACAGGCATATCTCAACTGGTTTGGTGTTACAACAGTGTTTTACTAAGTGCGTGGTCAAGTTGTGGTTCTAAAAAATATGCTTGATTAAATTTGCTAAATTTGTGAGATGAATTTTTATTTATAAAATAAATTAAAAAATAGATAAAAATAAAAATAAAAATAAAAATATAATTATATGCGAAGCTAAGTGTAAAATTTAGTTTTTTAATCAGTTTTTTTCTTAATAATTGAGTAATTTTTAGACCTTTCTCAATTTTTCAACAAGAGCCCTGCCCTGCCTTCGGTCGCCTTGAGCTGCTAGCGAGCATCCTTCTTTGCTTTCTTTGAAGCGTGCATTGGTCACATAGATGACTTCGTTAAGGAAAGCTGCTTGAAAAGTGCTCATCTCTTCGCTCTCCTCCTTCTCCTAATGCGAATATCCCATTCTTGGTTCTTAAAGATATGTCTCCTGCCCCTGTTATGTTAGCGTCTCTAATCTTGGTTGGAGCTCTCACTCAGCCTGTCAGCTCAACCAGCAGCCTACCGCAATATCAACTCGGTAAAGCGAGGAATCCTATTCAGAGTGATATTACCAAAGCACGGCCTTGCCCGAATATTTCTATACCTTCTGCAATTCTCAGACTGGCATGTATGCATATGAAGTGCCAACAATATTAATTTACATTTTTTCGCTGGGTTATATATCTTTGGAAAGATAACATTTTGGAAGCATGTATATATGTTATTTATCAGTCTTCCATAGAAATTTGTGTTTTATGGTGTGTGCGTATGATCTCTTACCTGGGTTTATTGATTAGGTACTTAACTATAGACTTCGATATTTATAACTTAAGTTTAGGAAGTGTAAATCCCTATTTTAATTGGCAAAGTCTGGGTTTTGTCGAGATGATGCTGCACATTATCATTGATCGTGCTAGGCACATGGATATCTTGCGTGGCTTGTTTGAAAGTGTAATTATAGTTATTTTTTAAAACGTTTTTTATTTAAAAATATATTAAAATAATTTAATTTTATTTTTTAAAAATTAATTTTGAAATTAACGCATCAAAATAATTTAAAAACACTACAAAAATATTAATTTAAAACAAAAAAAATTTAAATTTTTTAAATTTTTTTCAAAAATATTTTAAAATACAAAAACAAATAAACAAAATCTCAAAAATTCTCTATTACGGTAGCTTATAACCCTGAGTCGCGTTGCTGTGAACACTGAATACAACCTTGTCATTATTTCGAGCTTGTTGCTCCATGTGTAAGCAACATATTATTATTTGGAGTCTTCTCGTAGTGTGTGTTGCTTTTACCTTACCTCATAAATGGCAATGGAAGATAACGCAGCGATACCTGTTTCGTTGATCGACATACATCCTCTTTCTGAAATGAAAATGGATCGCGGTTCAGAAATAGACACTCCCAACAAAAATTATGGGAGTAAATATGGTGCCTGGAAACTCTCGGCCCTGTTATGGCCGTTACGTGACATACAGAGTGGGTTCATACCAATGCTAGCATTGTTACTACCAGCATTATGTGGGTCGTGTGATGTTGCTGAAAATGGTGAACATATTATTATTAGAACTGTCTGAGCAAAACTTATTATGTATACGAACTTCTCTTTGGTTTTGAAAATAGTGAACATATATACATACAGTTTCAAGACTCCATCTAGCGAATCTATTACATCAAATTCTACGAAAATTGATTTTTTGTACAAGAAGTCAGTAGTATAATATGGGGATATTTTGGATTTCTCTCTGTATACAATCAGATACTAATAATATTTTATTTTTTAAATATTAAGATGATTATATATTAGATCGCCTGAATTAATTTGGGTTAATCATTAAAACTCGTAACCCGAATTATAAGACTACGACAACCCTAAAAAAAAAAACAAATTGAAACAAATAATAATGTTCAATCCCAAAGCAACTCAATTTTAAAAGATGAAATTGAAAATAAAAATATTTAATTAAAAAAAGATAAATAAACTCGGGTCAACCTATTAAGCATTGAATCTAGATCATCTATCTCAATAGATTTAATATTTTTTTATTTATTAAATAATTTTTTATTTAATTACACAGCAAGCATGTGAGTGAGACACTTATTCTATAAAATAAAAAAATAAAAAGAAAAAATAGGACAACGTCTGAGACTAGAAAAAGACATATTTTTTAAAAAGTTAAATAAAAAAAATAAAAAAAAGAGACAATTAAATAACAAAGGATGATTTAAAAAAATGAGCTGAAAATACATTAAATAAAAAAAAAAACATTTTAAAAAATTAACAATCAAGTTTGGCGCATAGACCCACCTATGCATTTGGCTTATAAAAAGAGAAATTGAAAATAAAATATTTAATTAAAAAAAGTTTTTAAAAAATATCCGAGTGAACCTATGTCAAACCCGTGATTAAGGTCATACATCCCACTTAATTTAATAATATGCTATTTCTTAAATTATTTTTCATTTAGTTACACCACAGTCAAGTACATGAGACTCTTTTTGTATCAAATAAAAAAAAATAAAAACAAACAGGATAGGGTTATGGGAAAAAATGATTTTTTAAATAATAAAGAATGATTTTTTGTCATTATTTATATCTATAAAGGGTTGAAAATACATTAAGAAAAACATATTAAAAAAAACAAGGTGGTCAAATAACCAATAAATGGTCCAAAAATTCAAAATCAACCTGAATTAAAAAAAATGTTTTCGAGGTCAAATCCACCATCTCAAGTCATAGCAAGGTAAAATAACACCCTAGATAAACTCTTTTCATCGAATGCATCCCGTTGACACTAATAACGGCCTTTTCTGTGGCCAAAATCAGTATTAATTAATATTTTTTTTCTCTACTACTAGAATCAGGTGACTTTCTCTCTCCTATCTTAAATTAGAGACTAAAAAAAATAAAGAAAATGAAGTAAAAGGCCAAAATTGAATTTTCCTAAACTAAGGTACTGAAAAGCTTTACTATCAAAATTATAGGGACTAAAGTGAACTTTTCATGCTAGTTTTGAAACCATCATCTATTTTCAGCATCTTTTTCACCTTGGTCCTCTAACTTTTAATTTAGTCCTTGGCTAACAAATCAAGCAATTGGTTATAAATATGGTCTCAAAAGGACTCCATTGTGAAGAAAAAAGTTTGAGGACTAAAATGGTAATAAATTTACTGCTCTAATCCACAATGAAATTGAGAGGATCCACAATGTTTTTTTTTTGTTACAGTGAGAAACGCCAAAAGCTTTAGTTTTTTGTTGTAATTATATTTCTAATAAATACAAATGTATAATAAATATAAATTGAAACTAGTAGTGACATATGGTATTATTCATTTTAACTAGTCAAACACTCAAAAACCAATAAAGACAAGTAAGAAAAAAGAGATTTTTCCTAGAAAAAAATGGTTGTTCGTTCCCATTAAACATGCCATGTAGATTCACTTGTCAATAAATGGGTTTTTTTGCACAATAACATTGTTTAAATAAAATTTTAGCAAAATGACATTGACTGAAAAAATATTTGGGAAATAACGCATTTTAAACAAAAAAAGTGATTACCAATCACGCTTTATTCAAAAACACGACTCTAAATCATGGTTACCTAACAAAACCGATATTCAGAATCACGTGTTCAATTAGTATAAAAATCTAGCTTTCTCTTTCCCCTTATAGTTGCTGATCACCTACCAAAAACCTTTTATTGTGCCTCACTCCCCAAATCGATGAAAACAACCACATATCCTCCATCAAAACACTAAAATCTTCTTTCCCTCATTTCCTTCCATCTTTCTAGTGTTTTTTCAAAAATAAATCATCAACACAATCTCCTCCTTCTCCCCGTTTGTGTGGTGTTTCAAATTCAGATTTGAGCTTAATTTGTCTTTTACACCAACAAGTATAATTTTCAATCCAACCATTAGATTAAGTTCAAATTTTTTCCAGAAGTTTTCAGAGATCTTTTTCTATCTTAGATTAAAATTTCAAGATGATCAAAGTTTGGTAATGCTTTTTGATAAGTGGTCGAACTTGTTGTCCATATTTTTCTATGTATTTCGTAATGACATCCATAGTGGTTTGCCATTGATCAAGGATGCAATCAATAATAGTATGGTTAGACTTGATGGCAATATAAAAGAACAAGTGATGAAAGCATTTCTTAATAAGGTACAACATGTGTTGAGAGAAAGAATGAGAAGTATGCATTCCAAGCAAACAAAAGATGAAAAAGGGTTGTCTTCGAACCAAGAGATTGGGTTTGGGTGCATACACAAAAAGAGTTTTCTTGGACATAGAAAATCAAAGTTGATGTTTAGAGGAGATGGTTCACTCAGATTCCTTGAAAGAGTCAATGCCTACAAAATGGATCTACAAGATGAGTATAATGTTATTGATATATTCAAAGTTTTTTTTTGTTTGATGTAGGTGATGATTCGAGGTCGAATTCTTTTGAGGAGAGAAGGCATGATGTGATCATGGCTACAACATCAAAGGATCCATTAGGAGTGTTTATTGGGTCTATTCTAAGGCCTTAATCAAAGTGGATCTAAGAGGAGTTTAATGGGTTAAGTCAAGAGACTTGGGTTAAAAGGTTCAAATTTGCCAATCTAGACCTTTGTTTATTTTTTGGGTCATATTACAAGAAGATTTTGGATGTGATTTCAATTGGGTTAGAAACTTGACATCTTTAACTTTCCAATGATATATGGTAGGCTTGCTGATTCATCCGAAAGAGAGAGAACGACATGTTTAAAGTTGAGCCTAAAATTTACCAGCAAAATGCACTAACAGAAAAAAAAATAGATGAGATATTGTTAGGTTTTAAAAAACACAATAAATGGCTTTAAAATTTCTTTACATTGATGTAATATTTTTTGTTGTTTTTTTTTACCATGCAAACCTTATGATCACGTGATCATGTAACCCATAATCAACATTGAGATTTGATCCTGAAAAGCCAAAAGAGGTTTAATAAGAATGTGACATAATGAAAACCTGTCTCAAGGCACCAACACTATTGGAATGAAGTCGAATGACGCCACAAAGCTAGTTAATATTTGATAAGTCAGATTCAGTTCGTTCAAGAACCAAAGAATGCAAGTAAATCATCTAGCATGTCATCAAGCCTAGGAATGAGATGTTTGTACTTTACCGTGATATTATTGATAGCTCAAAAATTAACATACATCCTCCATGTTCCATCATTCTTAAGCACAAGTAATATTGGCATCGCACATAGGCTTATATTCTCATGAATGTACCCCTTCTTCATTAGCTCATCAACTTTCCTTTGAAGCTCCTTCTCCTCAAGATTACTTTTATAGACCAGGGATCACAACCCTAGGTACAAGATCAATATGAAGTTCTATTCTCCTCAAGAGTGGTAATCCGCTAGGGATATCTTCAGGAAACACATATTCAAACTCCTGCAACAAAGAAACAACAACACTAGGCACATCTACTTTTACTAACACATTTACTCTTACCATTTTAAGTAACTCAAATGGAAAGCAACAAAGTCAAGTATCCATATTAGGAAAAACGTTTTCTAGTTTGAAATAGATAAATCTTTTAGGGTCCAAACTTTTAATGAATAATAGGTTGCCTCTAGTTAAGTCCACTCCTCCTAAACTTCCATTAGACATAAATGTCCAGCATGACATTAGTGTAGCTCCCAACAATACACTAGTCATAAACTAAACTTTGATGTGAAGGATGTTAAAGATGCTAAAGTTTTTTATGTGAAAGATGGCATTAGGATGCATACAAACCGAAACTTACACTTTCTCCCCCTTCTTTGGAATCTGGTCTTGTAAAAGTAGCTCCTCCTTTGGATTTATTCGAAGAAGGTTGTGAACTTTGACAGTCCACTCTATGTGGTCATTTTGTGGGTCAGAAACTACCGTTTCCAGTAGTTAACTCTATTAGAAACAGAATTTGGGGCTCATTTGGGTAATCAGAAGGTTTATTGTCAAATAATGGCTTTTTTTCTCTTTAATTTTGACTTGGTTGATCATGTTAATGTTGTTTTGGATGTGCTTCATGGCATCTGACAAACAAACTTTTGGTGCTGAAACATGGGCAACCAAACATGCAATTTTCTACATATGATTTGGCTAGAATTCCGGTTTGGGTTAAGTTTTATAATGTTTCTCTAGAGTATTGGACTATTAAGATGTTAAGTTCTGTAGTTAGTGTTATTGGGGTTCCTCTTCATGTTGAGCTTAAGTAAAAGGTTGAACTATGCGAGAGTATGCCTCAAAGATGGTTAAGGACTATGACTTGCACTATCCAAATGGAACTCTCATAAACATTTCAACTGATTATGAATGGTTTCCTTCCAAATGTAGTAGTTGCAACGTCTAATGCAAACCTCGTAATCACGTGGTTACGCAACCCACAATCAAGATTAAGATCTGATTCCGGAAAGCTAAAATAAGTCTGATAGGAGTGTGACACAATGGAAACCTACCCTAAGGCACCAACATTATTGGAATGAAGTAGAATAACGCCAGTTATATTCAATAAATAAGATTCAGTTTGTTTAAGAATTGAATAATGCAACAATCACTCTCACACATTAAAACTAAAAAAATCAGAAGTATTATTCATCAATGGCTGCTGAAATTTAGGTTATATGAGTTTAAATAGTTCTTGAAAAATTAACCCTAATAGATCTACGCTAATGGACTGATTTGACCCTCTTACAAAACTAACAAAAAAAAAACCTTTACTATGTCAAAAAAAAAGTTTTAATTAAACCCAAACATGAAAGAAAATAATAAAAATAACTAATCTGTCATTAAATACCACCAACCCTCCTTTTCTTTTGTAACTAGGATGAATAAGGAATCCTTATAAGAAAAGGATTCTAGAACATTAATGAATCTTTTCCACACTTGAAAATTATGTTGCAGCCCATTAAAGATCCTTGTGGAACTAGAAAACTCCCAAAACAAGCATCCACATCCTCGTAGAAAAAGGATCCTTGCCAAATTAGGAAGTCCATAATTTAAAATTTATAAGTGTGGCAACAATTCATTAATGTTTCAGAATCCTTTTCTTATAGGGATTCCTTATTTATCCTAGCTACACAAGAAAAGAAAGGGTTGATGCTTTTTAATGAAAGATTAGTTATTTTGATTATTTTCTTTCATGTTTGGGCTTAATTAAAATTTTATTTTGAGCTGGGATCCAAGGCTTGTTTGGATCAGGTTATGGGCTTTTTTTAATTTAGGGTTTTTGGGTTAGTTTTGTATAGGGGTCAATTCATCCCATAAGGGTAGATCCATTAGGGTTAATTTTTCAAGAACTATTTAAACTCATGTAACCCAAATTTCAGCAGCCATTGATAAATAGTACTTTGGAATTTTTCAGTTTTAACGTGTGAGAGTGATTCTTGTATACTTCAGTTATTGAACGAACTGAATTTGACTTATCGAAGATTAACTGGCTTCGTGACATCATTTTACTTCATTCCAATAGTGTTGGTGCCTTGAGGTAGATTTTCATTGTGTCACACTCCTATCAGACCTATTTTGGCTTTCCAGGATTAGATCTCAATCTTGATTGTGGGTTGCGTGACCATGTGATGACGAGGTTCGCATTAAGAATAATGGAACATAGAGAATGTATGTTGATTGTCGAGCCATCAACAACATTTATGAAGTATAAACATCCCATTCCCACGCTTGATGACTTGTTAGATGAGTTACATGGATCTTGACTTTTCTCTAAAAATGACTTGAAAAATAGGTACCATCAAATTAAGATGAAAAAAGATGATGAGTGAAAAACAATATTTAAGACTAAGCATGATTTGTATGAATGGTTAGTAAAACAATGATGTGAACGTCTTGAACACGTTGTCAAGCAACCCACACGTAAAGTCATCAATTCCCGGAAAAACCAAGTAAATCATGTTTAATAGGGATGTGACAGAAAGATATCTTGTATCCAGGCACCAGCACTATTGAAAACGAAAACCCTCACTCAACGAATATTGATTCAGGAATGAGAAGTATAAGGATGATGCCACGAAGTCAATTGTTCTTCGATAAGTTATTTTCAATCCTTTCGAGAACCAATAAATGGAGAAAATCTCACCAACTCACACAACAAGGTGTAGCAAATTTTTTTTATTAATCTGAATTGCATGTCCCTCCATGTCTGGTTATGGCTCTATTTATACTGACTCTAGAATAAAATGAAACCTAATGACCCCCTTATGTGGACCTATATGAGACGCACTTACAATTAAAGAACTAAGAATGAAATAAAGTATGATATTGTTGCTGTATAAAACAGAGAAAATGAAAGCTAAATAATTTGATTTCCCCTAGTTTATAAGTTGTTATAGCTGAGTAAACCATCCTTGCATGTATAGGACTAGTTGCTGCCACTATAAGTCCCTTTTAGACTAGGAAAATCTTATTTGATTTGGGCCCCGTTTGTTTGCTGCAAAATAGTTTTTTTTTTAAAGTGAATTATTTTTCGATGTTTGGTAGTATAATAGAAAATAAGTTGGAAATAACTTTCCAGTGTTTGGTTATGTCATGGAAAATGAGCTGAAAAATAAATTATTAATGTTTTATTTTTTTCAAGTTTATTAAAATAATGAGGAATAAATCTTACAAATTAAAGAGTTGAATGAGAATGAAATTGAAAAAAAAATATAATTTCATAAATTATCTCAAATAAAATAAATAATAATCAAAATA